>Ga0164303_10000001_pt1 | contig 48240 bp, 47 predicted proteins | sample Whisoiple_207_MG_FD_109715 | JGI IMG/M metagenome (GOLD analysis project Ga0164303, IMG submission 109715) | Soil microbial communities amended with pyrogenic organic matter from upstate New York, USA - Whitman soil sample_207_MG | ecosystem: Environmental > Terrestrial > Soil > Agricultural...
CAAATAATATTCACCTTAATCCTAATCTCATGTTGAGATCGTATTCAAATGGCTAGAAATATGGAGTATTATGAGATACATAGATACGAGAATGGCATCTTTCAGTATGTAGTCACAAGAACGAACAAGTATTCCGAACGTAAAGTGAGAGAAGATGTAGATAAAATGAATCAAATGCTAGCTGATGCAGGAAAATCAACGGGTGCGTGGTACGAATTCGTCACCGGAGCTGTTCCCGATGAGACAAAGCGTCCGTCTAATAAATAATAGGCTGTCCCTAGTTTCAATTCTGTAATAACTTCTATCAGACAAAGATACATCTATAACATGGCCCGTCAAAGATAGCACTGGCCTAGTTTATGCAGTACGGATAAAAGCTAAGATGCTTACTAACTTTCGTTGGAAGGATTGATGTCCGTTCAAAATCTTAATTCGCTTCTCTCGCACAACGTTAAGGGACAGACAGAAAACTTGTTGATAGTAGATACTCGACCATTCAGCGATTATCTCAAGGGACATATCCCAAGCGCGATTAACTTAGATTTAATGCAATTTCATTGGTTAGATACATCTATCACTGGAATAAAACAATTCAATCGACAATCTAGATTCTTGCTCTCAAACCTTGGTATACAAAACAAAGAAAAGGTCATCTTCTATGATGACACGTCTGGACCTACGGCGGCACGAGGATTATGGCTTTTGCTTTATTTTTCGTATAAGGAGGTCGCAATATTAGATGGCGGGTTTAGCAAATGGAAAGAAAAAGGATTCAAAATAGAAAAGGTAACTAATCAATTCCAGTACTCTAGATTTCAAGGAAAAGTTAATTCGGATGTTCTAGCGACTTCGAAGGAGATTAATTTAGTTATAGGGTCCAAAAAAAATTCAAAGGCCTACATTATTGACTCTAGATCAGAAAAAGAGTTCGACGGCACGGTTGTGCGGGGAGGAAGGAGAGGTCATATTCCAAAGGCGCATCATATAGATTGGAGCATGAATCTGGCTAATGGGTATTTCAAGAACTATAATGAATTAGCTAGAGTGTATTCGGACTTCCCAAAAGACAAACAAATAATAGCTTATTGCCAGGGAGGATATAGAGCTGCAAACACATTTCTAGCGTTAAAGTTATTGGGATATAAAAAAGTAAAAGTATATCTCGGATCTTGGGGGGAGTGGAGTAGCCTCCAGAATTTACCCCCAGAAAGATGAATCTGGATAGAATTGGTCAGCCCGCAGTGTCTAGTGATCTATTGCGCCCAAGCAAACTTATAAAATATTAATTTCAGCAATTTTGGTTATAAGTTCAATCTAGCTAATCTACATATTAAATCAAATTTAGAAGAAAATCATGCAGACGTGCACTAGTCCTGCGATGGATAATCCGACCCCGAAAGTTTGAACACCCGCATATTCTCGTATATTCTAAAAATAATAGGAGTTGATATGCGATCATATACCAACTCTGACCATATTTGGTACTGTAAAAAGTAAAGTATATGAATCTCGCCTGCAAGCTAGATATCTTGGTTCCTATATGGAAGCATTCTTCTTCGACTTGTGTAATAGGATATTATCATTAGATCCTGCAATCAGATTCATGGGAATAGCAGATGAACACGGCACGTTATTGGCAACCGCCGAGCGCAAGGGGCTTGTTCCTTTGTTGAATACTGAGGAAACTATACAATATGCCATAACTGCCGCGACTAGACAATATACTCGCGTCAGATGGCAGGGAATTTTGGGCAAGATTGATTACACTTCTTCTCATTATGATAAACTATTGCGTGTAACCATTCCGCTGACAGATAGATCTAGCAGATTATCATTTGTTCTAATTTTTACTTTCGACGTCAACACTAGTAACTTTCACAAAATAATAATGGATAGAGTAATCCCAATCGTCCGTAGAAATACGCCGCGTCTGCTACGAGAAAAATCCAAGGCTCAGAGCAGCTTAAGCACTTAGCGTCGACGTTCATACAGATTCAAAGGAAAGTTCTATTCTTAATCTAATGTATATACGTCGATAAGAATAAGACATTTTCTGCTACAGTTCTTTGAAATAGATTGAATGGTTTTTCTGAAGATGTATTTGGATGAACCCTTCAAAATGGCTCCTAGCACTATTGAATGAATAGGTAGTTTGAATCTTATAGAATCAAAAGATTAATTGAGAGTTTCAATAAAAGCATCTATTGTCCAAAAGTTTATAGATATGTAATTATTAGGTTTGTTTATGACGCAGCAAACCCCTCCTAATTCTGGGGGCAAGGTTTCAAGGCGTGATTTTCTGAAGCTTCTTGCGGCTGCCGGTACTGTAATGACTTTTATACCCTTTGTTGACTGGGGAAAATTCTTACCAAATCCGGCTGGAAAAGTTTCTGCAAAGGCAAAAGTGGAACTACCTGACGGTTCTCAGGCCAACGTTAAATCTTTTCCAACAAATCATTCAGAAGTTGTGATCTATCCGAAAACAAAAGATCCGACCTTAAACAAAGAGGCATTCAGAACATGGCAGTTTATAAGACTACCCGTAGAATTAGGTGGCAATCAAAACACTGCATCCGCTTTTAGGGCATACAGTGCAGTGTGTCTTCACCTATGGTGTTTATGGAAATATTGGCCGGACCCTGGTAGAAAAAGGGGAGAGTGTCCTTGTCATGGAAGTATGTACGATCCACTGACTGGGAAGGCTTTTGCAGGACCAGCATCACTACAATCCCCTCCTTCTAATGTTCTTGCAAGATTAGATCTCGAAGTAGACACCGATGGGAATATATGGATAAAGCCTCCTAACTGGAGTCCAGAGGGTAATGGAGTAGTGGGATTTGGTCGCTTCCTTAAAGAGTGAAAACAGTCTAGTTCGATTCTTTAGATGGGTTTACGCCGGCGTAGATCGTACTATATTCATGGGAATGAAGTTTACTTTCCCATCTAGATTTGTGAGTCCTTTAGGTTTCTTGGGTATGCTTACTTTTGTGATATTCATTATTTTGGGAATTACTGGAGCTTTCCTAATGCTATGGTACGAACCAATTTTGGATCGAGCATGGGATAGTGTCAAAAATATAAATGATACAATTCCTTATGGATTTCACATTCGAAATATCCATTACCATGCATCAAATGCAATGGTTATGGTAGCACTTTTGCATATGTACTATCAATACTTTAGCGGAAGGTACAAGATTCGCAACGAAATCCTCTGGGTGACAGGGATCATTATAGGCGTTCTTACAATATTAGAAGCATTCACAGGCTACGATATCATTTTCAGTGAGCGCGCAGAATTGGCAATTTCTATTGCAGCCTCGTTAACAAACTCAATTCCTGTTTTGGGGCCTCAGATGAGAGAGGCATTTTTTGGTGGTGGCTTTCACGATTTTGTACTCCGGTTCTACTCATTCCATGTATTTTTCTTGCCCATATTCTTGCTAGGATTGATGGTTGTACACTTTCCTCGGTTCATGGTATTTGATGTCCCAATGGTAATGGCGATTAGTGGCGCTATAATGATAACTGGGGGCGTATTCCCAGTAGATCTAGGTACAAAGTTTGATCCCAATGTGCCGCCTGGGATCACAGTTCCAGAATGGTATTTAACCGGCCTTTATGCTTTCCTGAGAACCATGTATGACAAGTTCGTGACTGGTGTAGCCTGGCCCGGACTATTCATATTCGCCCTTTTAGTCGTGCCGTTTGTTGACAGATACAAGAAGTTCTCTTGGAAAGATAGACCACTTATTACGGCTCTCGGTATTACCAGTCTAGCTCAAATCATCGTTACAACATATTGGGGATTCTACATAGACCCAGATATCAAGAAAGCTCTTCTGGAGAGACTTGTAATTGACCCGATATTCTTCTATCTAGTTATGCTTTTGCTAATCCCGCTTTCATTTGGGTTTAGCTATATGATGATAAAATTGGCGAAAAACGCAGAGGCCAATGCGAAACTTAAACCAAAGAAGGCCAGTACCAAAACTTCAATAAATCTACCCTTGAGATGGATTTATATTCTATTCATTGCACTCTTAGCATTCCAGATTTACCTCAACATTGCAGCATACTATGCTGTGATGAGCGGAATGAAGAATTTCTCGCTATTTATAGTAGGCGTCATGATGCTTGTGTTTGCAGGTATGTTCCATTTATACAGGCACGGCAGATCGATAGCTAAAGCACCTCCAATCATGCCTAAACCTGCGATACCTCCAAAACCAATACCTTTTTCAAAAGCTGCTCCGTCTATTTCTACTACAGAACCAGCCGCCAAACAATTAGCACCTCCGCCAGCGGTGCAAAAATCACCTAGCGCCCAACAGCCCCAATCATCCTCTACTACATATCCAGATAGGGCTGCACAAACAGACATGTCTAACCTTGGTAAAAATGCACAACAGATGTATTCTACATCCTCTCGAGATATTCACAATGGTTCTTCTAACAAGCCGGATGATAACGATAAAGATAAAATCTAATATGTAAAACTACTGCTCCTAAACTTTATATGTGAACAAATCTTTGCACTATACACAGAAGTTCAATGGAAAATCATGCCGCTGGTATCAGTATTATCGCTTTTATAGTGGCCGTTGGAGTAAGTATTGGTTATTATCAGTTCGTTTATCTTCCGCAAGCTAATGCCAAGCCAATTTTGCCAGCCGAGGTTTTGAACCCACCTCAGACGACAAAAATTTCAATTTCACCAGGTTCCTCTCAACCATCGCAAACTAAAAACTTTGTTCCTAAGGAAGGAGATGCAACCTTAGGAGCTACCAATAAAGTTGTTTGGACTAACCATGACACTGTTCCACATTCAGTAACCTCTGACAACGGCTACAAGGATTTGATAAATGGGCAGTTCAATTCCATCTCATCAATAGGACTTGTGTTACCGCAAAAAACATATCAGTTCACGTTTACTACCGACGGAACTTATGCCTACCATTGTGAACCTCACCCGTGGATGACCGGCAAGATTGTAATAGCCAAAGGTAAATTCTAGCACAAAATTGGAGTGTGGTTCTGAATTAATTTCTACAACTTAAGTCATGATCTTTATATATGCAATACTTGATGCGATTTCCTTATGTTCCTGAATTAATGATGCACGAAATTTGATACTAGATGGCAAGCCTTTAGGAATATGACTTGTCCTCGCCACGAATTCGATCATATTCGTGTCTCCAATATCACTCTTGAGTATAGAAAGTCTCGAATAAGGACTATTTACACGTTTTTTGTTTATTAGATCTATGCCTACGATATCACTTGAATTTTCAATTAATGAGCTGATAATTACAGAGTCAAACCTGCCAGCATAATTGAGCAAAATGGTTCCGTGAATTTCCTCGCCAATTGTAATTTCTGGCTTAATGAGTGTGATTCTTATATCATCAGACATCCACGCGATGATCGATTTACAGTATCGGCTATAAAAGCTGTTATGGCAGTCTGTAGATGAACTAGAGCAAAAGTCGCGTGGGTCCAATATGAACTATCAATAAGTGAACTCGGTAAGATTAATGAATAACATATTAAATCGGGAACTATTACTGTCATTCTGTAGCATCGGTGTCTGAAAACAATATCCCCATGAAGACGATTCAATTCAAAGATTACATAGTCCGATATCTTGATTATATAGATCCAGAGGATTACTCTGATAGTAAAGATACACTTGTAATGCTGCATGGACTTGGAGCTTCTGCGGAAAGATGGCTTAGAGTAGTGCCTGGACTCTCGAAATATTACAGACTTGTTATACCAGATATAATCGGATCAGGATATAGTGACAAGCCAACAGTTGAGTACACAATAGAGTTCTTTCTTGAATTTATTCAGGATTTCTTAGAACAGCTAGGCGTCGAAAGGATGAATTTGCTTGGGTCTTCATTCGGGGGATTTCTTGCAGCTGAATTTGCGATTCGGTTTGCCGATAGAGTAAAAAAGCTAGTTCTTGCCGCACCAGCAGGAATCATGCAATCCTCTACAAGGGTGCTTGATCAGTATATTATGTCAGCACTCTACCCAACTCATGACAATGCTCTACGGGCGTTTAAAGAGATGGCATTTGATCCAAATATAGTTTCAGAGGAGACCGTTAAAGATTTTGTCAATAGAATGCGCTTGCCGAATTCTAAATATGCATTTATGTCGACATTGCTGGGTATTAGAGATTCACGAGATTTTTTATCAAGGATTTCTAGAATCAAGTCACCTACACTCATAATCTGGGGCTTGAATGATAAAATGATTCCATTCAATTATGCACGAGAACTTGAAGTAATACCAAATTCGAAGTTAGTAATTATGGAGCGCTGCGGACACACTCCCTACGTTGAAAAGCCCGAGGAATTCAATGATATTGTACTGAAGTTCCTTTCGTAAAGAAAAGACAGTATGTGCGTAATGTTAAATACGGTGACGAATTAACGTCTAACTAGATGGAAGATCCCAGTGACCCAGTTTCCACATTTAAGAAGGCTGTAGATAAAGGTAGTGAAGCGCAAAAGGAATTTTTGAAACAATTTTCTTCGATTCAGCACGATGCAATGCAGAACTTTTTCTCGACCCTCCAAGGTTTAGTTTATTACAACGCAATGTTCAAGACCACAGTCCAAAGTGGCGGCAGAATATCTATACCCGAGGCTGAAAGAGAAGCGTTGGATATTGACGATGGGGACTTAGTCCAGGTGATAATAATACCCATTGAGAGAAGAAGAACCAAGGATAGTTCTCGAAAATAAATCCTGCTACATATATTAGTTGCATATAGTAACTTGTATGTGCCGATACTATTGGTCGTTGTTTTGCACTTCGTTTTGTATCTAGAACTCAGCTGATTTATCATATTTTCCAAAAATGTAAGACCTGTGGCGATCAAACTTCCGTCAAGAATAACGTCACAACATTTCATATGAGAAGTACACATACTACGATCGAGTTCTAAACCACTGACCAACCTTCGGAAGAACATTATTCTGAGAGTAGCTGCTTGCAATTAGACCGACATGACCAGTGTGAAATCTCAAGAGTCTCTTGTCTGTACTTGAGACACAATCATTTAGGGCTGCACTACATTCCGGTGAAACTAAATGATCTTCCTCTGCGACGATATTTAGGAATGGAATAGTTATCTTTGATAAATCAATAAGGTGATCCCCTATTTTCATTTCATTCTTATAAAGCAGATTATGCTGATAGATGTCTGATATCCACTGGCGGAACGTCTCACCTGCTATATCAGGAGTGTCGTAAAGCCATTTTTCTATACGTAAAAAGTTTTGTACAAAGCTGTCATTGTCGATATTCTCGACAAGGTTTAAGTATTTGTTCACACCTTGCTTGAATGGTTTCAGTGCGGAGTAACATGAATATAGCTGTTCTTTAGGCATATTTCCAACAGTAGAAAACATCCTTTCTGCATCTAGATGTCTGGAGAAATTTGCTAGCACTGTAGTGTCGCGACTTGAATCTATTACCGGTGCGATTGTAGCAAGGTTTTTCACTTTTTCTTGATGCAATGAGCAATACATTGCAGACATAGTTGCCCCCATACAATAGCCATGGAGAGTAACCTGATCAATTATCTTCTTCGATCTTATGTAATCGATGCAATCATCTATGTAGACATTAACATAGTCGTCAAATGAAGTGTATTTATCATATTGGGTAGGAGATTTCCAATTAATCAAGTAGACATCAAAGCCTTGACTGACCAGGCTGTGGATCCAGCTTTTGTCTAGCTGCAAATCAAGGATATATGATTTGTTTATTAGAGCGTATACAATTAGTATCGGAGTTCGCGCAGTCTTGCTCAACATCGGTCTATAATGAGTTAATTTATATGCTCTCGTTTCCTGTACTACTTCGTGTGGGGTTATCCCCACTTCGACATTCCCTGAGGTATGAAGTATAGTTTTGGTCTTTTCAATTTTGCGTAATAATTCTTCATATTCTTTAGCTAGCGAGAAATTAGAATCATTTTCATTCAGATTTCTTTTAGCGCTCCTGGGAAAGTTTGCCATAATTGCCTCTCGGGTCACCTACTTCACGCTCCTGATCATAGATATGCTAACAACCCGACTCAAATGCCTTGCCAAGTCAATATTTCGTGGTAAAGGCTGTTTGTTTAAAAACGCAGAGTATTTCTTCAATTGGAATTTCGGCCACTTAAACGAATGTCCAAAAACAGCAACCAATCTATAATAACTTTTTAAGAAAAAGGTCAAAACTAGTTGTAGTCTTCCGGAGATCACTTTAGAAATATTCAAAATAGATAAGTTCAATGATTTCATTTCGGCAGGAAAGAAATTCGTCGATATCACCATATAAATTCTTAATTGTTATAGATATATTTAAAACGATATTATATCCCTCTCAAACTGTTAATTAGATATTCATTCTGATTTTAGCCTCGGTCTTATATCCATATTATTAAATCAGTAGAAGGTTAACACAACTCATTTTTTATAAATCTAGAACGTACATCACACTTGGAGCACGGCTAAACACTTTATAAAGGACTGCACCTCCTTTTCTTAGCACGCATAAGACTTTCCTAAGGTAAAGGATAAACTAATACAGAAATCGGGCTCGTAGCTCAGTATGGATAGAGCGCCTGCCTTCTAAACTCTATTGAAGAAAGCCGGAAGTCGTGGGATCGAAGCCCACCGGGCCCGCTCGTTTAGTCAAGATTTATTTGTAAATAACACTTTATGAAATTTTGTAAAAGATTTTAAGTGGCTTCCTATGCATTGACTGCACATATGATAACTGGCACTGAACTTGGAGAGCTAGTAAAAAGCGCACGTGAAGGCGCGACCAAAAGGAATTTCGATCAATCTGTAGAATTAACACTAGTATTAAAGGATATAGATGTTAAGCGAGGGTTTACTTTCAATGAGGTTATTGAGCTACCCAATAAGCTTTCTAAACCTCCCACAATCTGTGTTGTAGGATCTGGCGATCTCGGCACGAGGGCAAAGAGGGCAGGCATCGATAAAGTAATAGAACCCGACGAATTAGATAGACTAGGTACGAACAAGAGAGAAGCTAGAAAAATTGTACGTGCTCACGACTTCTTTCTCGCTGACACTTCCCTAATGCCTAACATAGGTAGATCTCTTGGACAGTTTCTGGGTCCTAAGGGGAAGATGCCCACTCCGCTTTCATATGGAGCACCAATTGAAACGATATCAGCAAAAATCAGAAACTCGGTTCGCGTAAGGACAAAGAACCAGTTAAACCTAGCCGCAAAAATAGGTGATGAAAAAATGGACGACTCGAAATTGGTTGCGAATGCAGAAACCTTAGTTAACGAATTAGAAAAAAAGCTTCCACAAGGGAGCAAGAATATTCAGAATGCGGTAGTCAAATTTACTATGGGAAGTACTGCCAAACTAAGCATGTTGAAGAAGGGTAAGGGTGCGTGAGATGATTTCCGAACAAGGACTTGATCACAGAAAAACATATCCTAAGAAAAAGCGATTGATGTTTGAAGAGCTTCAAAAATTACCGAGAGAGTATAATGTCCTTGCATTGTCTACAGTGACAAAGGTCAGAGCAGCACAATTGATGATGCTCAGAAAAAAATTTCGGGACACGATTAGAATTAGAATAATTAAGAACAAGGTTGCCCAGAGAGCATTCGAGAGAATATCAGATATCCCAAAGCTTGACGAACTCTCGAAACTTCTCGAAGGCCAATGCGCACTAATGTTTACTAATATAAACCCGTTTCGGCTGAACCTCATTTTCGATAAGAATAAGATATTTTTACCGGCAAAAGAGGGTGATATAACATCTAGTGAGATTGTAATTAACGCCGGAAACACGGGAATCAATCCAGGCCCGGTTTTGTCGGAGTTCAAAGAAGCGAATGTACCAACTAAAATTGACCAGGGTACTATATGGGTGGTCAGAGATACACTAGTTGCCAGACCAGGCGATCGATTATCTAGTAAGCTTGCTTCGCTTATGAGTAAGCTTGGAATTAAGCCAATTGAGGCTGGAATTTCTGTTAATCTCGCAGTGGCGGATGGATTGTTACTCCACGACAATGATCTTCGAATCAATCTGCTAGACTATACAAATGCTCTTGCAAAATGTCTAAGTGAGTCATTTGCATTAGCGGCAGAGACCGGTTATGTTACTCCTGAAAATATCGAATCATTGCTCACAAGAGCGCACAAAAATTCCATAGCATTAGCCGTGGAGTCTGGCTATATAACTGATAGTACTATTGGGCAGTCGTTAGCCCAATGCACGGCTAATGCTCTGGCTCTTCAAACCGAATTGACGAAAAAGGGATTTAAATTGGAGTAAATTGGCTAGCGTCTAACTATGACGTAAGATTAAAAAAATTATCCGAAGAGCGCTGAAAGTCCTTCCAAAGCCTCTTCTTCTTTCTTCTCTTCTTTCTTCTCTTCTTTCTCTACCGGGCCTGGGGACGCAGATGGGGCAGAACCTGCGCTCACTTGCACTTGTTGTGCAGGCAGTGAGGCGTTCTTCAATGCTTCGTCAATATTTACTTCACCTATGGCCGCGACTAGCGCCTTGATTCTAATCTCATCTGGCGTTGTTCCAGTTGCCTTCACAACATTTTTTAGACTTTCTTCTGTTATATCCTGTTTTAACTTGTGCAATAACAACGCGGCATATAGATATTCCATAATTGTGGATGTTCCACTACTCCTTAATATAAAACTTTCAAGCATCAAAGCACTCTTGTGCTTCTTGCAACGGCATACAAGTGGTCTTTTAAGTCTTTCTCATAAATAGAATTCATCTTTTCGAGTAGCATGGCCCTGGCTTCTAACTTCTCATCGCCAGCAGCAGACAGAACTGAAGCAAAAATGTCTGGTAGGTTCTCTTTGATCCAGCCATCAAGGACATAATAGCGTCTTTCATTTATCCAGATCGCCTTAGACAATTTCTGATTCACCTCATCGCTGAAGATTTGAGTCTCCACCCGATCGATCAGCATGAAGATACAATTATTCGGATCGGGATTTTCAAGAACTTCCTTGGGTCTCCCGATTGCTCGCCCTGCCTTTACTCGTTCCAATAATCCCACAGGTCTGATTTTGGTACCATTGACTTTCAGCCGATCGCCATCTACAGACTGAACCTTGCCAATAATAATGCTATTTACCTCGTGATCGTTCTGAACCACAAAAACGTAGTCTCCGGGCTTTATCTTTCCCCTACCAAACATCCTCACAAGATCGTCTACTTTAAGAATATAATTTTTACTACTAATAATGTAAAATAACAAAATGCCTACAATGCAAATTTTTCTGGCAGACTCGAATGTCAATAATACGATGAAATATTCAAAAAATTACATTTATTAATCAAGACTACGATTCATGTCATGACAGAAATTTGCAAAGATTTGACGAACTAGATATGAAGATATTATCAGAACTGACAGTAGATGCCAGCATATCGGTACCGCAGTTAAGCAAAAAGCTAAATGTCAACGCTTCTGTTCTTTATAGTCGGATCAAACGATTATCCAAACGCAATTTGATAGAGCGTTACACTGTTACTGTAAACGAAAGTATGCTGGGTATTAATGTCAAGGCAGTAGTAGGGATCAACAGAGATCCCAAGTTAAAAGAAAAAATTCGTTCGGAGCTTTTAAGAATTTCTGAGGTACGTTCCGTTTCAGAGGTAACGGGTAGATTCGATATGGTAGTTTCTGTGAATTCTCGTACTCTCGAAGAATTGCATAATGTCGTAATAGAGCGCATCGGAAAAATAGAGGGAATACAAAACACAGAAACGTTTGTTGAGATGCAAAGGACAGACAAAGAACCTATCTATGCTGTTCGTTCGCCATAGCCTCTAATTGCGAAAATATATGTAAAAACGTTATAACTTACCTCAACTCTACCAACGGTAGCTTCAAATATGACCAGAATTCAATGTACGTAGATTTTCGTGTCAGTCGTACAAAGAAAGGTAGTCGAAATTATTCAAACCATGAAACTGGCAAAAAAGACTAGCAAGGATGATTATATGACTCATCTAAGGCTGGTACTACTCGGAATGGGGGTAGTGGGCGCCATTGGTTTTGTAATCAAGTTGATTGCAGAGTTTATTACCTTTGGTGGCAGGAGGTAAATTACCTGGATTCTGTGCGGATAGCTATATTGTTGGCGAGGGCTAATATTCCTCCTCTCCTCGTGCTACTTTGTGACCACCCTTGAGCTAACACTCGATTCATATATTTGTCTTGAAGGCTTGTGCAAATTGATAAACTACGATGATTTCTAAATTTCGAACTGGAGGTGGACAAATTCAGGATTAATCGCAGATTGGATCTAAATATAACCAGGAGTCTATATCTGTGGCTTATTGGCTTCCATTGACTCGAAGTAATAAACAGGAAAAAATTACATATCTTTATGCACCTATATATATAGAAAATACAAATATCGATGATATATGACAAGTCGAGATTATACTATTGCAACTTTGGGTTCACACTGCGCGTTACAGCTTTTGAAGGGAGCTAAGGATGAGGGTCTAAGCACACTTCTTGTTTGCGAGAAAAAAAGGTTGAATCTGTATAAAAGATTCAGATTCATTGACGAGATTTTTGTAGTAGACAACTTAGGTGAGATCACTAGTAATAAGTGCCTAGATCGATTACAGGAGACAAATTCCGTCTTAATCCCTCATGGCACATTGATTGCCTATATGGATTCTGACCAAATCGAACGAATTAGTATTCCAATCTTTGGGAATAAATGGATTCTGAGATGGGAGGCTGATAGGGAACTAAAACAAAAGCTAATGGAAAGATCCAATTTATTAGTTTCAAAATCTGTAGAGTCAAAAAACGATATCCAAGGATTATGTATAGTGAAATTGCATGGAGCTGCAGGCGGCAGGGGATATTTTATAGCTTGGAACAGGGAGAGTTTTGAGCGTCACGCGACAAAGCTCAAGGAACAGAAATTGATCAACGGCGAACAGGACCTCTTTATTCAGGAGTATGTACTTGGTGTTCCTGCATTCTTGCATTTTTTTTATTCCCCTATAACTAACGAGGTAGAACTGATGGGGGTAGATAGGAGATACGAATCTAGTGTTGATGGATTAGGAAGAATCCCTGCGAGGGAGCAGCTGTGCGCGGATTTAGAAATGTCATATAACGTAGTAGGAAATATTCCAATCGTTCTCCGCGAATCTCTACTTTTAAGGGCGTACGAAATGGGAGAATCGTTTGTTGACACTTCAAGAAATTTAGTGCCACCTGGTATGAATGGACCGTTCTGTCTGGAGGGAGTATATGACAAAGACGGAAACTTTGTGACATTTGAGTTTTCAGCAAGAATTGTTGCTGGTACTAATCTGTATCTTAGCGGTTCGCCCTATTCAGATTTGGTTTATCCCGAACCAATGAGCATGGGAAGAAGAATAGCTCGCGAGGTAGTAATAGCAAAGGAAAAGAATATGATTGATAAAATTACTTCTTGACTGATAATAACCTAGAACTTCCAAATCAATTAGGCAAACGGGTTCATTGTCCCCTCAACTAACTTCATTTAGTGCTATCAATCTGTCAATCCCAAGGGTACCTGTCTTAGCAGAAATTAAGAGCACTGTACACATGTGGGCCAACGGCATCCGGTACATATAATTTGTGAATAAAAGTAAAAGCTATAGATTTAATCCTACTTACAGGCTATTCTATACCTATACACTTTAGTAACCTCTTTTTTGCCGACTAATATTTTCCACATGCTTTAACGAATACTTTTCAACTAGGGTTGTAGGATTAAGTTTCAGTTCAATAGACAATTGAATAACAAAATGCAAAATATCTATAAGCTCTTGTTGGCAGTTTTCTATGGACATATTAGATCCACGTTTCCACCATTTCCAATTCGTTTCCCTTTGTAATTCTATTGCTTCATGTATTAGAGCTGATGACAACATGAATATGCGATAGCCTCGAAATAGTTCCTTCCTTTTATAGATAGAACTCATCTTATTTTCCATGTTTCGCATTTGCCTTGTCAGTTTCAGCTGCTTTCTAAAAAGTAGTTCCAATTTGTCTTCTTCCGACAGTTGGGATTTTCTGGCCATTCTATACTAATAGTAGACCGGAACGCGATTAATGAGTTACGAATTCAAGATATTCTGCAATTGTCCTACCACTTTTGATAATACAGGCGAGATCTACTTAAGCAAAACAAAGCCAGACAGTTTGTGGCTTAATTTGACTAATTCTTTAGTACTTGTCGATCGGATCAACCATAGATAGATAGATAGATAGAAATATGTTGTCGATTATTGAAGTACTGATTAGCAGTATATAGTTATTTTAGTTAATGTAACTCGAATTTATCGCTTGTAAGACTAAAATTACCTGATCAATCAATCACTGGTTGTTGAAGAGAGAGCCGGAGACAGTATTAGTGAGAAGGGCGTTTGGAGTTCTCTTCATTGCCATTTCTGCGGCATTACTATCTGGTACTTTACTGATTGAATTTATAGGTTCAAACCATTATCCGGTAATCTTCAATACTTTCATTTGGGTTGCATGTTTTGGAATCATATTCGCTGTAATATTTACAAGATTCCGTTCTTCAATGCTGTTCGTAAGAAAAAGAATGAAACAGAGTGTAAAATGGCCTATGACCGCCAAGGTGATAAATGGTTTTTGTTGGGCGGGCCCATTCCTGGCGATAGGCCTTATTCCATCAGCTTACCAGTATTTCATTTTACTTGGAATAGGAATGGGGAATCTTTCCACATTCATATTAATGAAAACCATCAACAACCTAAATAATAAGGAACAGCTCATCGTCGGTTCGATTTCGTTGATATCTATTCCACTGGCTGCTGGATTAGATACTTCTTTCTTTTCAGCAAGGAGCGATATTGCAGTCTTGCTCTCGAGGGCGTTAATTGCTGTTGCATACGGAATTGCAGGTATTTATGCTTATTTTTCTAGCATATAGAGAACTAGCGTCTCCAATGCTAAAAATGTCCATTATATTATGTACAACATCACAGAATTATTCAATGAAACAATCGATTTCAGATAATGCGAGAAAAGTCTACCTCAAAAGGGCGGCAGTCTGCATAGTTAGCGGTGGGCTGGATTCGATATGCACAGCAGCATATGTTAGTCGAATAAAAAACTTTGATATTTATATGATTAACTTTTCCTATGGGCAACGAGCTACTAATGAATCGTCGGTAGCAAAAAAATTTGCAACTAGGCTAGGTGCGAAAGATTACCGATTCGTTGACATTAACTTCATGAAGGATCTTTATAGCAGGACGAATGCGTTAACTGATGAAACATCAGAACTACCTTCAAGCTTCCGACACAACATAGTGGTTCCGATAAGAAATGCCATATTCATTACGATCGCTACTGCTTGGGCCCTGAGTATCGGTGCAAAAATGGTGTGCTATGGAGCGCATATAGGGGATCACCATTATCCTGATTGTCGCCCAGTATTTGTCAGATCTATTTCAAAAAGTCTAACATTAGCAGATTTAGATAGTATTAAGGAAAAATCGAGAGAAAAGGTCAGAATCTGGTGTCCTGCTATCTCAGGGATTGATAAATCCGGTCTATTAAAAATGGGCTTTCAGATCCTAGGTGATACGATTTTCAAAACGTGGAGCTGTTATTCTAATGGAGTAAAACGAAGAGGAGAGACTCAAAATAGACATTGTGGTGTTTGTGAATCATGTATCAACAGAAAGAATGCATTCAAAAAGACAGGAATAGAAGATATGACACCTTACGAAATATAGGGCATCTGGAAGCGTTACTCTACTAAGACCGTTTTGTTTAAAAATCGAATAATAAAGCTTTGTACCGCTGTGCCAGAGAAACTGGTTTTTGAGTGAGGGCTATGGCTACAGACGATACAATTTCAGTTGCAACTACAAAATAGAACCAACTAAATTCAGACAATAGAATTATAATAGAGTCGCTAATCTTATCTACTGAGCCAATAGTGGAGCGGCTTTCAAGAATTTATACCAGATATTCATCGATGGTTGTCATGGCTCATTCATACCAAAAGGTAAAGGAGAAGGGCATATAGACGATGTATCAGAATTATGAAGATAAAGATGCGAATCCAAAAAATCCCATTAATAAACGAAAAATTGAAAAGCTACTCAGACAACTTTTGATTGAACTAGGCGAAAACCCTGACCGGGAAGGCTTGCTTGCTACGCCTCGACGAATCGCAGATATGTACGAAGAGATCTTTGGTGGATATAAAGTGGACGCGGGATTGGATGTGAGTTTCAGTGAGGAGACTGACGCAATCATAGCAAGGGATATTCAGTTCTATAGTATGTGCGAACATCACATGCTTCCATTTTATGGCAAGATCCATATTGCCTATATTCCTGACGGCAAGGTATTTGGAATTTCCAAATTGGTTCGGCTTGTAGAAAAATATTCTAGAAGAATGCAGATCCAGGAAAGATTAACTAAAGAAATTGCCGGTGAAATAATGGAAATGGGCGTCAAGGGTGTTCTGGTTATTATTGAAGGGGAGCATCTGTGCATGAAAATGAGGGGTGTTCGTAACGATAGTGTAATCTTGACTTTGGCACATCGTGGAGTAATGGAAAACAAAGAGATTCGTGAAAATGCACTCGTGCTTTTGTACAACACCAAAGCAAAATTGCGAAGCGTATAAGGACGATTTTGCGGCATCAAACCTAGGTGATTTAATATTGGTGCGGTAGCTATCTGTAAGTATGAATAGGATGTAATATCTGGTACGAGAAGCTCCATAAAAACCCCTTTATATCTCTACCTATACCGGTCAGCTTCTGCCCAGCGTCTGTACAAAATTTTTTGACTATCTTTGGCGCCGACAGTCGCTATGTGAATTTCGAGAACGTGCGTATTAGATAAAGGCTACTGAACTCGACTAGAAATCTTCTTCAAATTCGTTGTCACCCTCTTCTTCTTCGACCTCATCGAAATCCTCTTCAAATTCTTCTCTTTCTTCAGCGCTCTTATAGGGCAAATCGGCCTCCCCGGGTCCTCCACACACAGGACATTTGAATTCTATGGTCTGGCCCTCTAGATCAAGAGGAAACTCTTTAGAAAAGACTTCATCACATTTGGAACAGACAAGAGTGGTCTGAATATTATCCTGGCTAAACTTGTGCGACTGAACTCTAAAGATTGTACTTGCCATTCTTCTTACCTATAGGAATTATTCTTTTTTATAAGCCTTCTCTTCCACGTGCCCGCAATGAATCTGCAATTTAATCAGCTACGACAGTTCCGTCCCTCGTTCTTGAATAGCAAATTCAGACACTCGATCCTTGAAACTATCGTCCAAACTGGGCCTATTGACTAGCTAGTATGGTACACAGGTTTAGTACTTGGTCGATTTGCACACAATAGTCCACGACAGTCGGATACATCACCAATTTGATGTCGGGAAATCAAATAAATATGCACGTAACTGCTCCAATGTGTTATAAATGAATGTCGACCGAATCTCTAGGGCGGCTAAATGCCTTGAGCAGCTGGAAAAATCAGGCATAAAGGTTAGCAGAATACAACATAATTTGCCTCCGGCATCGCTGATCGAGGTTGCCATTCGTAGAAGGGAGGGTATGTTATCTCATACAGGAGCTTTGACTGTAAACACGGGCAAATATACCGGCAGATCGCCAGATGATAGATTTATTGTAGATGATGAAATCACTCACAACACCGTCGATTGGGGGAAGGTGAATCATTCGCTTTCACAAGATAAATATGAGTTGATATTCGAGAGACTCAAAAACCATCTGGATAAAAGAGAATACTTTGTTTTTGATGGGTTTGTAGGAGCTGATACCAAGATAAGACTCCCGATAAGGGTTCTTACAGACAAAGCATGGCAATGCCTTTTCGCGACCCAAATATTTGTAAGACCTGCTGCAAATGAGCTTCAAACTTTTCAACCTGAATTTAGTTTGATTTCGGTAAATGATTTCAAGGCTAATCCTGAACTGGAAGGGACGAAAAGCGAGACATTCATAATAATAAATTTTACTAGGAAAATGATAATAATTGGATCCACTTCATACGCTGGCGAAATTAAGAAAGCAATGTTTTCAGTCATGAGTTATCTCTTGCCGGCCAAGGGTATATTTCCGATGCACTGTTCTGCCAATGTCGGAAAAGAAGGAGATGCTGCTTTATTTTTTGGCCTTTCTGGTACTGGAAAAACCACTCTTTCGGCAGACAAAGAGAGATATCTGGTAGGAGATGATGAACATGGATGGTCTCAAAATGGGATCTTCAATTTTGAAGGTGGTTGCTATGCCAAATGTATAAATCTAAAAATGGAGAATGAACCTCAGATATGGAATGCTATAAGATTCGGGGCAGTCATGGAAAATGTGGTCGTTAATCAAAATACTAGAGTAGCCGACTTTGATAATGGTGGAATTACAGAAAATACACGAGTCGTATATCCTCTTGAATTTATACCTAATTCTATCATTCCAAGCCTAGCTCCTCACCCTAGGGTCATAATTTTCCTAACTGCCGATGCATTCGGGGTGATGCCTCCGATCTCCAAGCTAACCAGAGAAGGCGGAATGTATCATTTCATGTCTGGGTATACTAGTAAGCTCGCTGGAACAGAAAGGGGTGTTACCGAGCCTCAAGAGACATTTTCTCAGTGCTTTGGCGCTCCATTTATGTTACTTTCCGCTGGCCGTTATGCACAAATGCTAGGTCAAAAAATAACATCCCACAATACCAAAGTATATCTGATAAACACAGGTTGGTTTGGCGGACCGTATGGTGTAGGAAAAAGGATTAATCTAAACTACACAAGGTCAATTGTTAGGGCAGCGATCAGCGGTTTGCTCGAATTTGAGTCATTTGAACATCATGATATCTTTAACCTAGATATTCCTGTCGCCTGTCCGGGAGTTCCTTCAGAAATTCTGAATCCAGCAAATACTTGGCCCGATAAGGAGAAATATAAAACGGCTGCTCGAAGGTTAGCCTCGCTGTTTGTTAAGAACTTTGAAAAGTTTGGTGACGTTCCTCAGCAAATAAAGCTTGCAGGTCCTTTGTTATGAAATGGTAGCCCGGAGCAGATTCGAACTGCTGTCTCCAGGTTTCTTTTCTACTTAAAGATCCAGAGCCTGAAATCCCTAGCCCTACCATGGAGATTGGCCACTAGATTCGGCACCCACATACAGTTTTGCTGCAGGTTCGACCGGGCTTCCGTAGCTACAATTATTGAAATAACCCACCAATATTTGACTCTAGCGTTTTGTATTAATTTCTCTTATGAGTAGACCATAGTCTAAGGTAGATTTCTTCCGCATGTAAGGGATCAATCGGTAGTGAATCGAGTAAATCTCATTTTCTCGTGTCAATATACCTTTAACTAATAATGATACGAAGCCGCCTGCAACCTTCGATGGAGGGATACCTTCTGTTCCACAAAATTCATTTCTCTTTTTGTGGTATTCCTTTAACGTGAAATACGACCTGCTTAGCTCCAATATCAATGGCCATACTACCTTTTCCCAAACCATTCGACGATTTTCAGTCGAGGAAGCATGTTTGCCTTTGCCATTATCTACATGACTTGAAGCGAGTTCTATGTTAGTCATCTTATTTGGCGGAGTCCTTGAATGAATCCAATCGAGGAACATTTAAACTCCATGTTTGAGAGAAAGCTGATCAATTTATCCTCAAAATATCGAGTCTACCTGGTTTCAAATTTAGGTAGTATATATCTTCCCAAGTGCTGGCTATAAAAATTTCATCCTTATGGGAGGGATTCGAGGATGCTATTAGAAAATTTAGACTTAGCAACCTCTTATAGTAGTAGTATGTAGTCTATATAAAAGACTTGGCTGGTCAATTTTGTACTATCCTGTAATCTCTTGGGATTACTATGCTAATTAGGCCTGATACATCTGCTATTAAAAAAAACAAAAAATAGATGACAATCTGATCAAATCTGTCACTGCTCCCTGGTCGTGCTTCTGCCATAAAGCTGAAATTTAGGATCAAACTTGAACATGGAAAACTCTATCTGATGCTATAAGATGGAAGGATATTTATCTACTCTTGCCTGTTTCATCTACTATCCTGCGTCTTCTCTTATAAAAAAGGAACGTCAGCAATACAACAATGAAAGCAGATAACACTACGCTTATTAACGAATAGATAGAAGGCATTTCAGAAACCGGAGATATGGCACAGGGATATTCATCGTACGTGCATCCTAACATGAAAAATAATCCATTCCACAATGAGTGAGCAAGTATTGCAAACCAGCCCTTGCCGCTTATCCACGTCCTTAGGCTATAGAAGAATGAAGGCATTACGAAGAGCCAGTTAGAATATGAGAAATTCGCGATGTCTATAGATTTGGTATTGAAGATGTGCAGCATTACCCACGTTACACCAGATATTATTACGACAAACTGGTTTCCTGTAGCGTAATAAGGGATGCCAAAGAAAACTGATTCTTCGATCGGCCCTGCTCCTAAAACAGGCGCTAAATATCTAGGAAGATTTGATCCGACACTTCCATTCATTGAAAATTGGATGGCTGCGGATCCAACTAGCAAAAATAAAAAACCGATGGCATGATAGAATAGAACCATTAGAATAAGATGTACAATCGATGTATTATGATAAGAAGAAATCCACCGCTTCGGATTAATATCGATCTTCAAGGCTAATAGCTCCTTACGCAAGGGTGACAAGTTTTTATCCGCTCTATGAAATAGTGCCTTTAATATAACAATTAAGGTTTCTCATCTGTTTTGTTTCAAATAGAAATTTCTCGGTAGTTGGACTATATTGGCGTAAGCCACAGTCCACTATATTTATCGTCCTTGCCTTCAATAACATCTCGAAGTCTAGTGGTAAGCCTAATTGTGATATCCCCAACTCTCCCGTCACCAACTATCCTGTGGTCAATCTCTGTTACCGGTTTTATCCCTGCAGCAGTTCCACATAAAAAGACCTCATCGGCTAAATAAAGATCCTCCCTCCCAAAATCTGAAACTGAGGAAGTTACTCCGATTTCTTTTGCTAGAGTTAGGATACTTTCCCTAGTAATGCCTTGTAAAGCTCCAGCGGTAAGGGGCGGGGTAATCAAGGAATTGTCCTTTACTATGAAAACATTTTCAGCAGTGGCTTCAGCCACTTTGCCATCGGAATTGAGTAGTACTGCTTCATCATAACCCTGATTTATTGCTTCAATCCTTGCCAACACAGAATTTGCATAATTGGCTGCTGCTTTAGCCAAGACAGGAAGAGATCTGCTATCGATCCGGGTCCATGAGGATATGATTGCGCGAATGCCTACCTCTGAATTGGTATACGCCCCTCCTTCCCATATCCATGCTGCCACTGCCATGCAAACTTCGTTCGGCAAAGGATTTACACCCATTTTTCCGTAACCATAGTAAACAATTGGCCGAACATAGTAATTTTCAGTACCGTTTATCCTAACAGTCTCGAGTATTGCTTCTTTAATTTGCTTAGCAGAGTACTTTAGATTCATGTAGTATATCTTGCAGCCATCCATTAGTCTTTGAACATGATCATTTAATCTGAAAATGGACAAGCCTTCGACAGTCTTATAACAGCGAATACCCTCAAAAATTGCTGTACCATAATGCAAACTATGTGTCAAAATGTGAATTTTTGCATTATCCCAATCTACAATGGCTCCATCCATCCAAATTTTTCTTGTCATATGCTGACCCCATTAAGTATTTGCTTACGTTGCTCATGTATGGCCTTCACTGTATCTCCTACTATTGTATCTTTATCCTCGACTATGATTAATATTCTAGAGGTTTCCTCTTGCGCATCTAGATTTAATATGTTGATATGATGATCTCCTACTGTATGACTAACGCTGGATACAATTCCCGGAATCTTCCACATCATATCTCCGATTAAAGTAACCGCACCTCGTCCGTAAACAATCTTTGTTTCGGGATCATACGCCCTTATAAAACGCTCGTGCCGCCTGACATAATCTGCATCTAGAAACAATAGTCTAGTAATCTCTATATCATCTTGGATATATGGAGACAGCTTAATATAATCATGATACATTTTTTCTTTTTCAAGAGACGCTATCAAATGAGATGCGGCATTGCTGTCCATTCTTACAATTGAACAATTTCTCTTGCCAGTTATCATTTTTACAAAATTCTCATCATCAGTAACAGGGACATCTTTTCGGATAGTAGTTTTTTTCGTTGGATCATTCATGTTTGTTATTGCTATGGGAATATCGAGATTGTAATCATTGATCTCTTTTATCGCTACCGGGTCAAGAATTTTCATCCCAAACATACCCGCTAACCTCGCCTCGTTATAAGAAAGATATTCCACAGACTCAAGGTTATTAAAGACTATCTTGGGATCTGCACTCAATACTGCATTATCTTTTCCGAAATCCATACTTACGTCGTAGTTCTCGTGCAAGAGTATCGCAATATCCGCAGCAGTTCTGTCCGAGCCACCTCGTTCATATGTAGTTTCCAGACCATCGACAGTCTTTCCAATGAACCCTCCCACGGAAACTACGTCATTACGCTCGATTAAATCTATAAAATGATTTACATGATGTTTTGATTCTTCTAGTATGAAATTAGCGGCTTCAAAATTGTCGTCAGTTATAATTGGCCAATTATCTATGTCCGCATGATCAGATCTAATGCCGTTTGACCTCATTATGAAATCCATCAAGTATGACATGGTAATTTCTCCTGCGTAGGCGAGTGTCCTTGATCGGATTACATCAACAAATCTCCTATTTTCTGCTGCCTGTTTTAATGAAATTATTATTCTATGATTAAATTCGTCAAGATGATTTTGAAAAGCATTAGAATAGCCATTATTCAAATATTTTTTAGCAATCTTCCGATATACTTGCAGCATACTATCAAGGTCTAAGGGAGCAGAAGATGCATAGCTTCGACCAATATTTATCGCTACATCGGTCATCGAACTTATCTTGTCTGCATAAATAGTTAGTGGAGCTGAAAATACTGCGACTACTTTCGATTTTTTGCTAATCTGCATTATCCTGGTAATGATTTGACTTATGGATCTACCATCCACTCCAAGAGCGCTGCCACCGAATTTTGCAACTATAACTGGAACCAATGAAATTGATCGAATTTTGGGTATCGAAAGCGCAATATATTTGCTATACTAGAAATAGATACTAAAAGGTAAAATGGAATTGCATTGATGCGATGATGGAAGAACGTAGTGGGAATCTTTTTACAGGTTTAACGTACTGACTTGACCAAATATAGAGCACCTATATACAGATTAGATTTGCCATATAATTGGTTTTTTTATTAGATATTATTTCTATTTCAATGCTCAGACAATGAATAATCAAGGTGTCAAGGATTATCTTCGAAATATTATTAGCTGATGTGAAAAACTGAGGTATCTATGGTTTAAATATAATATGTTCAATAAAACTTGGAACTATGTACTTTAAATATTGTCGAGCTGCATTGTCATTGGTGTATTTGGCTTTTGGTGTTTTACGACATAGTATTAGGAATATATATTTAATCTTGCTTGTTATAGGTGATATACGTTATGAAGGGATTGAAAGAATTATTGAATGGTAGTATAGTCGGGTACGGATCCGATTACATTGTTGTAGAGAAATCGAAAAAAAGATTCTTTGTACATGTCTGTAACTTTAGAATACACGAATTAAGAAATTCAGTTACCCCATATTGGTCAGATTTCTAATCTCAGGCGAGGATATTTTTGCCTATAAAAAGTTAAATTAAATTGGAGAAATACAAAATCAGTTTGAAACAGCGCTCAAGGACGGAAATTAATATCCAAAATAAGCAGATGCAAGCTAGGACTGTACCCCATAATGGTAAAGTGCGATATGATAGAAAAGCAGAATCTGAATTTTTCGTTGATAATTCCGCTCTAGCTGGGTTTACTGGAGAGCGCATCTTATACATGGCGGTTAGGGAATTAATCGAAAATGCTCTGGATTCTTGCGAAGTCAATCACATATTACCGAAAGTTTCCTTATCTTTAAAGATTCATGATCCACTAAATGACATGTGGATGATCACTTGTGAAGATAATGGAGTTGGCATACCTGCGGACAAGGTGCCAGTCGCGGTATGCTCTTTCTTGACTTCTGGCAAATATGTTGAAAGACAGCAGCGTGGTCTATTTGGCGTGGGCCTCAAAATGATTGCTGCTTTTTCTACCAAGGACACGGATCATCCGCTTAAGGTTTGGACGAGAACGATCGATGAACCTGACGAGTTTTATTTTGAACTCAGAACTGATATTGGTACTAATAAACCGATAGTATTATCGAGATCTGCTAACAAAGAATATTCAATTAGCTCGAAATCTGGTTTTAAGATTGAGGCGATGTTGCGAGCTCGATTGTCTCCAATCACGAAGAATAAAATTTATGACTATGTTAGTCAAACTAGCGTAGTTAATCCATATGCGGTGATAATCTTTACCACTGATGAAGGCAGTGTGTCATTTGAACGACGTACTAGTAATATGCCTGATCCATCTAGCGAAGTATTGCCACATCCCTCTGAGATGGATCTTAAGACTCTAAAACGAGCTATCCTGAACTTTACTAATCAAAAGACTACCATCCATGGTATACTGTGTAATTCATTCCAAAAAATGTCTAGCGAAAAAGCGAAGGAGATACTTTCAAGGGCCGAGGTGGAACTAAAGGTAGCAACTAAGTATGACGAACACGAACTGATTAAAATAGTAAATGCCTGCAGACAAACGAAGTTTCAGTCCCCAAATACCGATCATTTAAGTCCGATTGGTGAGCATATTTTAACGGCAGGGATGATGGAAGAATATTCTATTGTATCTAGAAAAGATAATACGAGCCATAGCGAGGTATCAAATTCTCAAATTTCAGTGAAAGTGCTAAAACCGGTACTTACAGCATATTCTTCTAAGACTTGTATAATAAATAATCGAGCTACGGTAGTTGAGTGTGGTATTGCTTACGGAGGAAATATAAATTCATTTAGACTCTACAGGTTTGCAAACAAGATTCCACTATTGTACGACGAGGGTTCGGACGTAGCCCGTGAAGTAGTATCAGAAGTAGAAATTAATAAAATGGGGATAACGAAAAAAGATGTTAGGGAACAGTTTTTCAATCCTGAGGTAAAGTCTGATCGTGCTATTGAACTACTCCCAATTCATATCTTTTTCCACATTTGTTCCACAAAAATTCCATACAAAACTGCTGGCAAGGAGAGTATTGCATCAGAAGGAAGCCTAAAAAAATACATGCGATCTTGTCTAACTGATCTGTATAAGAGGGTAAGCGCTCAAATACGTAAAGAAATTAGAATAAAGGAGGCTGAAAATCGGCTTCGCCTATACAAGCATTATATTCCTCTAATCGTTGATGCCATATCCGAGTCAATTAATATAGATGCAAAAAAACTCACTGAGGCGTTTACAAGCTTGGTAGAGACACAAGTTGGTGAGATAAATGTAGTACCAGTACATTCACCGCACAGAATCAAAGATAATACGGTCCCTACAGCCGAGTTATATAAGTCGAAAGCAAAAAAGTCTTTGAATCGTATGAGCTTAACCGATACAAGAATATCTAAGATTAAAGCAAGGAAAACTGGGGGAATGAAGAAGAATTAACCGCTTAGCATGTAAAGATGACTGGGAATCAATAATCTGTGCCGAAAAAGGACTGGAGTGTATTGATAATTAGATATGCCGGCAAGGGATAAACGACACAAAGATGTTATCAAGAAGATCAAGTTAATGATGTCGGAAATAAGTAGGAATGTCTTAGCGGACAAGACCCTGCCAGTGTTAGATATTACAAAAGTTGGCTACGACAATACAATTTGGTCAGAAGAGAAAAGGATGCTCACCATTGGTCCCAAAACTGTACAGGTTAGCCCAGAGAATACCAAGAAGATTCCTACTTTCTCCCAATACATTGTAATGGCAAATGCCGTGAGAAAGCTCTTAGACGAAGAGATGGAGAGCACTATCAGAGGAATGTATTATGCTACTCTTAGCACCATTGGCGATGAAAAAAATAAGCAAAAATTCTGGAATACCCAAGACAACTCCGATGATGCCATTAAAGCGATAGAATTGATAACGGGGGTACCCAGAGAAGAATTCGCTGTCACTTCAAAACCGAAGGGAATGATTTCTGGACCTATTACTCTAAGAGTCGGCGGAGATCTAATAGATTGTAATCTAGGTAGTAGGGCTACTTCTCAACTAGTCCCCACTAATATTCGCGATTTGGAAATAGTTAACGTCAAGGCTGACTTTGTGATGGTAGTGGAGAAGGATACCGTTCTTAACAATATTCGCAAGTCAGGATTTATTCAGAAATATAACGCAATACTGATGACAGGATCGGGTGAACCTGACAGAGCAACCAGAATGATGGTAAAGACTCTTAACCAAGAATGGAAAAAACCTGTCGTGATCTTTGCAGACGCGGATCCATGGGGCCTTGGGATTGCATTAAGGTATAAAATCGGAAGCGAATCTTTGAGCTACGATAGCGAAAGATTGGTAACTCCAGACGCTAAGGTTTTGGGTATGATGTTTTCAGATATTTATGATTACAACATTCCTGAGGTGGCAAGGTTAACTGCCTCAGATGAAGATCTAAACCGGGCCACTGATATGAAGAGGAAACCATGGCTTAGGGATAGGCAGTGGCAAAAGGAGCTGAACCTATTCATTCAGCGAAGAGAAAAATGCGAATTGGATGCTTTCTTTAAGCATGGATTTCGTTATTTGGCAGAGACGTATTTGCCTCGAAAACTTCGCGAGTCTGGCGTAATTTGACTCATACTTTTTAGCCCTGCCTAAATTCTCCTTCTATTGTTACTTGCAGGAGGATTACTCGAATTTAAATGACTTGAGAATTCTGACAGGTCCATAACAAGGCCATAGTAGCCTCTTACATTTTCTAACGTAGATTCATAATGCTTTTCGTTACTAGAGGCAGTTGCGTCCGAAATGAGGACGACATCATATCCTATATTAAATGCATCACGAAGTGAAGTCTCTACGCATATCGATGTGTCAATTCCGCAGAAAATGATTGTATTTACGCTTAAACTCCTCAGCCACACAGCAATCTCTGTATCGTGAAATGCAGAATCCCTTCTTTTAAGTACGACATGATCCGCTTGCGTTGGTTTTATTTCGTCGACGATTTCTGCATCCCAGCTACCTCTAACACAGATTGGACGTTTCTTTATTCTTTCCTCTCTAGATCTTGGCAAAATTTTATGGGTTTTTGTGAGAAGATCGATCCCGGATGACTCTCGAACTGCTTGAGTATAAAATACCGGAAGTCCATACCTTCTACATACCTCTATGAGTTTACGGATGGTTGCAATAACTGCCCTGTAATTGGTAGTATCCAAACCCAATAGATCGTAGGAACCACCTTTGCTAACAAATCCGTTCTGAACATCAATTACGATTAAAGCTGGGTTCACCTTATATGTCCTTAATTTCATAGACCAGCATAATACGAAGACCTTCATTTATACTGTATAGAATACGCTTCAAATCGCTTACTAATCTAGTCGGTGAGTGGAGGATAAATAACGCTGCTCAACCAGCAAGTAAGCATACTTCATACTGCCAAAGTTCAAGCTTCGCACTCCAGCCAGAATATTTTCCAATGGTTTCTTGTTTCTATCTTCCAAGGTGGGCAAATTCTCCTACGCTTTATTATGTTTTCGTTGGTTGTAAGTACTGTCATTGCATATAATGCTAAAGTTCCCGTATCGGTGATTTGGAAGTGCTTAAACGCGATTCCATCCAATATTATAGTAGGCCTATATGGATTGTTCGATCTATTTGCGTGAAATAAGCAACTGTCATATCAATGGGTTATCAGAAGCAGAAAGGATGATTCTGATTAAGGTAATAAAGTCAACCTACTCCAGAAAAAAAATATCCTCATATTTCAGACTCAAGCGTGATGAATTCGATTTCGATGAGGAACACTCTCTAATGACATTGATTAAAAAAGGACTGGTTGAGAGAAGGTCTGGAAACTTGCTAGGTGATGGGATTTCATACGATTTAACCACTTGCTGCCTATTCTATATTTTTCTGAATATGCAAAATTATCCCAATCTGCTCTTGCTGAAATATCAAGATAACATAATTTTAAAGACACTGCTATTTCCATATTTTACGACCAGCAGTATAAGAGAGATCTATCCACAGTTGTCAGATTCTATAACTCAATACCTTAGACAGTGTTGTTGGACTAGTTTGAACTTATTGAAGGCTATGAAAAATCCAGGTAATGCCATTGATTGGGAAAAATTAAGAGTGGTTTTGGAATATGAATTGGAATGGCACGCCAAAATATTGGTGCTGAGGATAATTTTGTCAACAAATTGGAGAGGCAAACCCCAAGAAAATATACAGACAAATCAATATATATCCTCTGAGATAAGCCATGACAAGAATCTCTTTAGAACTCTACTTGCAAGCGATCTTCGGTTTCTGACTCTGTTCAAATTTGTAAAAAACGAATTTGTTGAAGGTTATAAGGAGATTTCAAGTAGTCACCGAGATCATACTGTACCGAATTAGTATTCGGTTCTAGTAGTTATTATTCCAAATCTCCTCAGTTTGGTTTGAAAATCATGGAGTTAAGCATAGTACTCTAATAACGAATAATATCAAGGAATGCTATTTACGTTTATACAACAATGAAGTGGAACATCAACGACTTTACAAGATCTGGATTTTCTTCGTTACTTAGACCATATGAAGATTCGGTTAATGATTTGACAAAAATAACTAAGGCTTTTAGCTTAGCCATGAAGGCTCATGCTGGACAATATCGAAACAGCGGAAAAATCGAACCGCATATTAATCACCCCCTGAGAGTAGCACTTATTTTGACTGAGGAGCTTAGGCTTTTTGATGTCGACTTGATATGTGCCGCATTATTGCATGATATTTTGGAAAAAAAAATGAGCAAGCAAGCAGACTGTAAAAGCGTACTCAGATCAGAATTTGGTGATGATGTCTGTAATATAGTATCGACTGTCACTAGGCCTATCGTCCATGATTCCAACAAAACTAAGGTAGACACCCTGGAAATGTATTTTCAAGAAATCGCAAAGGGTTCAAAGTCTATTAGATACATCAAACTGGCCGACCGTTTAGATAATATTAGATCACTTAAAAGTTCTTTCCATAAATACCAAATCAATAAATACAAGGAGGAGACGTTAAAATATCTGATCCCAATAGCAGAAAGAACCGACGAGAAATTGGTATTGAAATTATCTGTAGCACTCTATGAACTGAAGTGAAAATTGCTGCTTTGAGTGACTGTAGGCGAAAGAAAATTTAAGCATGGGTTTTGACATTAGAGATATATTATATCTTCCATTCTCAAATAGATTTGGCCGTTTTAGTTCGTGACACCGTCTTGAAGCAGCGAAATCATGAGGCAGTATTGATATATACCTAATTTGCTGCACGAATTTTATCATATTGTATTAGCGAATACTTGTGCGTTCCTGAAATAACTGAAAGTAAATGAGAGAAGTATCAATAAAATATAACTCGTTCTTTTTTTAAAGAATGCACAACTATCCAGTGAGATGAAAGTGCAGGGCAACATTGATTATTTGAAGATGTCTTTTATATTACAAGTCCTATTTCTTTTGACAATTCCTCATATGCTGGTTTACAATACTGCTCAAGCCCAAATCACTAGTGTAGCAAGTGAACCGGCTGGAGAGTCAAGCAGTAAGTCGAGTCAACCAACTCTAGATTCGTTAGCTTCTCCTAAATCATTAATGGCATCAGTATTTGGACAAGTAAAGAATAGCAATAATACTACAAAGAGTACAAACACAACTAGCACCCAATACGCCAAGAATTTACTCGGAGACTCGGCCACCGTTCTGCTTTCAAATCAAATCTTACCTCCAAAGGATTATATCCATATATACGATAGTTTGCCTTACAAAATAACGAATGGCCATCTGACAGCCAAACTTCCGTGCGATACAGAATCAAAACCAGCCCTTGAAATATTTACTGGAAAAATCCCTCTCTTAAAGCCATCCGCATTGCGAGTGATAAAGGAGTTGTCAAAGCCTGGATACATGTGTCTGTACTATATTGACATCCCAAAGAAAAATGAGAGTAACTTCACCCAAGATAAAAATTCAGCGGATGTAATTACTGACATTGTATTGTATAACCCCACAAGCGTTAAGCAAGTGCTCCCTAATACAAGTAGCATCGTTATTGGAATTAACGAGATAAATCCAACATGGGCTGAACCACCAAAGAACACGACGGGATTATTATAATACAAAAGAATCCCATTGTGTAGTTTATGGTATTAATGGAAGTAATTACTGGTCTTGCAAATTATTGGCATTTCCCCTTTGTGTTTGTTCTTCATAATTAATTCCCTTATCCTGCTAACGTCCTTGTGTTGGTATTTGTTCGCATTAATCCTGCCGTTATCCAAATCTCTCAGGATACTGTCAACAACTGCAAATGATAGGCCAATTTCCCCTTCCGCAGTGTGTTTATTCCATAAACCAGGTCTACTGTCCTTCTTAATGATATTTTCAGATATGCCAATATAGCTTGCCAGTTCCCTCACTTGTGTTTTATATAAATCTGCAATGGGCAAAATATCGGCTGATGCATCACCGTACTTCGTATAATATCCTAGCTTCAATTCACTTTTATCTGTTGTTCCTGCTACCAGCATTTTCATATGAGAGGCAAAAAAATATAGGATGCACATTCTTATTCTGGCCGAGAGATTTCCTTGAGCCAAAGAGTCCGAAGGTAGATCCTTCATGATCTCAAGTTTCTTTTGACCTATTTCGATAAGTCGGTAAGGCACGCTTAAGTTAGTTGCCAGCTCAATAGCATCATCTGTATCTTCCTTTGGCGTGACTCCTTCCTCTGGCATGAGAAGGGCTAACACAGATGTAGGCCTCAGAGCTTTAACGGCTAATGCGGCAACGACTGATGAATCTATCCCTCCGCTTATGCCAATTACTACTCCAGTTGCCCTTCTTTCCTGGACCTCACTAACGAAAAACTCTTGTATGATATTACAGATTTGTTCCAATAGCTATGAGGTGTGAAGATATATAATATACATTTGCTACCAAGATTTACTTTTTCAATTACTCCATATAGCCACGTTACAACTTAAATCTTGTCGATCATTAGATGAGAATATCTATCGTTATTCAGTCTATCCTCCTTACATGGGGCACTAACTCTACCAAAACTCGAAATGGAGCGACAATCGTGAGACCGAACGTCACCAGACATTTATTTTAGGTGGATTTGATCTTCTAATAATTATACTCTAGCTATCCTGATTCGATGAGAATTTTTTGAAGGATGTCCTTATAATTTTAGATTAGTACTTTTTCCTCATGATAAAAACCTAGGCAGATTCTCAGAAAGTCAGATGTGCTCGAGAATATAATCAGAACAAATGATTCCATAACCAGCTGTGGGGTAGAACAACCTTTTTAGTTGTTGGTATCCTAAATATGCATTGGCAGGTATGAGTGCTGCGAGGATGCTGGCAATAGATGAATGCGAGGAATGGATATGGCATATCTTAGATTGTACTAAGGATTGTGGTTTTGAGTATATCTCAGACGTAGATAAAGAATTTCTGATTTTTAATACAAATGACTTTTTTGCGGATATGAAAGCTTTACAGAAGATAAAGAAAATCACAGGCATGATACTTGTGCAGATGAGTACCCATAATTGTCATACTCAACTATGGTTTGCCAGAAGCAGAAATCAAAGCTAATATAACGGTAGACGGCGATTCATGACGACTAATATCTGCCTGTTAAACATTGCTTATTCGAGTAATGTGCGCAAGCATTTGAAATTGCACGCAACGAAGGATAACCGGCAGCTAGTGCCAAATATTAATTTTTTCTTTTTGTGTGCTAAAATGCTTTTCTATTTCATTTAACCTTTCTACAAAGCCGTCAACTTCTCTAATATCAGAATAAGAAGCATGATGTCGTAATTTATTTAACAGAGATAAAACTTGTTCATGTGTTACGCCGTGTTTCATATCATAATCGATTTGGCGACAACAATTTGCAACAGTACCATATCGCTTATGTTGTCTCTTTTCCCATAAGGATGCGTTTTCTGATAATCCACGCACAAACTTCACAACTGTTTTTTCCATATGCAAAACATGCCATTCCTTCATGGGAAAGCTATTCTGAACCAAAAATATCACATATAAATTCTGCATACTGACATATAAGCCAACCTGAGTGGATGAAATACTGCTACTACAGAATTGTTTGTTTATGATCAAGAGATGCAAAAGAGTGGATTAAAAATGTACGAATATAATTCAGTATGATTTAATTTCAATAATATTCAGATAAATCTAACCTATTTTTAATGGTACTACTCATTATTAGGGAACCGATGCCTGAAATGAAAATGGGCAGTACCTGAGCCATTCAGGTCCTAACTCTTAAGAGGAATCAACGGATTACAAAGACGATCTTATGAAACATCCATTAACACAATTATCATAGTAGTAAAACCATGCTCAGCACATGATACTCACCATGGGAACAATCCTAATCGTATAATTACCACATTTGATTTCCTATTGATTTTCAGATATATTCTGTTCCATTCCCTTTCGTTGTTGTGGCAACATGATGTATACACATGCTGAACCGCACATTGTGCAGGGTACGTTATTTCCTCCATGTTGTCCCTGTCTTCTCATATGGATTCTCTCGGCTTCTTCAGGATTAATTGACAAAGATATCTGCTTCTCCCAATTTAGCGTACGTCTAGCTTCCGTAATAGCTTTATCCCATTTGATTGCTTTCTCTCTCATCTGCCCCAAGTCTCCGGCGTGTCCAGCTAGACGATAGGCAATCAAGCCCTCCTTTACCTCCTCAGCAGTGGGTAAACCAAGGTGTTCGGACGGAGTTAGATAACATAGCAGGTCTACTCCCTCAGCTGCTGAAATTGCAGCACCTATTGCACTAGCGATATGATCATAGCCTGCTGCGATATCAGTAACCAAAGGCCCTAGGACATAATATGGGATGTTGCCTAGTAACGATTTTGCCAGTCTTACGTTTGCAGCTACCTCGTTCAAGGGGACGTGACCTGGACCTTCAATCATAACCTGGACATCATATTCGCGCGCCCTCTTTGCTAGCCTTGCTACATTGATCATTTCTGCGACCTGCAACTCGTCATGTGAATCTAATATTGAACCAGGTCTAAGTGCGTCGCCCAGGCTGAAAGTGACATCATATTTTCTTGCGATCTCACACATGTAGTCGAAATGTTCGAAATATGGGTTCTCTTTATCATACTTCAACATCCAAGCCGCCGTAATGGTTCCACCCTTTGATACTATACCTCCGTGTCGTCTTACCTTGATTACTCGTTTGGCTAAGTCTTTCGTTATGCCAGAATGAATCGTTGTATAATCTACTCCATCCTTTACGTGTTTCTCAAAGGAATTTAGAAAATCCTCAGACGTAATGTTAAGTGGATTCTTATATTTTTCTACCCCGTACGCATAAGCCTGGTATACAGGCACCGTGCCAAAGGTTATGGGCGCAGCTTCAAGTAATTTTTCTCGAATATAATCTAAATTACCCCCGTCAGAGAGATCCATAATTGTATCTCCACCGTATTTTACGGCTACTTTAGCCTTAGAGATCTCTTCATCCAAGTCTTGATACAAGGTTGAGGTCCCAATGTTAACATTTACTTTAGTTTTTAGCCCATTTCCTATTCCAACATGCTTTACGTCCTTTTGTTTTCTATTAATATTATTTGGAATTATGACGGACCCATTGCTTACACGTTCTTTTATAACATTTATACTCATGTCTTCCTCTTTTGCGACTTTCATCATCTCCGGAGTCGCAACTCCTCTTTTGGCTGACGTAACTTGAGTAGCCATTATTCAGTAATTGCAATATGAAAGATGGGTATAAAAAAGTACGTCTTGACGCGGCCCAACTGAGTATGTCAATTATCCATGGTTGATTCTATTTACCCTCGGTTTAGATCATCGTTGAAGTGCATAATTTGGTATATAAAGTAGGGCTTGCTCTTTAACTTGAGCTTTGCGCTATGTTGACCTGAATAGATTTGTATCGATGGGTTAATCGGTGCCACGTTTGGCCCTCAAATATCTTTCGTACATTGCGATCGCTTGCTCCTGAGTTTCAGATTGCACTGAGCCTGGCCTCAGTTTTCTTATTTTCTTTATTGCCTGATAGGATGTCAAGTCTGGATCTTCCTTTAAAAGATATGATGCAAGTATAGTTCCTGTTCTACCTTTGCCCGCAGCGCAATGAACCATCACCGATTTTCCATCCGCGATCTGACGATGAATATATTCTTCTGTTGCATCTAATTCATGTAATGTGGGTGAACCATAATCTTCTACTTTTATGTGTAAATAGCTAACTGAGTTAGACTTGATATATTCTAACCATTTCTTTGGTAGTGGAACTTCTCTAACTGTCACAATTACATTTATTCCATTCTTAATCAACCAATCCAGCTGGGATTTGCTCATTGGGATTCCGCTTCCCGCTAATCTAGAATCAATTATCCAACTAAAATTGGTGGGTCTGTTTGCAAGCTTACTGTGAAGCCGTCTGTAGATATTGCCGATCACTGTCATATGCTAGGGGCTAAATATAATGATAGACGGTTTTATGATATAACGATGATGGAAGTTGGGAATCGTTACGGCCTTTTCAAATTTTAGATGACACTGATGAGATCTCAAATGCATTCTAGAAAGAGATGAGGCTAGACTTTAGTTGGTAATGATTACCAATTAGATCACCTTTATCCTAAATTAATTTATTGATATCCAGCATTTTGCTGATAACATATTTAGCCAGTACTAAAGATGGATATCATCCTGAAAAACTAAATTTGGCTGTAAAACGCAAAACTGCCTAGTTTTTCGTAATTGATATTAAGTTGTATACTAATACCCGAGTACACACAAGGAGTAAATTTTTTTATATTTAGAATTGTATCAAAACCTATTGTATACGAGTTGAACCCAAACAATGACATACGGAAAACCCTTCGATCCGTAGATAGAACAATCCATAATAAGATTTAGGGCGTGAAAGGAATCGAATCATATAAAATTGGACTAGGTTAAAGTATTTTGAAATTTGCCTAGACCTGTAATTATAACGCAGTATAACATAACACACAGAATAAGTTCAATTATCAACAGTAGGCAAAAAGGGCTTTGTTGTTTTTGTGGGGTGAAAATTGAAGAAACTGACGTTATTGTGAGTACTGGGATTCCGCGCAGTTACTATCATATTGAATGCGCCAAACGTCTTCATATCATATGAAGTTAATTAAATCAGTAAAATCGGGTCAACTTGCTACTATCAAAGCTCAATGGTACGAGTTAACACATAAAAAAGCGTATTTCGTATTTTGCTCTACAGTACTTGGCCGGGAAAAGATGCTGTTTATTGTAGCTATAATCATACACTACCTATCTAGGGATATGCAACCGCAAATTATCGATCCCCGGGATATTTATCGGTTCTAGAATATGTATTTCATTATTCCTTCAGATAGCCTAGTAGCGACATGCCGATAATAATAATTCATCGTCATCCGCGAGAGGTTAAGATTTTAATTAGACCTTTCAAAAGAAATTCGTAGGTTGTTACTATCTAATACGACCTTAATGATTTTCATGTTGTAGGCGATTGTAGGAAGTGGCAGAACATTTGCAATATCTCCAGTCGGACTTTTTACTTTAATTATCACTTCTCCTCCGCTGACACGTTTGATATCAAAATCGTTTTGCTCTGTAAACGGGACCTTTACAACCATAGTTAGCTTGTTTTTGGCATCTTGAACGATCGATATTGGGCTCCCTTGATGGAAGATAAGTGCAGGATTTTCTTCTCCAAATATTAAACTAGCGTTCAATCGCAACAATTCTAAACCGGCTAACTCTGCCTGGTGAAGCGGGACTTCTCTGACTGGAATAGGGTAGAAATTTATTTGAGCTTCCTCTACTTTTAGCCTTTGAAAATTCGACCACTTTGTGTAATAGTTATCTACAGGTGTACTTACATTATCAGGTGTCGCAGGCCAAATTTTATTAATTATTACAAGATCAGTGTTAATGCCATACAAACTTGCCAGCATTAGAGCTCTTTTTGCATTTTCTATACTAAACGAGTCAGGATTCACCACCAGTCTGATACTCGTAGTTTTATTGTCTGTAATGATATCTGCAAGACTTTTGAGTCTATCAAAAAAATCTTGTTCAAATTGTGATATGTTGTTTGGCACAGAAATTGCTGAAAAAGTCTGAAAGATTTTGGAAAACCCGGAGAACAGACCGAAAAGGCCCATAAGCTTTTTACCAACATTACCTACAAGTTTGGGAAGATACAAATATCTTAGTGCCTCGCCGGACGCAGGCATGTCGAGAACAACTGCATCGAATGAATTGTCTTGCATAATTTCTTCAATTTTTAACAGCGAAAATAGCTGAGTCATTCCAGGCAGCATGGCGATTTCGTAGGATATGCTCTCATCAAGCCCTTTCTGAATAAATAACGACGCCATGTAAGAAAGTAAGCTGTTATATTTCTTGTTAATCTCCTTGATAGGGTCGACTTGCAACAAGGAAAGATTGGGTATCACCTCTTGCATATCATAATTTTCTGAAATTTCGTTAGGTAGCTTAAAGGCATCGCCTAGCGTATGTGCTGGGTCCGAAGAAATCAACAAAGTTTTATAATTTTTATCAGATAGTTTAATTGCAGTGGACGAAGAAGTCACGGTTTTGCCCGTACCTCCTTTTCCTGTGTATATTATTAGCCGCATTTTATTTTGCTGACGAGCCTAATTAGATAGGAGATTGGTAGTAAAATGAGTTTCACGTAACAAAATTGATAAGTCCATAATTGTTTCTAATCGTTCTCCTAATTGCCATATTGTAGTTATATATAGTCTTTGCATATTCATTTAATACAGGAGTCATCTGGTCTAACGAATCACTCAGATAGAAACCAGGACAATCGCCAGTAAACTGAAATGTAGCATGAACAACAGGCACATTATTTTCAATATTTATCCAAGATGCAAATGGATATAACCAGCACACACCAGGCTTTTCCGGTTGTAGTCCGCAATTACCCTCTTTGCTCAAAAACCTACAACGAATAGGGGTCCCATCCTCCCGGTCATTCTCGTCTTCCTTTCGTTTCAACGAAAGCATAGTAAATAGAGTTGAAGGCCTCCCCTTTTCATCCTTTTCATCCCAACTTGAAATTTTTGTTTCATTTTTCAAAAAATCTGACTCCAGCCTATACCCCATTTTGCGCGTAATTACATGCACATCATCAATTGTAAGTGGTAGCCTACCTTGGCGATCGCAGCAGTTATGGCAATCAGGCCATAAACATCTCCATAAGACAAAGAGCTTATCAGTCGCAAGGGTTGGAATGTGATATGTCACTTTGTCTACTGTTAAGGTGGTGTCGTATACGTCCTTTCTATTACCAAGTTGTAAATCATATATCTGGGGCTCTATGGACCAATTTTTTGCTAGAAGCTCGAGTGAATCCCTTATCGACGACGATGACGACGAAGTAGATGATGTCAAGTAAGATATCAATATTAGATACATGCACCTTTAAATGTGTCTAAATAGACGTTCCATATAAGATACTTTTAAGAAGGCAATTTATTGAAACTCTAATGTAATATATCTTTTCTTCCGTTAGTTTTGTTTATTAGCGAAGATTATTTAAAAATGATGCTGGTTTTAGGCTCGGGAACTAAATTCAAAAACGATTTTTGGTATTATGACAATATTATTCACTATTATGCATCACCCCTCAATTACGTCCGATGTATTTTACGACTAATATCAAACATGTAAAACTATTTCTGTTTTTCTTCCCTAGCCCTATGACAGATTAATTTAAGTTATCGGATATGAGATTTAAGTAAGATATCATGTATGGAATCGTATACTAGTGAATTCTTTGTACTTTAGGTATAATAGATAGGTAAGAAACAAAGATAGTGGAGGGGTATAATATCATCATCATCCTGTTTGATTGATTGCATTTTTAGTGAGCGGAAGGCGAAACGTTTAGCGCGGATTGTGGACTCTGGGGTAGTATCTGGACACCAACAATCTTATCTACAGTCTTCTTGTTCCCATATGCATCATTATACAAAATGTGTATAGTTAGTATCTCAAGGCTGCCCCCCACGACTATGCTAGGAAAAATAGCAGTATCTACTTTCTTGATCTGATTAGCTTGTACTGATCCTATGTTAAAGGTGCTGCTTCCTAAAATTATGAGAGGTATAACATTATTTTGTTGAACCACATTACTGGATATAGACAGGTTTCCGACTGATGGCGTAACGATGTTATTGGCTGTGGCAGCTTGAATTCTAGACTGAATATCGGCTATTACACCATTAGCTGTTGCAGACCCCTCGTTTCTAATAATTAGTGCTACCCTCGTTGGAGAGCCTGGGTTAGCGGACAACACACTCAACTGGCTCGCCGATAACAACGAGGTTAGACTTCTATTTACCCTCAATAATTCTGATTCGGGGATGGCAAATGTATCCAATATTACTTTTCCACTTATCCTGAAGGGAACATCAATGGTTCTAGAGGTCGATTCAAATGGCGTGACTCGATTTGTCGTCTTCAGGTTTGATTTGTCCTTCGCATTTAGTTTATCTAAGGATTTTAGTATCTGAATCGTTGAAGATGCATTTATTTGCCGTGAAAGATCAAATCCCTTTGATTTAGAAGCTGTATCGAATTCTGAGTTAATCTTTCTTTCCTGCTCGAGTGTAAAAAAATGTAGCCTTAGCGATCCATGATATAGTTTTCCAACCTGTGCTGAAGGCTCTACATATACCGGGAAGTATAAAACGAATGTTTGTCCAGCCTTAACTAATCCATTATAGCTGGCTACCGCGGTGTTACTATCATTATTACCATCAGTTATATTATATCTGCGAATGCCCGTTACACTCGAATTAAGTGTGCTGGAATTGGCTGCGGGTACTATAGCCGGCACATTGAAAGTAGTGTTAGTCGAATTACTTCCTGGGTCGTTATCATCGGGAGAAACCACCGCATGAAATCCTGCCGGCAAGTGCAATGATCCTCTAATACTTGTAACGTCTACAAAGCCCCTATTTATTAGAACTACTGCCAATATTGAATTTCCTTCTCCTGGTCCCACCTCTTGCCTAATCACGGGTTCCAAAGGTGCTGCTGCAGTGCGATCTGAGGACGATCCCGCATCAATTCCACCCGGAGCTGTATTATCAGTCCAGTATGAATTTACAAATTGGAATCTAACTGGGCCTTCAGTTATGTTCTTGAACGTGGCGCTTGATGTAGATTTTGTTTTGTTAATCGACAGATTCTTATTGATATGTAAAAATCTCGAAGTCGGAATGAATGACGAATTAGAAGTAGATTTGCCGTTCTGTATATTATTACCACAGACAAAAGTATCGTTTTTCTGAATCTGTGTAGGAGCTATCGATGGAGGCGTACTTGATGTATTCGCCGATGAATTGACAATCTGAACGTTACCACAAATAACATCTGATTTTCGTGGAGAGGCGGATGATAGATTAGAAAAGTTAGAAGAAAATAGAATTGACGGGGAATTCAGATCTGAAATAGCAGCTGCGCGTGGTAAGATCCTCGTGACAGTACCCACCTCATCTAGTTGTACTGTAGGAATGAGCGTACCGGACAGCAGAAGCAAGGCAAATGCAATAGCTGCCAGAGAAACCCCAAGATGATGACAATAAATTAAGCGCCTTTCATTGTTTGTTTCACTTTGAGTATTCTTTTTCCGATGACGTAGGCGCATTGTCTTTGTTTGTTTTGAAAGCTTAAGATATATGGATGATGGAGATTTTAATGTAATCTTTACATTTAAGAACTTTGTCTAAACATTCTATAGATGAAATGTAGATAGCTATAATATGGTACATTCGACGAATGTATCGAATGATTTTTATAAGTAAAACAGGTTATATAAATTTGACAGTATAATATATCTAGTAATAGTATCGTTTGGAGAGAATTGAATTATTGTGAATGATCATTACAGTTACAGATATGAGCCGGAAACCCTGAAGGTGGAAAATCTCACAAAGATATACATTTCTTCGATGGGTAAGGTAGTACCGTTAAAAAGCGTGTCTTTCACGGTAAACAAGGGCGAGTTCGTATCAATAGTAGGGCCGTCCGGGAGTGGTAAATCAACGCTAATGAATATGTTAGGTGCTTTGGATAGGCCGACATCTGGCAAAGTCTATATTAATGGAATCGATATTTTTACTCTGAATGACTCTCAGCTTTCGACTTTAAGGAATAATACTATAGGCTTTATTTTTCAATCATATAATTTGATTAATAGGACTACAGTTTTAAAAAATGTGGAGTTTCCAGGCATCACAGGCGGAATGAGCGACAAAGATAGAAGGAGACGTGCAGAAAGGCTTTTAGGGTTCCTCGGAATTCGAGATAAAGCTAAGTTTAAACCAACGAACCTTAGCGGGGGTCAACAACAACGAGTTGCAATTGCAAGAGCATTAATGAATAATCCAAAAATAATTCTCGCCGACGAACCAACTGGCAATCTGGATACGAGAACTGGCGAAGATGTATTTGCACTCTTATCTATGCTTTCTAATAGATTTTCAAGGACAATAATTATGGTAACACATAATCCTGATCTAGCTGCTAGAACCGATAGAGCAATCCACATCCGCGACGGTGCTATAGAAAAAGAAGTTGTAAACATTGAAAACTAGTGTTGAAAATATTTCAGCCCTGAAAAAACTCGTAAAGATAACGTGTTTATTGGCAATCCTACTCTGGAGCTCTATTTTGAATATGGATCAAGTATTAATGGCATTACCAGCAACAACTTCGAATACTTCTACACCACGTTCTGTTCCCTTAAAAGGAACACAGGATCTCTCCCTAATCCATATCACTGCAGGTAAGGTACAAGATTTTAACTTTAGTATTAGTGGGAGCTCTAACAGTCAGGCTAGCGGCGTAAACTCACTCCAAGCATTCAATTCGCAGGACCAACCATTGCCAAGGATATCCGATCTGGCAGTTTCTCTAGCTTCGCAGTCAGGTTCCGTAAGAATTCTCGGGGATACGCACTGGAACTTGCAAAGTATTAAAGCAGGTTCGAATGTTGTACTTTCTACAAAAGTCTATGCCGCGCCAACGTTGATAGGTTCCCCTGTATTCTTTACTGTAACTGTTCAATATATCCAAAATGGACAGCAGCTCAAAACGGATTCATTTGATTTAGGAGCAGTCGTGGTTGGCGACATCAAATTAGAAATAAATAATATTGGGATTAGATATCTAGGCAACACTCCAAATCTTGTAGGTAATTTACTAAACGAAGGTAATACACCGGCCCTCTTTACCAATATACAAATGATTCCGCCACAAATGTCAAGTAATAATAGTGCAGCGAACTCTCAGACTACAGAGAAAGGGATTACAATCTTTCCACTTTCCTCAGATTATCTTGGCAGTATTCCTGCCAATTCTCCTATCCCCTTTAATATCCCTTTGAAAATAATCCAGCAACCAAACAGAGTTGTTGAGGAACAAAGAAATATTAACACTCTGGTGAACGAGGTAGATCAATCACACTCTGAAAACATTGTGCAGAATCCTGCGAGACTCATTAGTAAGCAGCAGATAGCTAATTTACAGTCAGGAGACGAACCAGTGCTTTATCCGGTCACACTGAATATTTCCTACAGTGACGATTTAAAAAATTCCCATAAGTTGATAATTAACAAAACCTTGGGCCAGAACTTTGAATTGGGGCAAATGCCAAACGCTCAGAGTCGATTAGAATTTGACAATCCGGACCAAATACAAAACATTCAAAGCCCAGGAGGCAGTATTTTTACAAACGGTTTTATAGATGCGTACTGGGCGGCTAATTCATCCGTTTGCTCAGCCAATAGCAATTCCTCCTCACTATCAGTGTGCTCCTCCACATCTTCGGCACTTCCTATACCTCCACAACAGGAGGTTGGTCCAGGAGAAGGTCAATCCATATTTGCTGTTGTTTTGAGTAACACAGAATTTACTGATATTAACGGAATTATAGGCTACCTTACTTTGCCACATGGGTTCAATTCTGCGACCAGTATTGGAGGTGGTGCAACAGGGACAGGCGGAGTTTACAGAAACGGCCCTACTTCCTCAAATGTAGATCAGAGTAACATTTCTAATTTGTCTTCGCCTGGATTGCAGCAACAACAACAACGGACAGCAATTGCCAGCTTCCCAAATGTGGTCAAATCAGGTCAGACTTACACGCTCTATTTCAAAGTAAATATTGGCAAAGGAGTAAAGGTTGGAGATTATATGGCTTCCCTAAGAGTTTTCTATTTTAAGGTGCCAGCTCTTGAACCGGGACTATATAATTCCCAGAGTTATAAAATCCCCTTTTCACTGCCAGGTAAGGTGATTTTGGATGCTAGTTCTAAGACCACCAGTTTGAAGCCGGGATTATCCAATACTGCGATTATAGACATCAAGAACAAAGGAACGGCTGACGCAAATAGTGTTCTTGTCACTATCACAGGAATTAGCGGGAACAGTATTGCAAATAATGTTGCAGTTAACCAGCCTGGTACTACTAGCAATAGTAACAATACACCTACTACTTCTACGAGCCCGACTGGCCAGGTGACTACTACATCTCCGACTTCGAGTATTGCGACTGTAAATCTAGGAGCTAGGACATTTAATCTAGGAACGATACCTGTTAATGGAACCGCAGAAATCAATCCGGTTATTTATCCTTCTGAATCAGCCGGTGGGACTTTACAGAATTTAAATCTTCAAATTTCGTACACTGCTGCTACTGGCGATTTAAAGAGCTCAAGTGCTTCAGTAGGCTTGCTTGTTTTGCCGACTCCTCCTGAGGCTGGAATAAGTGTAGGACCATCAGTTGCTCCTTCCACTAACAGTGGGACCTCAAGCAATAGTCAAAATAACAATTCAAATGGAATTACCTCTTCGGGCATAACTGCGAACGCATATTCACTTGACGCTAACAAACAACTCGATAAGGAAAACATCCGCTTAGTTCCATCTGTATATCACACAACCGAAGCTCATGAGTCCCAAATCTCAGCTAATCGTGGAAATAACATCGATGAGACAGACGGCCAGAGTCAGCACTTTTATAATGTTGCTTTTAGTAATTCTGGAAGGATTTCCAAGACTAATACTAATGGGGGTACCAACATACATAATAACAATCTGAATAGTTCTTCACTGATCCTTACTGCTGGCAAAGTACAAAACATGATATTTACTATATCTAATAACAATGATTTTCCACTCAGTAATGCTGTAGCATCGATAGCATCTGAATCTGATGACCTAAAGATTGTTGGAGACTCACTCTGGAGTATTTCAAGTTTTGCTCCTCACTCCACACATGCATTCACAACTAAAGTCTATGCCTCTACTTCCCTGATAGCCGCACCTGTATCGTTCTTAGTAACGCTGCAGTATATATCCGGTGGACAATCCAAAATTGGATCGTTTGTTTTAGGTGGAAACGTTGTTGGTGACATAAGAGTTAGCGTTACAGACTTGGCTGTAAACTATGTCGCGGGGACACCCAACTTGGTAGGAAACCTCTTGAACCAAGGAAATACAATAGGCCTCTACACAACTGCCCAATTAGTAAATCAACCATTTTCATCTAGTCAAGTTCTGCAACACAGGAACAATCAGCCCAGTCATCAAAGTAAGTCTCATGATCAACCTCGAAATAGTAATCCGCAGCCAACAGGATCGTCTACCTCATTATTTTTCCCTCCTCCACCTCAGTACCTCGGGGATCTACAACCCGACTCGCCATTGCCCTTCAGCATTCCACTAACAAACGTAGATAACTCCACAATTATGGGTAGTCACCCTGTTTCGCTGAAAATAACATATAGTGACGATCTTAAAAATAGTCACGAGATAACAATAAATCAGACTTTGCAAGTCAAGCCACAAATCTCTCATATCCGAGGGGACCGCCATGGACAGAATACAGTATTTGGTATTCCGCTTCCTGTTATTATATTAATAATTATTGCGATCGTTGCATTCATCATTGTGAGAATGATTAGAAAAAGGAGGAGAGATAGAGCAGAAGCACTTGCTGCCTCCGAGACCGAAGAGCCACGGGCCGACGAGGACGATATTGAGAAATTACTCGACTCTTCCGATTCTACAGATGCAGGACCTCAGAATATTGAGGATCGGAAATCGAGTGTTAGAAAGAAATGAATTTCGCCAAGATAGCACAACCTATAGCCAAGGATGATTGCATTATTCATATGACTTCGTAAGTTTAAATGCAATTCAAACGTCAGTCTTGCGTATCGCAGCAGAGTAGATTAGGATTGACCTTCAATTAGGATAGGATAATTTATCTTCAACTGCGTACTCAACTAAATAACGGTACATTCGTCGAATGCACTATAAAAAGTAAATAATGAGCTAATGATACTATAACATACGTGACTGATGAATCAGGTCATACATTCATGAAATTGCAGCCAATTTGTCGCAGCATAGAGATGAGACTACTCTGCTACTCTGCCATTTTACGTTACCATGTTACGAAGATTATCGTCAGCAAGCCCAAATTGCTAGGGCTAATTTCAATTATAACATTTGCAATTTTTGTACCACTAATTATTCCGCATATTCACCGGCCACACTTGATTTATTTTATATCAATGCATGTAGCTAGCATCACTATTTCAATTTTTTTAATTGTAGCTTCATTATTAGCTTATCATAGAACCAACAGTGGTAAGATTTTATACACCACGATTGGATTTTCGTCTCTTCTCATTGTTGAGCTATTATTTCTGCTTGAAGTTATCCCTGGAACCAGTTCGGCAATGCAGCGTGGAATATATGTAGGATTGCCCCATATGTTACTATTACTAATGCTGACTCTGTTTGGTTTGGGTGTCCTGAAGGTGGAAAAATAGACAGTTGACTAGTCTACCTACAAGTGAGTGTGATGTCGGGATTAATGATTTTAAAACACTGATCCTAAATCATATTAGAAAAAGTCCAGGTACGAGGTATAGGGAGCTTCTGAGATTGAGCGGCCTTACCAACGGGGCATTAGAGTATCATCTAAAAATTCTAGAAAAAACTCAGCAAATAATGGTGGACAGGCAAAATGGTAGGAGGCCAAGGTACTTTCCATTAGACATGGAAGCCGAAGAGGCACGCATAATGGGCCACATTAGGAACAAATCTTCAAGGCAAATCGTACTCTTTATACTAGAGCATAATTTGTGCACATTTGGAGAAATCTTGGAGTATATGAAAAAGGCTCCGTCGACCATATCGTGGCATTTGAAGAGATTAGTAGAAACTGACGTGATCTCGATTATTCACGGTCAGGAATTGCAATTATATAAAATTTCCAATACAAAGCTCGTTTCCAGCGTTCTATCGAAGTACAAAGATAATTTGTCTGATAAGGTTGCAGATGAGTACTACGAGATGTTTGGGCAGATCTAGTGAATGGACTTTACATGTGATTGGCTAGAATACTCATATATTACTAGCAGATCCATCGATCAAGTTGGAATGGTCCCGATATTAGTATTCATTACTCAAATTGCCTCTACAACTAAGGAGCACTATCTACTGATCTTTTAGATTGGTAATATTTTTATCGGGTGGAAATAATAGAGGCATATATCCAAACATCTTGTTTTTTGATCGCCATGTTTGCCTACAAGTTAAAGCGCAAAGATTTGTACAATCGAGGGAAGCTAGAGTCTGTCTAAAAATCTGAGGGATCGTAGTCCGAGCTTAGTTTTGGGTACTAACTCACATGGAAATCAAATCGCTAGTCAGCTCGATTTTAATCGACCTGCATCAAATAAAGTAATCTAATGTCGGTTTCTGAAAAAGGATTTTTTACCTAATCTTCATTCTTGTCAACGTCATTGAAAGAAATTAAGCCAATTCTTGGATATACACCTGAATTTATTAATAAGATCTGGAGGTGGGTCATAAGACAATATAAATAGATGACGATCGCCTACTCTGTATAGAGAAGTTCACCTGAACAGTGCAGAACTCCACACTTCGTAATCAAATATTGATAAAAATTCTAAGAGGGCCAGAAGGAGTTATGAAGTCGACCAAATCTGGAGAGAAGTTATATCTTAGGCGGTCATTTATTATATTTGATAGGTGAGTATACTGACGGCGAATGATTGATCTGAATAGTAATCTAGTTGATAGCTTCGGTAGAGTTGCTAAGAAGCTACGCATTTCAGTCACAGACAGATGCAATATGCGATGTATATACTGTATGCCAACCGATAATAGTGATTGGTTCGAACAAGAAAGTATACTAGCTTTTGATGAAATTATTCGAATCGTTACTATCCTAGCAAATTTAGGTGTTGATAGAATCAGGTTGACCGGAGGCGAGCCTCTCGTTAGACCTAACATAAGTATTCTGATCAAGGGATTGTCTAAAATACCTGGAATCAGGGCAATAAGTATGACAACAAATGGTCTCGGACTTCAATCTTCGGCTTGCGATCTTAAGAACGCGGGCCTAGGAAGTGTTAATGTTAGTTTGGATACCCTTAGGAACGATCGATTTAAAGGTATTAATGGAGTACATGGACTTGAAAATGTCCTTAGGGGGATCCAAAAGGCTGATGACGTTGGACTTCACCCAAAAATAAATACAGTCATGATAAAAGGATGGAATGATGATGAAGTTGTTGAATTTGCAGAATTTGCAAGAAGAAAAAAATATACAGTTCGTTTTATTGAATTCATGCCTCTGGACGGAACAAATCTATGGGGGCCACATTTAGTAGTTAGTAAGGCTGAGATTATCCAAAAATTAGCAAGAGAAGGATTAGAACTTGTACCTGTATTCAATGATATTTTTGAACCTGCAAGGCTTTTTACGTTCTTCGATAAAAGAGGTACAATCGGATTTATTCCATCTATAACTGAGCCATTTTGCACCAATTGCGACAGAATAAGACTAACGTCTGACGGAAAATTGCTGACATGTCTTTATGAAAAACCAGGGATGGACCTCAAGGGATTATTGCGAGATGGCGTATCTAACAAAGAAATAGAAAGGCATATTTTAGAATCGATAAAAAACAAGCCTGAGGGCATAATAGGACTAATCCGTGCCAGATCACTTAGGCCAACCATGAATCTTATGTACAGAATTGGAGGTTAGATTAGATTATACATTTTGAGGCGACGGTTAGGTCTAAATGAAGAAAATCATCGTAGATTGAATTTATTTAATCTAAGTTCCACCTCCACTAATAAATTCTGGTCTCCATGCATGACTGAATGTAATTTTGAATTCAATCTTTTGTATGGATCACAAATTTGATCTTCATTCGTTATAGCGTCGTCGGACAATCACGACGTCCTCGTGTTGAAGTGACATGATCTTTTATTGCATTGAGCGTCCTAGACCAGCCATTTGTATTTTTATGTCGAATTCTTTATTTGCATTACACCTTAGTTTGGGTTTGCTTAGATTCAACAATCATAGATAGAATAGCTCTGCGTGCACCTTTATCCATTCCAACATGGATCAGTTACCAGCAGAACAGAGATTGAGAAAAATTAGAGGGAAGTCTTTGGTTTAATCAATTACTCGGGTTTTTATAGACTGATTCATACACAGGTTCCGTGCAGACAAGCAGCCATTGATGCCTTCACAACCTCTCGTCAATTATTACGATCATGAGGATACGTAATAAGACATTTACTATAATTTTGAATGGAGCCGAATTGAACAAAAGTGAGAATGTTCATATATACGTTGTCATAATGCTGATTTGTTATCATGCTAATATCTCTGGAGCCTGCTGCAGTGGGTCGATCGCTACCACAAATCAGAGTGTAGAATAACCCATTTTTTAATCTGACAGAG
>Ga0164303_10000006_pt1 | contig 31153 bp, 25 predicted proteins | sample Whisoiple_207_MG_FD_109715 | JGI IMG/M metagenome (GOLD analysis project Ga0164303, IMG submission 109715) | Soil microbial communities amended with pyrogenic organic matter from upstate New York, USA - Whitman soil sample_207_MG | ecosystem: Environmental > Terrestrial > Soil > Agricultural...
CAATAGTTGATGCCGTTCCGTTCTGACTCGAGCTGATTGTCCAGCCACAAGTGCAATGCGTTATGCGCTATTCATTTTCTAATAATATTTTATGTTTGACTTGTGAAGAATGCTTTACCAGCTCATCGAGCAAGATCATACTATATTCTTAATTTGTATTAGAATTAGTCAAGTTTCAGTAGTTTAGTTATGGTTATAATGAGTAGTAATGAATCAAATTCACCTTTGCAAAAAACAATTTTGAGATCTATAGCTGTGGTCCAATATTTATAAGAGATTGCATTGTATGAAATAACGGATTGATTTCAGAAACTGGGCCGTATAATTCCAATTTCGTTAGGCATTGAATAGAAATTTTTGCCATTCTAAAGATAAATCCTCTTACCGAATACTCCAATCCCTGGATCCTATCTAAGCCTTCACTGACAATATCATCAGATTTAATAATGTATCCACGCTGTGCATACAGAATCAATCTCTTATCAGTTATCACGACTCTATATTTTTTAATTCCGTATCTGACTAAGGAAGTGCTATAAAACTTCACATTTTCTGAGGGCAGTAGAAAGTCTTGTAATGGCATTACTTTATTAGCTAAAGAGGAGTCTTGATGATATTTAGGAAAACAGGTTGCAGCAATTTGCTGATGTGATTTAGATTTATTGATATGTCATATCACCTTAATATAGCCATCAATCGAGGATTTTTGTTTTGGCAAAGTCAGTTGTCTGATTTACGGAAATTACACAATTATATTCCGGACAGACGTTTTCTAGTATTGACGATCAAAACATGCCCTCAGCAGATATGACAATGTACGAACACATCAATGAATTGCGTGTTAGAATTTTTCATATAGCAATTTCTATAGCAATTATTACAATATTCTGCATGAGCTTTGGATTAAAACCTCTAAATGATTCATACTTATATTATCCAGTGCCCGACCCAATTAATAACATTGCAGTTCAATTGACGTCTTATATGAGAGATACGCTACTTCCACCCGAAGTAAAGTTAATACAGACCTCGCCGGGTCAGGCATTTTTTGCTCAAATATACGTGGGTATGTTATTAGGAGTGCTTGGATCGATGCCGATCATTATTAAAGAAATATTTGGTTTTATCTCTCCGGCCTTTGAAAGAAAATTTAACAAGAGCCTAATCGTCAACATCATCCTGCCGACTATCGCCCTATTTATTTCAGGAATAATACTCTCCTATATCCTTGTAATTCCATTCACGCTTGGCTTTTTGTATAAATACGGTCAGGCTATTGGAGTTGAGACCTTCTTTAATGTTAACGATTTTATTTCATTTGTTTTACAATTTTTTCTTGGGTTTGGTATCGCATTTGAACTTCCAATGATAATGTACGCCTTTACACTTACTGGTATGATTGATGTCAATTTCTGGAAAAAGAACTTTCGCTATGCAATTATAATCTTGGTTGTTTTTGGTGCCATAATAACTCCTGATGGGAGTGGAGTCACAATGTGGTTTATAGCGGGTCCAATGATTGCGTTGTATCTACTTGGAATTGTATTTATTCAAAGAAGAGAGAAGAATAGAATGAGAATGGAAAATATAACTTGAACCCTTGATGATGGAATAATAGCGTGATAATGAATACCTACGAGAGTGTAGTTATATTCCCCATTCATAGGGGCTTGACTACACCAAGGCATAAACGTAGCGTGGTGTAAGGAACTCAATGTACAGCTTATAATTGGGATATTTCAGATAGCAGGCGAACCTAACCTAAATTCCGTGGTTGGTTGGTCCTGCATTTCCTAGGTTAAGATGAACATTTAATAGGATTCACAATTGACCATATAATATCGTTGGCACATCAGGAGGAACATTTTACTGTCAGAGAAAAAAAATTTGGCGATTTATCCGAGCTGCCAGAAAATACCCCAGCCCTTCTTTTATCGGCGATATATTCAGGAGAAGAGCAAAAGGTGTATCTAAAATTTTATAGTCCTAAAGATGAATCCATATACATTTGGCGAGATCGGACGAATCATAAACCGTACTGTTATACTAAATTACAATATGCGGCCAGAGCTCAAGAAGTCGCCAAAGTGGAAAGAAAATATACCATAGAAAATGTGAAAAGACGTGATCTGATATCGGATAAATTGATCGATATCCTGAAAATTAGTGCACCTGATCCGCTATCTATTGGTGGGACAGAAAATAGTATCCGTGAAAAGGTAAAGGCATGGGAAGCAGATATCAAATATCACGAAAATTATCTTTACGATACAGGTTTAATTCCTGGTACATTTTATCTTCGAATAGGTAACGAAATCAAGACCCATGAAATGGACATTTCAGACAAAGTACGTGAAGAGCTGGAAGACCTATTGTGGAATAAACTGAAAGTCTCATCGGAAAAAGCAGAGGATATTCGCTACCAGAAGCAAATTACAAGATGGGCAAATCTACTTAACCAACCTATTCCTGAGATTAAGCGAGTCTCTGTAGATATAGAGGTTGAATCTGAAGAAGGAAGAATGCCTACTCCTAGGGATCATGATCGTCGTATTACTGCTGTTGGATTTGTGGCTAGTGATGGATACCGGAAAGTGTTGTTGTTAAATCAGAATAAACAACATGAAAGCAGCCAGGCATTGATACCTGAAGCAGAGATCTACTATACAGAAAAGGACCTGCTAGAGGAGGCTTTTAAGATAATAGCTTCATATCCGATCGTCATTACCTACAATGGAGATGATTTTGACTTACCATATTTATATGCTAGGTCACAGGATCCAAGAATTGATCCTGATAGATCACAAATTATACCAAAGGACAAAGTACCTATCATAATAAAGCGCGAGACATTCATTAAACGTGGAATTCAGGCAGAACCTGTACAACTAAAATATGGTATACATATCGATCTGTTTCGAACATTTCAAAATCGATCCGTTCAGATTTATGCCTTTAGTAACAAATATTCTGAGCATACTTTAAATGCAATCTCCGAAGCGCTACTCGACGATACCAAACTTGAATTTGACGGTGATATTTCAGAACTACCCATCGAAACACTTGCCATGTACTGCTTAAAGGATGCAGACCTAACATATAGGTTGACTAGCTTTAATGATAGTTTATTGATGAAATTAATAATAGTTATTGCGAGAATAGGACGATTATCAATAGATGATATTGCGCGCTTTGGCGTTAATCAATGGATTAGAGGAATGCTATACTACGAGCATCGACTTAACGGGTTCCTCATACCAAGAAGAGACGAACTGCAGGAAAAGGGTACCGCGTCGACTACTGCAATCATCAAAGAAAAAAAATATCGTGGGGGCTTAGTGGTTGAGCCCAAGCTAGGGATTCATTTTGGAGTAGTGGTAGTCGATTTCGCTAGCTTGTACCCTAGTATTATCAAAGTCCACAATCTTTCATACGAAACAGTTAATTGCGTGCATCAATCTTGCAAGGAAGATCCTAACCAAAAAGTACCTGGAACGACACATTGGATATGCAAAGTAAACAGGGGTCTGACTTCACTATTAATAGGTTCGTTACGGGATCTAAGAGTTAATTATTATAAACATCTGTCAAAGAATAAATCAATTACACCAGAAGAACGCCAATTGTACAATGTAGTAAGTCAAGCTATTAAGGTTATTCTTAACGCCAGTTATGGCGTTATGGGCGCAGAGATTTTCCCTCTTTACTGTTTACCAGTAGCAGATGCTACTGCCGCAATCGGAAGAGTAACTACGACTTCTACCATTGAGAGATGCAAGGAAATAGGTATCGAGGTGATCTATGGTGATACAGACTCCCTTTTTTTAAAGAATCCCTCCTCAAATAAGGTTGAAGAGATCTCATTGTGGGCGAGAACAAGATTAGGAGTTGATTTAGAGATTGACAAACAATATCGCTATGTTGTATTCAGTGAGCTCAAAAAGAACTACCTCGGTGTACTTACAGACGGAACTGTCGACGTAAAGGGGCTTACTGGAAAAAAATCTCATACGCCCCCATTCATCCGTAACGCATTTTATGAAATTTTGAGTATTTTGAGTAAAGTCGATTCGGAAAAGGATTTTGAATCTGCTAGGGAAAAAATCAAAAATATAATCCAAGAAAATGCAAAGGGATTAGAGCTAAAGAAGATCCCTCTAAATGATCTGAGTTTCAATGTGATGGTAAATAAGTCGCCAGAAAAGTATGGTAAGAAAATGTCGAACAATCAAACTACAAAAAATATTGCGTTGCATGGCAAGGAGAAAGAAGTAGAAACCTTCAAAGGTCTTCCGCAGCATATCAAGGCCGCGAAGTTATTAACTGACAATGGAAGGTCAATCAAAGCCGGCGATATCATATCCTATGTGAAAACAAAGTCAGGAGATGGGGTCAAGCCAGTAGAACTCGCAGTTGCCGAAGATATCGACATCGAGAAATACCTTGCTACCATGGAAGCTACCTTTGACCAATTACTATCATCTCTTAATTTCAATTTTAAGACGCTTTTGGGGAAGCCGCGGCAACGTAGTTTGGATGAACTATTCTGGAATGTATGAAGATCTCATATGACATATAATGCGTTTGGTTTTTCCTGTACCTAGTCTGTATTGGGATAAGGTTGTCAGCTCAAAAGGCATGGTTATTATTGTTTAATTCAATCCAACTGCTCGTTATGAAGATTTGCAATCGCCCTTGATTTAATAACATTAAATACAAATTTGGAAATACATAATTTAGGATCTAATCTATTTTTTATCGATTAATTATAAATTCGATAGTTTGACCATTAGCTATAAATAAATCATGTGCCTAAATACAGTGTGGAACAGAACATTCCTAATACGATGACATCTTTGCTATCTTCTCGTGTAGGGCTCCTCATGAAGCCAGATGTTGTCATCCTTGAAAGCGACGCTTCAGTTGACGAGGCTACAAAGATGATGAGAGAGAAAAATAGCAGAAGCGTACTTGTATCTAAACGCGGGGAAGTAATTGGGATTGTGAGCAAGACTGATATTCTCTTCAAAGTGATTTCCCAAAATGGAAATCCATCGAAAGTTAAGTTGAGAGAGATAATGACATGTCCTGTTCTTGCTTTGGGCCCAGGTTCAACGATTAAGGAAGCCTTGGCTGTTATGGACAAGCATGGTATTAGGCAGGTGATGGTTCATGCGTATGCTGCAGTTTTAGGAGTTGTCACTAGAGAAGATATTTACCAGAGTATGGAAACATTATCCATGGCTTCTGAAGATACAGCCATCTCCGGAACGCCAGCTTGCATTATTAATACCAAGGCTATAGCATATATGAAAGACTTGAGTAAATTCAGTATAGTATGTCCATACTGCCAGTCTCCCTTTGATACCAAAGATGGCCTTTCGAAACATATCGACAGACTACATGGCGAATCTGGAATTTTGGAAGGGGATGTCAGACATCTATTTGAGTGAACATTGTAAATAACTGGATCCAACTTTGTAATATTCGATATCTCGGTTTAACACGTAATTAATGCTGCATTGTTGTCCCCGATTGAATTTACTTGTGAGACTCACAGATATTATTAATGACAAAAGCGTTTTAATGTTGAAGGTCTAACCTGGTACTCTGAAAATTGACTATTGATGGATTAGACCAGATGTTTATCATACCCGAGAAAACAAAAGCGGGATACGGATTTGCGGATATACCCCAATCAGTTACTCTTGATGAAGCTCAGGTGATATTTTATGGCGTTCCATTAGACCTGACGACCAGTTTTGGAAAAGGTACTGCAAGAGGTCCAGAAGCAATACGAATCACATCTGCTCGTCAAACTGAAACATTTGTTTTTGAAGAAAAGATCGATATTTACGAGAGGGCGAGAATTTACGACCTAGGAGATATCAAGATACCCAAGACCAAGGGAGGAAATCGGTATAACCACATCAAGTCTGTCTTTAGGTATCTTGATGACAAGATTTCAAAAGTCTCCAGGGCCGCTCTTAGCACGAATAAAATTCCTGTGCTGCTTGGAGGAGAGCATACTGTCTCCTATTTTCAGATAAAGGAAGTGTCCAAGGAAAATCCCATTCTTATCCATTTTGATGCCCACAGAGATATGAAAGAAGGATATGATGATCTTAGATTGTGTCATACTACACCTTTTTACCATCTTATAAAAGAAGGACACATTTCTGGCAAAAATATTATTCAGATCGGTATTCGCCAGGCGGATAGTCACGAAAATAAAACGGCCGAGGCATTTGGAGTGACGACCTTCGATGCTTGGAGGGTTCACAATAGAATAGATGAGCTTCTCAATCATTTGCAGAGGGTTACTAGAAATAGGAATATTTACATATCTTTTGATATCGATGTCTACGATCTACCTTACGTGCCATGCACAGGCACACCAGAACCTTTTGGGTTAGACCCTTTTCAAATTCTTAGAATAATTAAGAGCATAAGTCACTCGTCCACGCTCGTGGGAGTGGATTTAGTAGAAGTGGGCATAAAAAATAATGATTATCGAGAAGGAGTCCTTGCAACACAGACTCTGTTTAGAATTCTCGCACATAAATATAAAACAAAATGATGCGGTCCGACTAGTCGAAACGAGGAACCGGATCAACTATGGTAGTAATGATGTCTGTTAGACTTTGCATGATTTCAAGACCACTAAAAGTCATTTGGGCGTTGACACCCATTGTTAAGGGTACACTACACACAAAAAATTTGGTGTGTAGCACAATTTCGTGGTTATCTACAACCGTATCTGGTCCCTGAAAGCCTGTGGAATCACTTGCTTACTAGGAGCGTTGCAGTATGGATTCTCATTGTACATATCATTAATCTACATCAAAGCTTTTCATTTAAAATATATTTGCCAATAATAGCGGCTTCTTAAGGCAAATCTTATTGGTGTTGTAAATTCAAATGAATGATTAATTTTATAAGCCGCCAATTTTTAATGATCATGAATAATGCAAGACTTTTTTGAAATAGATCGTTTAATAGAAGACTTGGCGAAAATTTACGCTACTGCATGTGCTTCTACATGGTTTAAAGTATCGAGAAATTTGAAGCCTACGAGAGAAGAATTCCGTAGCAAAGCAGTCGAGTTTATGGGTCATTTTCAATATTCCCTATCAAAATTTCCCGAAAGTGAGGATGGAGAAAAGTTTAGAGAGTACGCTAACAACAGACTCCAGACAGAAAAGAAGAAGGTTATCGAAGGAAACAATAAAGAGGTTGAGAAAAGATACAAGTATTTTGTGGGTTGGTCCTAAAATAGGGATTTATTATGCTAATCCAAATCGTACTTGAATATTGACTGTGACTTCTTACTGATAGCCTTACTATCCGATACTTCTGATTCGAATGTATATATTTTTTAGCTATGATAGATCTTCATCTCTGTTAATAGAACTCGACTTGAATCACTACTATCTGAACCTATTTGAAAATTGAGCTGTAAGACATATGATTAGGTGTTGAAAAATTTAGTTTGAATCTATTAATGATAGTTTTAACTAGTAACTCAATCTTACACTGGGAATTAGGATAAAATTTTCAATAAAAAGCCTCTCTTCGATAATTATCCTGCAACTAATATTATGAAGTTGCTACATCTAATGCATCATCTAATGCATCATTAGTTATTCGATAAGCCAAAATTGAAATTGAATTGATTTAATATGCGGATCATTTACTCCAAATGCTGACATTACTATTAACTAAAATTAAGATTATGAAGCAATGTGGATATTGATAAAATGATGAAATTCTTGGAGGCCACAAATCAATATATAGGGAATGATAGTCGTAAAAGTTTTAAGAAGCACACCCAAAACAACAATAGCATTAGAAAATGAAAATTACATTATCTGCAATCAAAGCCGACATTGGAGCAATTGGAGGTCATACTTGTCCCAGTTCAGAATTGATTCAAAAAGTAAAGGATCATGTTTCATCCAGATCAAAAGGGATGCTAATTGACCACTATATTGGCTTCAGTGGCGACGATATACACATTGTCATGACCCACACATTGGGGATTGATAATAAACAGATTCATCAACTCGCCTGGGATGCCTTCAGTGAGGGAACTAAGATTGCCAAAGAACAAGGATTGTATGGTGCAGGTCAAGATCTTTTGAAGGACGCTTTTTCAGGAAATGTAAGAGGCATGGGGCCTGGCGTCGCAGAGATTGAGATGGAAGAACGTCCAAGTGAGGTATTTTGCATATTTGCAGCTGATAAGACCGAACCGGGGGCGTTCAACTTTCCTCTTTGGCGAATGTTTGTCGATGCCAGGAGTAACACCGGACTTCTAATTAATGAACAATTAGCATCAGGGGTAACCTTTCGAATCATGGACGTTATTGCAGGCAAGATCGCAGATCTTAAAATGTGGGAAGACAAACCAGAACTTGAGGCAGCACTGATGTATCCCGGAAGGTATGTAGTTCATTCGGTTGTATCTTCAGACGGAGATGTTATTGTATCAGCATCTACAGATAGACTTCACAATATTGCTGGTACATATGTAGGAAAGGACGATCCGATCGCGATAGTGAGAACGCAAAAGAACTTTCCTGCAACAGAAGAAGCTGGAAGCGCATTTAACAATCCACATTTTGTAGCAGGTAACACTCGTGGGAGCCATCATATGCCTCTCATGCCTGTAAGGCTAAATTCAGCTGCGAGTTTGAACTATGCCATACCAATAGTCTCTTGTCTTGTGTTTAGTATGCATAATGGTAAGTTGACAGGTCCACATGACGGATTTGGTACTGCAGACTGGGATCTTCAAAGAATGTGGGCCTCTGAGAGGGCAATGATCATTAGAAACCAAGGTTTTATTCATCCTGCGACTTTGGTGCCGGAGGAGCTAGAATACAATAAAGGCTATGAAGCAAGGATGGCCAAATTGAATAAAAAATTTAAAGATATTGATACAACTACGACCTCCTAAAAATAGAATGAAAATAAAGCAGCTGAGCGATGAGGTATATCATAATTGCCAATTGACATTCGAACTAAAATTTCTAAATATATACATGACATTTCTATAGTTAAGATAATAAATGTAAGAAAAAGAACAACTATTTAATCATTTGAAGAATCCCCTAATTTTAAATTTTAAGAACTACCTAGAGATTTCTGGAGAAAAGACCTTAGAACTTGCAAAATCGGCCGAGAAAGTCAGTGATGACCTAGGAGTAGAGATAGTTTTAGCTCCGCCGCAGCCTTCTCTGTGGACTGTAGCAAATATTATAGATATTCCTGTAATATGTCAGCACGTAGATGATGCCAATTCTGGATCGAGTACTGGCTACTTTGTACCAGAAATTGCCAAGTCGTATGGAGGTATAGGGTCTTTGATAAATCATAGTGAACACAGGATAGACATGATAAGTATATCAAATTTGGTCCAGACATTAAAAAAACTTAATATGATATCCATAGTATGTGCAAGGACACCTGCCGAGGTAGTCGAGATAGCGAAGTTCAGGCCTGATTTCGTTGCGATCGAACCGCCGGAGCTAATAGGTAGTGGTAAGGCTATATCGAAGGAGGCGCCACATATAATTTCAAGTTCAGTAAAGGCAGTAACTGACAATTCTGATTCTACAGGGATGGTTTGTGGAGCAGGAATCGTGGATAAATCAGATGTTTCCAGAGCTCTACAATTAGGTGCAAACGGAATTCTCGTCGCAAGTGGCATAATTAAATATAGGTCGTGGCAAGAAAAGATTTCCGAACTAGCTTCGGCCTTTATCTAGCTGACTTAGTAGATATATTGTATAATTACTGGAACTATTTTGATATTATAGAGTGGATTGGACTTGTAATAACTTAATTATAAATCTAAATTGGCATTGCACTTAGCCGAGGGTTAAGTCGTCCAAATATTGAAGAATAGTCTTGCTCACTATCCTGTGATCTGTTGTCAAAAAATCCGTAAGAAAGATAAGGAAAACAATCCGTTCTGGATCGCAATTCGTTGCTTTCTATCGCAAGTGCCAAACTTGAATACCTTATACTCCTTATCTCATATTCCCTAATTCTGATGCTGAGCTATAAGGTAGTCATAGTCCTGTAACTTGCCTACCAGCTTAATTTATGGCGTCACCACTACAGGTTCAGACATAGCTGCGTTTTCTTTTCCGATGTCAGACAATGTCTTTTTGATGTGGTCCCAGAAATGTTTCTCAAATGCATGTGCTCTATAACCTGATACTGCAGCTGCAGGAATTGCAGCAACTCCGGCAGTCAGAACACCTGCTATAACTGTCGGAACAATTATATCTTTACCCCAAGCACCTGTTCGTAGAATCAGATCATAATTACCCTCTGTGCCACTTATCATAACCTCTACATCACGAACATTTCCGATTATGACACTGCCCCTGGTACCTTTATGCGCTTTTAGATCCCAATAGTTTTCTTCCTTTTCTTCGTGGATTATGTCAAGTTTTTTGTCCTGTAAATATTTCTTGATTTGACTATATAGTTGTGAAACATCTACATTTTGTAGAGTAACATGTTCTTGTCTCATTATTACTTTTTATAGGACAATCTCTATTATACTTTTAGAAAAGCAATATATACAGTACAACTATACAAAAAAAAGTCTTACTCTAATCAGAATTTCTTTCTGGTCCCAGCATATCGGGTATTTGATTGTTAGCTGAAATTCAGTATATAGCTTCAATTCGCCATTTTACGTATCAACCTATTCCAGTATTCTCAACAAAATTTATCTTCCTCAATAAGTTATGCTGTCACGACATAATCACTTAGACTGCGGATCCTGTCCAGCCCAAGACTTTCCAACTGAAGTAACGGGATAAGGCGTACCTATTTTCAGATCGTTCTAACTTCGAACCATGGCGCAGCCTAATGAAGCTTTAGATATATGCAATGACATCTACCGGTTCACACCTGCAAACAAATCCTTAATTAAGAGCAGCATACCAATTTATACCGCCTGTTCAAATGTATTTATCACTTGTACCAGTAATTTAACATCTATCTTTGTGGGTGTCAATTAGTTCACCTTGAGTAATATCGCAAAAATGGGTGTATAGGTATACAATACTAATTCGTGTCCCCATTGTACTCCATGTAATGCTTGTGGGATGTAAATATGGGCTATAATCTGGCCATCCCATCCTGCTGTATTGCATGATGACTGAGATTTAAATAGTTGTTTCCGATAAAGGCTACCTTTAACAATATTCTAATACAAAATCCCCGAATTTGCATTTTAAATATATTAATAAGTTCAGTCGTAAATTTTGTTTTATGTCATTAAATCATTTTATCACTCTACTAAGACCCGTAATCATAATCCTGCCAATATTGTCAATATCCATCGTGTTAAATAATAGTGAGCTTAAAAGTGAACAGGCGCTAGCAACTAGTCTGAATAACTCTCATGTAGGTCATCTCAATGTCCCAGTGGCACTTGAAAACAGCTCCGTATTTTATACAATTAGTGAAGCAGCAACCGTGCGATTAAAAATTAACCATAATACAGGAGCAAATGTTAAAACTACTCAGGTTAATAATGACAACATTGCTGACACAAATCACACAGCTAAACTAGCGATATTAACTTTTGGTGATATTCATAAAAACCAATTCACAGTTGTCAAGCCAATCTTGGACAAGTATGGCTTTAAAGGTAGTTTTTTTGTAACCTGCGGCTTTGTTAAAGACAATAATGCCAAAAACATTGGGATGGATAACGGCAAAGAGAACGGAACGCCGCGGATGAGCTGGAGCGACATAGAGGCGCTAAAACAAGATGGCCAAGATATAGAATCGAAAGGAATGACACACCGAGATCTTAACCAATTAGGAGCTAAAGATCTAGAATTCGAAATTGGAGGCTCGAAACGCTGTTTAGAAAGTCACGACATTAGTCCTAATATTTTTGCAGTTGTACATGGTGATGCATGGAACAATTCTAGTGCTATTAAAATTATCAGTAAATATTATGGGTTTGCAGATAATGGCTTTGCTGATCTAATATTTTTACGCTGTGATGGATACATCACACACAAACAAACCGATTGTAGCACCTACACTAATAATGGGACATTAAATTATGCAAATAGATATTCCATAAGAGAGAGGAGTCAGAATACACTGGATCGAACTTATCTTCACAACGATTCGCTATTATTTGAAAAATTTAAAGAGCAGATAAATTCTCAATCTGGATATAATAATATGAAGGGCTTTATTGACGCCATACCTGTAATTGCTTATCACAGTATAGATGACTCAAAAGGGCCTTCAAGTACTGATGTTGAACTGTTTGCGTCAGAGATGAAATATTTACACGATAATGGAATTAAGGTAATACCTATGTCTGATCTAGGCTATAATGAAAGCACCAATTATATTTACGTTAAAACTGGTTAAATCGATAATGTAGTTAATTAATTGGCTTGAGTTTTTAATGTATGACAAAAATTCAGATTTTTATAGTACTAAACTGAAGAGACTTTGTGGCAATACCAGAAATAGACAACAAACTCTAGCTTCAATTTTTCTGTTCTGTGCGGTCTCTAAATCCCAAATGACTTCAAATATCAATAAAAAATCATCGGAAGAAGAAGGGGAGCGAACCCGGAGAAAGAGTAACTCACAAGAAAAACCAAATAACACCTACGAATTGTATAATACAGCTTACGTGTTGGTCTGGACCAGATTGCAAAAAAATAGGCAAATCTAGTTAATACATTATTGAATAGGCGATAACTAAATAGTAATTACTAGAGAGTCTTATATGAAATTGACAGAATCTTTCATGGCTCCTTACTTAATAAGTTCAGAAGCGTTTCTATAAAAAAAGAATAAATAATATCCGATCCTTCACTGATATTTATTTGTCGCGCCACCGTTATAAGGATAATTTTGGAATAAACTAAGTATTTCATTGGCCATTTTCCTCTCGCCTGCTCTTGGCCCGAGCTTGGTATGATCCGATAAATTGTTGTGTCAAAGGTCAGAACGTTTAGATATTGAATATTAGACCCAACTTCTGTCTCTGACTGTACCGAACGCTTCGCTAAAAATAGTACTGATTTGAGATCTGCGAGACTTTTTGCCATTTTACCTTTAAAGGTATCGCTAGTCCTTCAAATCTTTACATTAACTGCTTCAATTTTGTTGGGATTTATCGGTATGTGGCACAATTCTATATATAGAACCCTGACTTTTGTGAAATGTGAGGATATACAAGTATCCATCATATGGACTAACTTCAATGTCTGATATACCAGCAAATCCCTTAGCGAACACCACTTTATTGCGTTCCTCCGTAGTATTTGCTATTTTATCGGCTAGTGAACTATTGAGGAGGAGCGACGTTCTATTCTTGTTCAGTTCAAAATGATAAATATTACCATTGTTTATATCACCTACAAATATTGTGTTTTGATATTGCTGTCCCAGTTTGTCGGAGTTTAGGAACTTTATAGCTGTAACGCCCACAGTCTGATTCCAAACAAATTCAGGAGGACTATATTTTCCTTTTCCCCCAAAGTCTACCAAGCCCGCTGGAGGTGTTGTAGCAACAGGCCCACCAAAATATGTTTGCGGAATCCAAAACCCTTGAACCTTGACCCAGCCACTATTGAACCCTGGTTCTACTAGGTTTATCTCATCGCCGAAGCCAGGTCCATTTTCGGTATCCCATAATTTTTTTGTTAGAGGATCAAAATCCAAGCCAAAACTATTCCGGATGCCGTAGGCATAATACTTATTTACAGGACTAGTTGTACCAAGAATTCCATTGCCCACTGGCTTCCCGTCTTGTGTAATTCGATATATTATACTCGTGCCATCAGATGGTGGACCATTACCCACATTTTGTGTGTACGTTCTGCTCCCATCCACATCTCCGATAACAACGTACACGTTATTATCTGGTCCGATCAAGATTTTTCCGGCGTTATGATGAGGCCCTGGAGCTGCGGGTAAATCAAGAAGTAATTTTCCATTTACTAGTTTATTATTCTCTAGCTCATATCTATACAGAAAATTACCAGTAGGTTTCTTACCTTGTAAATCGTCACCGTCCTTTGTTTGTGACCCAGTAAAGTATACGAATACATATCTAGGAAGTTTGCTCTCTTTAGAAACAGCAATTCCCAACATACCTCTTTCGTCGCTTACTGCAACATTGAGATCAAGTAGAGGCTCCTTGAGCATTGTTCCATTTATTATTCTCATAACGGTACCATTCGTTTTTTCAGTAACCAAAATATCATTAGGACCTAAAAAAGCCATATTAGAAGGATAGACGAGACCCCTAAAAAAGCGCTGGATAGATAGGTTTTGACTATCCTTTTCATTTACTAGGGTTGGTATCTTACCTTTGGGTGATGCTGGCGCAGGAGAGGCTTTTGACAGAGCAGCCACGGTGGCAGCTGGTGAGGTTTTATGAGCTGATGATTTCAAGGTCTTCTGTCCATGTATATCCCCAAAATAACCATTACCGCTGCTCAAAAAAATCATTACTATTAAAATAAAGGCCACTACGAGGGCTATTGTCATTCTGCCCCAACACATGACTGTGAATATATTACATGCTTTTCCGTTCTTCACGAATCAACACCTTATCTTATCCATAATTTAGATTCTTAAAGTATTATCTCATATAAGTATTGATAGGATGGTAAGCGCACTCGGTATGTACAGATCAAGCCGCTTTCAACTGTTCAGCTATACCAATAGTACTTTTAGATTTTCGTCTAGATACCTGTCCGCCCATAAGAAATAGCTGGCTTGATCTTACTTTATGTTTTATAGACTTGGCCGGTACGCCAGCAACTATATCTTCATCTTCTATGTTACCAATAACTGATGCTCCTGAACCCACAATAACCTTGTTTCCTATCTTTATTTTATGTTTTAAAGTTGAATTAAGTCCAAACCAACATGTATCGCCTATGATTGTGCTACCACCAATAATAACACCACCAGTTAAGGCGCAGTTTCTCCCTATCTCCACGTTATGAGCCACATGGACTAAGGCGTCTAATTTTGTGCCGTTACCTATAACGGTATTTGAGAGAGACCCACGCGCTATGGAGCAATTGGAACATATTTCGACATCGTTTCCTATTTCAACTCCACCTATGTGTGGAAATCTTTCAAGTTCCATCGTTTCAGGATGCCTCTCGTAAGCGAAGCCGTCGGCGCCAATCACTACTCCCGGCTGAATAACACAATTCCTGCCAATCCTAGTATTTTGTAAAACGCTAACTCTATCATATATTGTTGTATTGTCACCGATTTCGCAATTATTACCGATAAAACTGTATTCACCTATAGAACAGTTCTTACCTATTTTGGCTGATTCTGATACTACTGCTTTCGGCGAAACTCCGATTGATTCCTTTTGTTGTCCCTTATAGATCATCTTAATAATACGCATCATAGCCAACCTTGGGTTTCCCAGAAATATCAGACATTGCTGTTGTCTTTTTTTCTGTATCGTAGACAAAAGTGACTCCATACTTTTTTTGCAAAAAATGACGCCCGCACCCGATCTGGAGATAGCCATGACTGCTTCGTCTCCCTCAGATGAACAAAATGCGAGATCGTGTGAAGATGCGTTATTAAGCGGGGCTATACCATTTACTGTAATTGAGGTATCCTCACTTCCTGATTTTTCATACGAACAATAATAATCAATACCCAGCTCTGTAAGCAGAGCGTGAACGTTCCAAACCAATGAACATTGTTACGTTATGTATATATATAAGTATTAAGGCAACTAGATACCCTAATTTTTTACAGAGTGGACAGTTAAATACACTCTACTAATTTATAAAACCAAGATCACATTATTTGGCTTGCAGTAGAATTCTCTCACAGTACCTAGCTTAGGCCTATTTAATAAAGATTTATTACAGATAACGTATTTATTCTTTAGACGTAATAAAATCAGAAATATGAATAGATATGGAATCATTTTGCATCCAGCTTTATAATGCATGACAAAGCTTGCTGAATTAATTACTACTCCCTTCAAGTCGGTGAATCTATGTTGAAAATATCACAACAAGAAGGCGCAGTTTTTTAGTCATATTAAAAACATGTTATTTCTTTTCTCCTTTAGTCTTGTCTTCAACGATATTATATTTTGAGAGCTGCTTGTACGCAAAAAAGACTACTAATGCTATTACTAGGAAGTTAATGATATTCGAAATAAGATCACCGTATCTGAAAACTGTTGTTGTTCCGGCCAGGTTTGGAACTTTTATTGTTAGCGCTGCCAAGCTACCAGCTGGGAGAAACAGGCCTATAAGCGGATCAATTATGTCCTTAACAAAAGCATTTACCAGTGCAGATGCTGCCTGTCCAATTACGAAGGCAATTGCAAGTCCGATTACTCCGAAAGTCTTAAGGAAGTCAAAGAATTCCTGAGTAAAAGTACTTTTCTTCTTTTCTGAACTGGCCGTCATTAATATTGTAGGTCTGGAATGCCACTTATTTAAGAGATTCGTTACGTTTTTGCCCAACATTCTAGACTGTTTTTACATATAGGTAAATCAAAGTGAGATAACTTACATCAATATCTGACGAGATCAGTAGCCCTTTCTTCCCATATCAAGCACAATTTCATTGTATGATTAGTACAGATCTTACAGGATAAGGGGGTGACAAGATGGTAACACTTTTTAGGTTTCAACAGGAATCCTTTCCAAAACAGCGGTGAAAAGGATACTTTGTCTTCCACTCATTAATTTCCTCTTCATTTTTGTCTTGTAGGCTAATGTGCTTATCAGCTAAAGATCTCATTACAGTAATTTATCATTCACAGAACATATGTCTACTCCTGCTCGTTTGTGGCATCAATTTCGATTTACTTTTTCGGAGTCTGAGCATAATTTCAAATAACAAATAGCAATCCTTAATGGTAACATATGTTCGTTATAGATCATGTCCTATACACAAAATAAGACAATAGCTCGAAGATTTGTTGAAGATATATTTAATTCGAAGAAAACAGAGTTGTCAGAGAATTATGTTACTCCTGATATAATTTACCATGGAGTGGCAGAAGAGGTCAAAGGCCTGGAGGAATTCAAACGTTGGGTGACCGAAGACCTTGACGCATTTCCAGACATGAAGATCATCATATTAGATGATTTTGGAGAACAAAATAAGCTCGCCATGAGGTGGAGCTTAAAAGCTACGCATGAAAAAGATTTTGCTGACTTTCCTGCCACTCATAAGAAGTTTGAGGCTCAAGGGATCGATATTTTCTATTTTGAGGGAGACAAAATCAAGGAAGCATGGACTACAGCTGACTTGTCTGACTTGGCCCAAAAATCATAGAATTAAAAGGTAGCTTTCTGTTTATATCTGGATTGTCAATTTAGAATCAACCCATACAATGTCGTTATACATCCTCTAGGGCTATTTTTACTCATCACAAAATAATTCTATCTACCCAGGAAGAACTGACCCAGTTTATTTGGAGTAATAGTCATTATTATCGTCCTTATTCTTATAAAAACATAGTTTATTGAACCCGCTAAATTGTTGGATATTATTAGACAGGTAGGAAAACTAGATCGTGTAGTCTATGATTTTTAAAGACGAGTGTTATTGCTTTATGTATAGCAACTCAATTATTCTACTTAGTGTGAAAGAGTTGGAAATCAAGGTCTACGGAGTCCATTTGAGGGATATTCAAATAGATTCCGAAAAAATTTTAGGCAAATTATTTCATAGCATAGACATATGCACGTTAAAAAATCGCACGGTAGAGATTATAACCATCCGTCTAATCGCGGCTTGAATGTTACATCTTGGATAGTAAATCCGCCTTGAGTTTCTGAAACTCCTCATCAGATAGTATCCCTTTTTGATGGAGATCAGCATATTTTTGCAACTTTTGTGTGATATCTTCCTGCTGTGACTGGGGCTGGGATTGGGATTGTGGTTGTTGTTTTTGTTGTTGTAGTGCTTCTATCTGTCTTTGCTGCGCTTCTATTTGTCGTTGTGCTTGTTGTTGTTGTGCATCATTTGCTTGGGCCTGTTGGTCCATCGCAGCTCCAGCGCGCCTCCTAGCTACTCCCGCTCCTATAGCCGCTGAAGCCCATCTTCCTCTCATGATTTTGAAGCGTAAATGTTGTTAATAAAGTTTATTAAACGTAGTTAGGCCAAACTTATGGCCATCCTGGATTTTTAATCCACCTTATTTGAGTGTAATTCGTATCAGATAATAATGAATTGTTACCATAATCCAGTACTCTTATATGAGAAAAAGCTCATATCAGATATAAATATGTCAAATCTAAGAGATTATTGGAAGTTGCTAACAGTAAAGATCATATGATATGAAATACGATGACGTTGGGTATGGAAATCCATGCCAAAGTCTATTTGTGTAAAATTAATATTTAACAACCGCCATGGGCATCCGCTTGAACATATTTTAGGCATTTCATTAAATTAGCCCGCGGTAGTAGGCAGGTATTAATGATCTGAACCTGCTATAACTTGCTATCGAGATCACTTGACAGGGACAAGATTCTTGGATCTCCGGTCATATATGACCAGAATAATCCCTGCCACGAAGGCAATTACACTATTGACTAGAAGTATTATGCTCACCAGAATTCCGAAGGAATCGAGCGCTATCTCGTATCCAATTTTTTCCAAATTTACTCTAATACTAGTCTGGTTACCCTTCGCGAAATTCCCCAAACTTGATTTGATTAAATCCTTTGCGGAGATTTGGGGTATCGAATCAGCCAAAGTAACAAGTGAAGTGATTGAACTGAATATTATCGCTAGACCAACAAGCAAAAGGACTCCACCAGCTATTAATATTGCTACACCGCGCTTAATTTAAAATCTCTCCTGTGACAACTTATATATCATATCTATAAAGGTAGAATAATAAACTTTCCTAGCACGATCGAACTAGTCCAGTTGGAAATTTCTTATCGATCATAATTTCCAAACATTCCTCGCCAGGAGATCAATTCATATGAGAACTGTTGACAATATGCATATATACTAACCTGAGCGTATACTCGACTATGAATGTCCATAAACTGCTAATATTTACTAGCCTAATGTCACTAGCAATGCTCACTGGAACCGCTGTTACAAACATATCTCTAACCTTATTCGCACAATCGACTAACGGATCTAACGCTGGTACAACTCATTTCGTTGCAGTGCTAAATGGCGAAAATGTATACCCTCCGGTAAAGACTACTGCTACTGGAAAAGCTGAACTTGCTTTAGTGGGTGACGGAAAAACCATGTCATATAAAGTTACAGGTGGACCCGTGGATAACGTTAAAGATATAACAGTTTCTCATACAACAGGGGGTAGAGCTGATGATATAGTCGTCTTAAGAAGTTCCACACAGAAGGGATTGAGTGGTCAGGCGAAGACGGCAACTCTAGCAGGAAATTTCACCTCTGCTGATTTCATACGCGCACCGAAGGACATGGCAACACTCGTAAAAGACATCCTCTCCGGAAATGTGATTCTAAGAGTGGATACAATTAAGTATCCTCTGGGTATTGTAGCAGGAAAGCTTAAACCGAATTTGCAATCCTGAAGCGCCTGATGCTTCGGGTCATTGTTTATTTTTTAGGAGATAAAAATAATGGCTTTAGTTTGTTGATTTTTGATCGGATTCTTCAAATAGTGCTGTTTTAAGAGGTTCAGCAACCAAAATAATGCTTTAATAACATCAACCTGACGATTGTAAATCTTGTTAGTGAATTATGCCTTACCTGCTCTTAGTATCATTGTTTTATGTTCACTTCTCCATTGCTTATCTTTAATTCAATTCTTGGGTGTCATTCTCAGATAGCATGTAGCTCCATATTTTGGTATCACGGAAAAGGATATAGAACTTCTCTGATTATACCTAGTTATTTGGTAAGGTTATACAAACATTAGTATAAAACTGATACTATTAGTATTTCTGGATCTTCTCTCGTCTAAGATTAACTATCTTGTAGTCCCAATATCACCATTTATGCAAATTCTCGTGATCCACACCTACCGATTTTTGATAGTTGAATGAGGACAACTAAACATGACACTGAAAAAGGAACATATTTATCAACAAATTCCTAAAGATAGGCTCCTTCCCAATGTATGAGCGTGACAATCTGATAAGGTTTTTAGGAAAGCAAAGCTTTCAGGAACAGAAACGCTCTTGCTGCAGGCATGAAGGTGGTTCACTAGCCTGCTAATAGGGCCTCCCGATAGGTTGGTTCCATTCAAAACAACTTTCCTAATTAATTCGCGTCCAGATGCTTTTATTTTGTCGTACTGAATGTTTCCAACAGCGGACATAATAAAGACATTTGGCATATCCCCCTGAACATCGTCCTCTATATCCTCCCAGTCGTCTAGTATATCAAGCAAGGCCTGATTATAATGAAGAACTAAACCGACATTTTCATTAAAGCTAGGCAGCTTCGCATCCAATACCTTTGCGTAGACTAATGATGCATCTGAAGATTTAGATAGAATAAAATGTTTTAGTTCTGTATAGGAGAAACTATGATTTCCAAGTATACGACGCTTTATAATCTGCTCAAACCTCCAAAACGCTGAAAACTGCTCTAATAAATAATCTATAGAATAAATCAGATGTTGTGCATCGGATTTGAATTGGAGTAATCCATTCATTAATTCACGCGCTTGCTTTGCGAGCACAACGCATCTCTCATTTCCCGTCTCATAATATCTATCTGAAAGAAGGATGTACCTAGTTAGTGACCTTATTATCCTATACGTCCATAAGGCCTCGGCTAAATTTTTCGTATCGAAGTAGGCAGCAATAAAGTAGCTAGGATCCTGTGCCTTTTCATCAATCTCTGGAAAAGAATTATTTAAGTTCTGGTCAAAATTGCTTAATAATGAACTTAGAGATACCATTTGCTGTACGAAAAGTAACGTATCTGTGGTAGAACCTAGATCTTTTATTGCATTAGAAATTTTATCTAAATAGAATTTGTTTTCAAAATCGCTAGGCTTAGATGTTCTTTCCATTATTCGATGATATGATTTCTACCTTCATCTCGAAATTATAAATATTACTGAAATGTGGCAGTCATATTAAATCTGGACTTTACAAGGGTATGGACGCCAAGCCTTATCAAGCGTTCCACGAGCATAATTGAATTGAGAGAATATCTGTAGAGCAAAAGCTATTGGCGCATTATACTTATTTTCCAACATTTAATCTCAGGAAAATAACTAGAGCAATTCAATACTTTTGAGATAAAGAAGGTGATCAGATTATTGATAAAGAAGGAACAGAGTTATCTTCAGACGTATTTACTGTCATAAATAAAATTATTGCATTTAGTAACGCTTGAACTTCCAAAAGTGATTGATTAGCATTGCACGATATTTCTAAAAGATAGAACGGAGGAATTTAGGATTGAAGTTAAAGATGTATGAAAGTAATTTCATATTTCTTAATGTGCAAGTAGTTATCGGATCCGACATAAACCTGATAGAAGAAGCAAGTGGGAATATGAAACCATCGGCCTATCGACAGTAATAATCATCCTCAATATTTGTAGACTGTATCAAGATATCTGCTCATAAGCCTATCTGCTATTTACCTCGATTTACTAATCTTTGGAAATAACTGTGTAATATTGAATATGGCTTTCGAGTATAAGCTATTCTGAGAAGCGAATTTGAACAAAAGGCATATCTAGGCTTGACTACACTTGACGCAGCACATGTTATACGACTGTGAATGTGAGACTAATTTTCCCTGTCATCCTAGGCTAATCCGAATAAACAACGACTATTAAAATGTTCCTATCTAAATATTTCCTTAGAGATGAAGAGGATCTAAGGCTTAGCATTGTGTCTGCTGCAAATCTACTAATAAGCGAGCGTAGGTTTAGAAAATATCTCGAAGTGATATGCTGTTGAGGAAATGCGATATTTTAATTGAACCTGCCACTACATTTCGATACAAATGTATCACTATAGATGGATAAATGAGAGATACCTTGGATGTTTCTTATCAAAATTGCAAATAGTCTTAAATGGGTAGCAATATATAATAATAATAATAGTAATATAGAAATAATATGAAATTAGAGATTTACTTCACTATTCAGCTAAAATGAGCGTTTATTCGGACTACAGAAATTTGGCCCTCGCATAATGAAGTACATCCTATATAATTGAAGTACTCATAAATGACCTATTTTGAAGAGCCCTATCCGATCAATAGTCACCACGTTAGATAATGTTTACTCAATCAGCAAATCATATAATTGGGTACATACATACCCTAACAAAGATACCCTTAGATCTTCTTAAAAGGATTTATATCTAGCCTGTATACGACAGAGTGTATGAGTGAAAGTAGATCCCCTGGTTGGGTACGTGCTGCCCAGATAGGGCTGGGAGTCTTGGCAGTAATATTATCAATTACGCTATTGGTTTATCCTAGAAGTTCAGTAGTAAGTATAGTATATCTTGCCGCTGTTGTACTGTTGATAGTCGGTATTGAGAAGGTAATTACAGGTCTTTTTGCTAGCAGCAAATCTCGCATGGCCAGCGTAGGCTTAGGGATCCTAGTAATCATATTATCGCTGATAGTCATGGCATTTCCGTTGTCAACCAGTGTATTTCTGATATACCTCCTAGGAGTGGCACTATTGATTTATGGAATATCTAGAATAGTTCATGGTATAGGGGATAAAGAAAGAAGCGGATGGTCCAGATGGTCATCTCTAGGTATTGGCGTCCTAATGATTATTATCTCAATAATCATAATGGTATTACCAGGCGCTGGGCTAGCCTTCGTAGGGATTTTGATTGGAATTGCTCTCTTAATCGCAGGAATAGAAATAATCGCAGCGGGGATATCTGGAAGGAAGATGCGACTTCTTCCGTCTCGAGATAGGGGTATTTAAAAGAAAACCTGGGAATAACAACGGCCTAATGCCTTGAAGCAAATTGGCGTGGTTAAGTCCACGATTTTTACCAGCACAATTTTCAGTCATAACGTAACTTATTACGTGGCGAGTTTTTGGCATAAATCTCTGCATAAAATAGAACCATCTTAGAGTTAATTCTACCTCAAATTTAAATAGGGTGGAAAGACTTCAAATATTTCTTGAGATCAGCTCATTATTATTTTTCAGAGGTATGTAAAAGATGGGACGTATTTTTGGTGGGAACTCTGATGAGCGGCGGTTTCGTAGTCATCGTTCTAAAGTTACTCGGATTCTTTAGTAAAGAGAGGCATCTATTCTAGTATTCTTAAGACTTTTAAGATTCTTTCTTACTATATAGAGTCGAGAACTTTATTATTCACAATCTTTTAGCAGATTAATGATAAGATTTACTAACGACAAATCTAGCTCTCTCAATCTCTTTGCGGCTGCTTTTGACGATGATTATTAATAGAATGCTCGAGGAGAAGACTGAACGAGGTTATCATCTAAAAATCCCTGAATATGCCAAGGAATGGAATAACATGGATAAATAGTTTGATCAAATTCGAACTCGGTATTACAAGGTGTTTTAAAATCCAATACACTCTACGTTTGCCCTTTTTTAAGAGTCAACAAATTAACTCATTGGCTATCGATGATATGATTACTCATGCCTCATAAGAGTAGATCAACATTGCTTCAAACTTGCAGGATCAAGTTTTATAGACTAAAATCACAGAAATATTCCTAATAATCTGTTCATATCCACATATCTGGTTTACACAACCAATATCTCAATTCAAACTCTAAGAATTCCAAATATGATGATGTACGACGGCTTCTCAATAGTTCTTTGAATATACATACGGTTAAGCTATTTGAATTCCATACAAACATCTTATCTCAGATTGGGATAGATCCTCTAATTCTTATCGTTCCTTCACGTTTTAATTTGGTAAAGCTCATTAATTTAATTCCATTCTTGCGACTCTACCTATTTTAGATAATCCATACTCCAATATTTACTGGATAATTAATTTTCTTAACAACGTATAATTTAAGTTTCATAACCGTTCCTTTTCTCATATTAGGTAAACCCTTTTTTTGCGGATTTCCTACTAGGGATACACTCTCATTTAGAATCTTCTGAGTCCAGATTGATTATCAGTCAGAGTAAGATATAAAAGTATGACAAAAATAGGCGAGTTGATCCTCTATAAGAATCTGTCAATAAATTCTAGGCTAAAGCATCATATAACGTATCGACGCACTTTTAAGTGGTTCTCGACATGGGACAATGACTACATTAGTCTATCCTATAAAAGGTAAAAGAAATCTAATAATCACTAATGGGGTGATATTTCGGCATGTTAGTCAGCTAAAGTAAACTGCAAGGCAATATTGATTAGATATATTATAAGTTCTATATAGAACACTCATATTATTTGGGATTATTTGAAAATATGAGAACAATTTGAATTATTGTTACTGTATATTTTGTTGTCCACGTTCCTAAACAAAAGTAACGGTTAAATAACTTGTTAGCGTATAGCACCTCATGAAAGAGACACAGTTGCTACGGATCTTAATAAAGGAACGCGCAATAGTAAGACTTCTGAAGACAATTGGCAGTGCAGATTACCCAACAAGGGAACTGCTTAACAAGCTGGGTGCTTACGGCTACGGACATAAGCTTCTAGTGAGGGCAGAGCATATAGGATTAGTCCAACGTAAGGTAAACAAGAATAAAGTATTTAATAAACTGACACCCGATGGCAAGAAAGTTGTAGCCCTGGCTAAAAAGATCGGTGTATAAGAGGATCGATTATTTTTTCTAGTACGATTCCTGGTTAGCGCTGTTCTGAATCAAATTATGACCTAACCTTGGGTATCTACAATTACATTTGATACTGTCACAAATCAAAATAAGTGTAATAGATAGTAGGAAATACTTTATTATCCTACACCCTGTAATCGATCCATCTTCCAGTATCATAGTAACACAGATATCATCAGTACTCAAATTTTTTCAGTCCAGTGAATACATAGATAGTCAAGGCTTTGTCTTTAGAGATTATTGTGCAAAATCATCGTGAATTGATAAAAGGTAGTTTGTATAAGGTATCTTGTTAGATCCTGTTCTATATTGCTTGCTAGATAACATGCATATAGCAAGATGGACACCGCTGCGTTACGCAGCAGTGATTCAGTAGATTTTAAAAGTTTAAAAGAGATAGTAACGAATAATCATATAGAAGATTTGTCTGTACCTAATTGCGCATGTTCTTTTTGCGGAATGATTTCCGGCAGAAGGGAGAGTGTCGTACGTCATATTAATAATCCCCGTATTCACGCAGGGCAAGCGCTAGTAGTTCCTTATATCGAGTTCATTAGTAGATCTAAAAATGGAACACCAATAGCAAGTTCAGCCTACGTATACCGCTCAAGGATAAAGACTAATGGATCGCCATTGGTCGAGGAGACATTTTATGATAAGCTAGCAAAAAGAATCGAAGAAATAAATCTCGAAAAGCTTGCTGAAAGGTTTACTAATACTGGAAGCACGTGGTTACATCAAGAGCAGTTACCATCGAGATTTCCGCTTGGTCCACAGAAATATGGGGTAAAGCAAGTAATACACTATTTAGGAGAAAATATATTTGCCATTAGAGGACGCCTATGCCCCAAATGCATCACAATTGAGCCAAAAATTTACGGATTTGGATCGGCAATTAATGCCACGTTTTTATCTATAATTTACCCGATACATCCCCGAATGTACTGATATACCTGATATGTCATACTCAGAGAGGCATGAGAGTTTAAACCTTTTTGCAACAAAAGGCTTTCCTGAAATAGTAATCGAATGGATAAGGAATATTTGGTCATCAAACTCGCGTATGCGAATAATCGCATTGAAGGTTCCTGGATCAAAACACGGTCCTGATAAAAATGATGCCGTTTCCAGTACAGAGGTGTCGCTAAACGAGCCTGGATATTCCTCAGGTCAACCCCGCTGGTCAGCCTGCAGTTCTGTGACAGTGGTCTCAGACACAATTAGTAATAACGACAATGTTAAGCTCATGGCGCTGAATCGGAAAGAGATAACTCTGCATTACGATAACTCAGATTTTATCCACCTGCCAGACGGGTTAGGATCGCAGTCATCTCCACAGATACCTAATTTAGTTAATTCATTCGGAGAGGATAATACAAGTAGAACAAGCATAATTGAAAAAGCAATCCAATCTTCAGATATCATTATAAATACCGAGTCTGAATTGCTTGAATTGTTAAGGGTTACCAAATTCGGAACATTTGGGTTTTTTCGAACTGGATCAACATCTGCAATGTCGAAATCTCCACCCACTGAAGATTCAAAAGATGGGTACTTGCTGTTACTGACTCCAGAAGAGTTTGGTGTTAACAGGAAATTTAGCATTACTCAGACGAGCAGTCCGTCACTCAGGATTAATTCCTGAATAGAGGCAGCCTAGGAAGAGCAGAAAGTGGTAGTTTATGCAAAACATGAGCCTTGTGCCAGTGCATTCCAAAGCAACGCAGATTGGTATTGTAATGGCCCAAGCTAGATGTTAAAAGCGAACTTCTGTATTCCAATAACGAGTCAATATACTATGGATAGTCATCCATTAGTTTGCCATTCTGTTGGATAAGGCCTAGTACTAGTATTAGCATTACATTAACTTTCTAATGGATGCAATTTATTTCACTGTTAATAAAATGATACCACCAATTGACATCCTCTTGATTCTGTGATCTAGTTAGGGATCATTGAGTAGCAACTTCCAATATCTATAAATTGGACGCATTAGGCAGTTTCATTTGTAGCTTTTGAGAGCAGCCGAAGACATAAAATACCCCCGTAAATGGTTTAGGATACTTCAGGTCGTCGTAGGAGTTATTTGTATTATTTTATCTGGTATTATAATAGCAAAGTCATCTTCTTTTGGAGAGTATGCAATAGTACTCTTTGCACTAATCGCTCTGATGATTATTGGTATAGAACGAATAGTTGCAGGAATACGATCGAAGGGTCTAAAAAGATCATCAAGAATTATTAATATTGCGATAGGAGCTGGAATAGTAGGCTACTTAATACCAGGAATTATAGTTCCCGATTTTGCCATAAAATACATTGTACTTATTCTTGGTTTTGGGCTACTGGCTAATGGAGCTGTGAGAATCTTAGATGGAGTAAGAAACCTTGAATATGAAAGCCGCACAAGGATGTTGCGGATCGGTATAGGCTCATTGAGCGCAATTATAGGTATAATTGTCCTTGCAAGCCCAAGAGCTGGATTTATCATTTTATTACTTATGGTATCTGTTGCTTTGCTACTCACCGGCATAGAGCTTGTAGTAGTGGGAAGTACAGGAAGAAGAATCAGAACTCCTCTTTAACACGCGAGCTGCCTTAGATATAGCCTTTCATTTTTCTGATGATTACTGTTTTAGTAGCAGTAATAGTAATAGTGGAGGAAACGATGCAGTTTAGAATGATTCTTGTTTAGGAAATGTCGATAATGAACAATGATTTTAAGAATTTAACTAATTCCACACTAATTTAAGAATAATACGCCAGCAAGTAAGGTTATAAATTCGTTCGAGTGTGTGATCGAAAAGATAGTAAATAAATAAATAAATAGGTAATTCTAAGAAAAACCAAGTGAGATATAACTTTGACTGATTTCGAAGACGAATTGCTTATCGATACTGCAAGAGGCTTTTCTAAGGACGGTAAATGGTTTAAGGATTCACACAATAGATATCTCCTGTTTCGAGGTGTGAACTTTGGCTCCCGCAGTAAGCTGCCTCCCTACTTACCTATTGCACGGCTTGAGACTACTCAGATAAATCTGGAAGAACTAAAGCAAGAAATAGAATCTGTCAGTACTGACTTGGATCGATTGAAGGAATGGGGGTTTAATATCGTGAGACTCTTGGTATCGTGGAAAGCACTTGAACCCTATCCCAACAAGAATCTAGAGGATATTGAAGAAGAGGGTAAACAGTATCTCGTTCTAATAAAAGAGATCATTGATTCATTATACAGCCGTGGGATATATGTAATACTGGACTTTCATCAAGATATAGCTCATGAAATTTATGGAGGGGACGGATTTCCTGACTGGGCTTTGGCAGTAGACGGTAAAAATAAGCTTCCAAAGCCTTCTAACCTGCGTGATAAGAAATGGCAAATGGCCTACATGATCAACAAGTCTGTAAGGCACACTTTAAAATCATTTTGGCAAAATGATTTGACGAATGATGTGGCAGGCATAAAGAATTTTCCAGTTAGAACACATCTTGAAAAGACAATTGGACAGACAGTTAAATTCTTTAAGACAATAAACAATAATGAAGGTCATCCAGCAATTTTAGGGATAGAACCATTCAACGAACCTCATCCAGTCGGTATTGACCCGGAAAAGTTTGAGCAAGAGTTCCTATATAAGTACTATCTAAGTATAGAATCTGAAGTACGTTCTTGCGACGATCGTTTATTTGTGTTCATGGAGCCTAGGGTCGACTGGACTGTTTCGGAAGCAAGTAATAGCAAATCACTTATGGGAAAATCAATCTTTAGTGCTAAACGTACGTTCAATCTAGGATTCATAAGAAATGTTATGGTTGATGGCAAGATAGAACATAAGGAAATCCGAACAAACTTGCCTTCAGAGAGAGGATTGCTAAAAGATATCTCACCCAGAGGCGTTTTATCCTTCCATTATTACGATATTATGGCTATTGCAGGTTCCTACCTGAAGATACCCGAGAACTTGGCAAGGATTAAAAGACTCTGGCCAGACATCTTCGCTCAACTAGTAGAGGCAGCAGAAGAGCGCGACTTTGTTCCATTCCTAACTGAGTTTGGGGGTCTTCAAGATGCCGAACAAATTCGAGATTATCTTGATATAAATTTCAATCAGATTGAATCATTCTTGCTGAACTCAACTTTGTGGAATTACGATCTATATAATACCGAGGAAGGAAAGGATAACTGGAATTTGGAGAACTACTCCATTTTGGGTCCGGGTCGTAATCCGAGAAATATTGATGTTGTGGTACGTCCCTATCCAATGCGCAGCTCTGCAGAACCAATAGTGCTATTTTTTGATAACAAGTCCAAGTATTCGGCGTTGATATTGAAAGGTGAACCACTACAGTCGTATCCTACCGTCATTTACGTTCCGTCTCATATACACTACTCTTCAGAATTTGCGGTATGGGCAACGAGTAAAAGAGTGAAATGGAATAAGGAGAATCAGTTGCTCTACTGGTATCCTGATAGTGATCAAAGATTAAATCAACTCATATTGGGAAAACCTGGTGAGCTAAATGAAGAGAATCTACCCAACAAATCAAAGTCGTTACTAAGCAACACCGTACTTGTAGGTACCTTCTCGGGATAACATTAGTCGTATTTTTGCTATATCTTCAAATTAGATATAGGATCGAAAATGTAGTGTGGAGTTTCACGATGTGGGATCATTAGGACCCTACTCTTTTCATCTTTGAACCACATCTTGGACATGCAGCTTGGTTATGTTTTGTTCCACAGCTCATACAATAATAGCTCAGAGAACTACCACTACCATATCCACCAAACATCGAAGAACCAGACAAGCCCATCTTTTTCAATGCCCTTTTTCTCATGTAAAAACTAAGTAGTATGAATACTGCAATAATGATTGGCAAAGAGAATGGAAATGGTATAAATAACGATATAGCAAGACTGATTCCGAGTGATATTGCTATCCACAATAATTGTTGTGAAAGAAAGTCTCTATTGCTACTCAATCAATCGATCACTCATATATTCATTATTACTATATTAAATACTATCCTTTTTGATGATCTGGATACAGTGAAAGAACTATATAATAAATTAGAATTTGGATATCTCTAGCAACAATTTGTGAACTATCATGAAAGTATTACTACACTAGAAGCAAATATATACCGATTCTATTCGGTTCACAATTAACTTTTAACAGCCATCACATTTAAATTGGATTTCATAGTAAAAAGTACTACATCGACCAAACCGATGGGGAACATGACTGGACAGTGCTGCTACGGTGGCATTGTCCAGTCAAATATATTTATAGTTAATTTCAAAAGATAGAAATAATGAGGAAAATTCACTAGTCTCAAAATCTATCTCAAATTGAAGTCTGACTCAAGCTTGTCCTTTACTGGACAGATTTTTTGTTATTATCACACTAGACGTATCTCCAACTCATCATAGGCATCCTTGACCGCCAACAGAAAGAGGGTATCCTCATAGACTAGGAGCCAGTCTCTAATTCCTAAAATTGGCAGTTTTCTCAATAACAAGCGTCCATTATTCTTAATTGTCGTCTGCAAATATGCGAAATGGAACTTCTTCAATCTTGGAATGTTAAATAACGTTTCCTGAAGTTCAATCCCGCCTGTACCACCCTGAATATTCATACCAATTTTATCTCCGAATCTATTTTCAATCTTCGCTGTCACATAACTCTGCCCAATATTAAAAGAATCAATATTCAGCATTACCTTAGAACTAGCCACATTACTTTGTGGTAACTCTTGAAATAATTCTTGAGATATTTCATCTAAGAATAATATCGACATTGACGATCATCCCATTGAAGCCGATCGTCCATTATGAATATATCGGCAATCTTGATCGTTAATAAAGCCAGGCCGCATAGGTATGTTAAACTTATAATCTTCAATGAGATAAGGGTTAATAATTTATACCATGTAGATCCTAATTCATATTCAATATTCTACCTTTGCAACCTCGTTACATGTTTGCTGACTGACTCCCAGATTTCCATTCTAGAATATAAACTCATAATATTCCATGCTGAATCAAAGATGTGCAAAGGATACAAAACATTCTGCTCTGTGCAAAGCCAAATCAAAAGGGAGTCTGTCGATTGGCGAATTCTAAATTTTATATGCAGATTTAAATCTACGAGTAAAGAAAATTGCAAATGCGAATAAACCGCTTATCAAGAGTGCTGAGCCAGTAAATGATGGAAATTCTGGAACTACTACATACCCTCTAGCAATTCCATTTCTAGATAAATCTGGTACAGCTTGTCCTGTTCTCTGTAAGGCCTTGATCTTTATCTCTAACTGATACACATCCTTTGCA
>Ga0164303_10000013_pt1 | contig 27465 bp, 25 predicted proteins | sample Whisoiple_207_MG_FD_109715 | JGI IMG/M metagenome (GOLD analysis project Ga0164303, IMG submission 109715) | Soil microbial communities amended with pyrogenic organic matter from upstate New York, USA - Whitman soil sample_207_MG | ecosystem: Environmental > Terrestrial > Soil > Agricultural...
GCTGTCTTGACTGGATCACAATTAATGCAGGGCTATATTTTTAATATCAAGGTTGGTATGTGTATACTTTGCTCTTAATGAGATGGACTGTAGGCAAATTTAGCGTAATTAGAATCAGTTTCTATAACATTAATGGAGGAGAACAAAAAAATAGTAATCATGATATTATTATCAATTTGTATATACTACAAGTAATTTATATAATATTGTATACTTAGGGAAGTGAGAGGACAGTGCAATATGTTATTAGCATTGATAATGTAATTTGGCTATAAGAATTGGTATTATGGCATCTCAGGAACAAGTGAATGCAATTGATCTGTTATCTGATGTCATAACAATGGAAGAAGGCGGTTTAGAAAGATGTTGGGTTAGTGACCATTATATGCCTTGGTGGCATGATGGAGGGTTTGCCGGCGCCACTTGGCCATGGTTAGGAGCAGCGCTAGCCAAGACGAATAAGATACATGTTGGAACTTCCGTAACAGCACCAATACTAAGATATCATCCTGCAATTGTAGCTCAAGCATTTTCTACGTTAGGATACATGTTTCCAAATAGGGTGTTTTTAACTGTTGGAACAGGAGAAGCAGTAAATGAAATTCCCTCTGGAAACAATTGGCCATCAAATATGGAAAGATTCGAAAGATTAAAGGAAGCAATAGCTCTTATTAAAAAGCTATGGACAGAAGAATGGGTTAATTTTTATGGCAAGTACTATTGGGTTAAGAATTCTAATCTATATACCAAGCCTCAGAAGCCAATTCCCTTGTTTGTGGCAGCCATGAAACCACAGTCAGCTATGCTAGCTGGTGAAGAAGGTGATGGGCTAGTAACAAATGAGCTTGATTTGGAAAATCTAAAGAATAAAGTCTTACCAGCATTCAGAAAAGGCGCAGAGAAATCCGGAAAAGATTATAATTTATTAACAAAAGCAGTATTTATACCGGCCTCATATGACCAAGATAAAGAGAAGGCGATCAAGTCAATTGCCTTTTGGAAAGGTGCAATGATAAAGGCATTTTTCGAAGTAGATGTCCATGACCCCAGAGAAATACAGGAAAATGGTCAGGTAGTAGGGGATGATACAATGCAGCAAATGGCATTTGTCGTATCAAATGCAGAAGAAGGTATAAAGAAAATAAAACAATATACTGAGATAGGATTTACTGATATAGTATTAATTAACTCCAGCCCTGACAGAAACAATTTGGTAAGGCTGCTTTCAAAAGAGGTAATTCCCCAAGTTAGAGGTTAGAAAGTAGGGTAGTTACGGAATTATAGATTATAGTTAGCTGAAAAAATGGAGGATGAGGAGGAGTAACAAGCTCAAAATGATAAAAACAAGCAATAGTAAAGAGCTTTCAAGTGCATTTATTATTCCATATCATACAAATGGATATGATGATCAACATGGCGGAAAAAAGCTAGTAATTACTGATACAATCGAAGGATTGTTTTTACAAACTGATGAAGACTGGAGTGCAATTATTGTAGTCGATATGCATCTTAGTAAAGAAAGCCACGATTACTTGATGAAATTAAAGCAAAATTACTATCCAAAGATTGACATCATTTTTTTGGAGCGAAATGTGGGTCCTGGAGTAAGTAGAAATGTAGGGATTCTCGCAGCATTAGAACGTAATCATAGTATAATACTTTTTAATGATTCAGATGACATATCTCACCCAAAGCGGCTGGAAGTGGTCAAGAAAATATTTTTGGAACAGCCTCAAATCGATGTAGTATATTCTACCTTTGAAGTAATAGATGAGAATAATAGATTAACACCTGCTGAAAAAATTTCTTCACCAATTTTAGAAATATTGGAATCTCATATGCAGAACCCCTTGGAAGGCAATAACATCTGGATAAAAATGGGAACAGAAACTGGGATTACTAATATAACCTCCTCTACAGCTGTACGTACAAAATTTGCATATCAATGCCCTTTCCCGGATGAGAAAGCGTCAGAAGACTTTCATTCTTGGATGAGAATGTCAGCTTTTGGAGCCAACTTTAAATATACTTCGTCAATCCCGACTAAATACAGAATACCAAGTTTTATGAAATATCAAGCTTCAAGAACCAGAATAGGTCAGAGCAATTTTAATCAAATAAAAGCAAGAGTTGATACTGATGGGTTTTCCAAGGCAATTGAAATTGCGCTTGCAAGAGATATCCTAAAGCCTGAGGAAATACCAACGATTAAAGCAAAATTCTATAAAAGATTGGCCCAATCTATGAAGCGAGAAATGGAAAACGAACTAGCTGATGAGCTATTAAATAAAGCAGCGCAACTCGAATACGAAGGCTTTATTTATTGCTGCAATTCTGGCCGTCCGATCGTGGAGAAAATATAACAATCTTCTGCCTTTCATGAATTTCATTATTATCATAATATATCTTCGTTATTATTATTGGTATCATATATCCTGTCAATAATCCTTTCGCATTTTGTCTTAAAATACTCGGTATTAAAGTTTAGAGGTCTATCCATAGCTTGTGTAGGAACTCTTATTGAGATGAGCTACAATTTAGTAGCTGGATGTTGCTGTTTTGTATTAACCAAGCCGTATTTCAACTTGCTTATTATTTTTATTTCATCCTCTTGGGTATGTATCGCTAGTAAATGCCTCTTATTACCACGGCCAATATAGTAACAATCTAAAACATTCGATTGGTCTTAAACGTAAGCCTTTACTTTGGATGTTCATCTTCTGGAACTTGAAAGATCTTAATACTATGTATTTCTTCTATGTAAATCAACTATTTTTATAGTAGTTAATTTTCTTTAAGACAAATTTAATAATGAATGGCCACTTAGCCTTTAAGATTTTGAAGATAAAAATTCGATTGTTAATTCAATCCTCTTCTTTACTACCATCGAAAGGTGGGATCATCTTCTATTACTTTATCGAAGATCTGAAGATAATTTTTAGTCATTATTTCATCTGTAAAATGCCTTTCAACCCTGTCTCTACAAGATTCTGGCGAACATTCGTGAATCTTCTCAACATATTCTTCTAACTCTCGTGGAGTTCTAGCTAGAAATCCATTGATTTGGTTTACAATTATATCGTTTAGTCCTCCATTAGCTCGAGCAAGTACCGGTTTACCATAAGCATTAGCTTCTACAGCATATAGTCCAAATGCCTCTATCCAGGTGGGCTTAGGGCAAGCAATAACCGCTTTACATTTCTTAATTAATTCTGCCTTTGTTTTATTGTCTACAAGTCCAATGTACTCTGCCAAACCATTGGAATTTTGGCATTTTTCTCTTATCATTTGTACATATGAAAGATCTCGTACATGTATATCGTCACCAGCTATTTTTATAGCATTTCTTGTTCTAATAGCTAAATCAATAGAGTCTTCAATTCCTTTTTCTCTGACTATTCTATTTATCGAGAGAAGGTACCCCCCGTTCTTATTGTTATAATTACTTTTTAGTTCCTCTATCAGAGGTAGAGGAATTCCATGATGAACATACCTAACTGGTTTTTTAAGAATAGACGACATATATTTTGCATGAAGACTAGATAGTCCTATGTACCTAGGATATCGCAACTGTTTAACCGGAACTTTTTGGCGTTCTACGGTACCATGATTAGTATGAATTATTTTCATCTTTGGAAATTTCTTTGCTGACAGATAGGAAAAGCAGTGCCATGTATTATCCCATACTATTCCCTTTCCACTTCCATATTCTTTCTCCAGAACTTCCTTGTACCTGAGATAGTGTGCTTCTTCAGCAGCCATTCCTTCCCAGGAAGGTTTTATCGTTTCTATTATGTGTAGGTTGGATGGCAGTTCTTTTACCTTACCTGAAGAACCTCTAGATGATATCAAAGTCACATCATGAGATTTTCTGGCTATATTTTTAGAAACCCACATAACTATGGCTTCCAGACCTCCATTCGATCTTCAAGTTTCGAGATGAAATTAATCGGGAGGTGGAGTAGGTAAATTAGGGCTACTTATAACCAATACTTTCGTTTGCGAACACCAATCAGTATACGCATTGATGTTTAATAATAATTATAGAGACCGCTTATGGTTTATACTTTATTATCCCTCAAATCGAAGATCGTTGAAGATCCATATACTGCATCGCTTATTCATGACTCTCTCATCATCATTAGTAAATATGAATAGCCCCAAATTTGACTAATTAATATAATCTTTTGGTTTTGATTAGATCTTATCGGCTTAGCTTGCAAGCTGGAAATTTGTGGCAAGGTTGATATCCATTATACATTATCCATTATGGCTTAATTCACCACGTGGACAGGTGATCTTAACTATACAGACCTTAGCGTGTAATGCTTATCTCTATATACTTTGTGGCCTGATGAAGAAAGAGAAAATACAAATGAAAAAGATGGTGACTGAATTTGGTCTTTTGTAGAATAGGCTGTCTAATATGAAAGCAAATGTTATACATGGAGATTTTAATCCCTGTGGAGGTGCTGAAAGAGTGTCACTTGTGACTATGCAGGCATTATTAGAAATCGGAATTGACTTTGATGTTACAACCTTGAAGACCCCTAATATATCAAAATTAGAAAATTCATATGGTAAAAATCTTGTCTCAGTTATGAAAAGCACAAACAAAATAAATGTCATAAATATAATGGAAGAACTTCAACAACGGCGACAACAACATCATAAAGAGTACGATTATGATATTACAATAAATACTAACGGTGATGCAGCTCCTTACTATCATTCATCTTTTTCAAAAGATAATTCTATTACTTACTGTCACTTTCCTAGTACAAAATTTCATATAGAATTTGAAAATATTGATTATCTAAAAACAGATCTTGGTATGACAGAAAGCTCAAATGGTTTTTTAGATAATATGGATTATCAAAATATCAATAATTCCAAGGATTTAAAAACTAAGGTTCTGGTTCGCAGAAAAAATGAATGTTTTAAAATAATAAACTATGGATATTGGAACTTGATGAGAAACTCTACAGTGATTACTAATTCTGAATTCAGTCGCAGGGCAATAATTAACGCATTAGGATTAGACAATATTTACATACTCAGCCCGCCGATAGATGTTGAGACTTTTCGTAATTGTACATTGATGGCAAATTGCGATAATGAAAGAAATGATATCATTCTTGTAATAGCCAGAATCGCTCCTCATAAGAAGCTTGAAAATGCAATCAAACTTGCAAAAGTATTAAAAGATAACAACATAGCCAAAGGAATGAAAATTGTTGGAAACCTCTACCATTATTTTCTTGATTATTACTTAGGGCTCAAACAGATGATTCTGGAACTTGGTTTGACCGACTATGTTACATTTGAAGTTAATGCTAGCTTAGATAAGCTTCTTTCTATCATACAAAAATCAAGAATATATTTTCATCCAATGGTAGGAGAACATTTTGGTATGACAGTAGTAGAGGCTATGGCTGCTGGACTAATCCCAGTGGTCCCAAAAGACAGTGGCCCTGCTGAGTTTGTTCCACAAGAATATCAATTTAATACAATAGAGCAAGCTGCGGAAATTATAACTTGTATTTTTAACCATTTGCCAAATACAGATCGAATCAAGATGAGGAATGGTATAAATAAATTCTCTAATTCACACTATATCGATGGGTTTAAAACCATATTTAATGAATTATTATCTAGAAGAAGAAAATAGAAATACTTGCTTGCTGCTGTAAACATTACGTTTTAGGTAGACAAGGCACTGCAGATGTCGTATTCATTTATTTGTTTACCTAATGCTATGCACTCTTCTTTTTTGTTTTTGCATTTATGTTGATCGGTAGCTTTTTTATTCACTCTAATATTACTTCCTAGTTTAATTTTAATAGTGATGGTGCAGTTTACAAACGTCGCGATTACAGACATTGATAAATCGTAAGTTAGCTGCCAACAGAAGCAAGAAGAAAAATGATAATGATCGTTAATTATAGAAATTGAATTTAAAGTGTCTACTCATGACCTAAACTCTTGAATATGTACAGTGTCAAAATCCGTCCAGATATTAGATCCAGTATAAATAAAGACCTGAAAGTGAAGATGTGGTCGGAATGTATATCCTGTCATGCCTACTTCTGCGATCACTTGCCCTTCGGTAACAGTTTCGCCCGCCTTGACTTTTGAGCTTCGAGGTGCCAAATGATCATACCTTGAATATTCTTCATTGGCATGCATAATAGTTATAAAGTTCGTATAGTTCCAATAAACCGGATTAGGCCCACCAATGTCGGAATCGTCTTTAACATAAGTAACCATACCGTTAGTCGCAGCAAGCACTGGAGTATTTTCAGGAACGAGGAAATCTATTGCATTTCGGAGTGTTCCTATATGAGCTGGGGAGGAGGTGACATCTACTCTTTCCAAGAAATTCTTCGGGACAGGTAGTCTATATTGGTTAATAGCCCTCCTTTCCAAGTTTACACCTTCAAGCTGTAGACATTAAAGCTTGATAAAATTCTATCTATCTATGTATTTATCATTTGGTATATTTATGAACTTGTCATTTTAATAAGTGCTGGTCTTTGATGTACATGATCTTATATGCAAGACATACAAACAAAACTGACCATTCCAACCGTGATAGGCTTTATAATATAATCGAGATTCTACACTGTAGATAAATATTATATAGAATATACTATCTTTAATTAGCTTGAGCTACTTAGTATAGACGCGGGATATGATTAGCCAGCAGCAAAATCAACAACAAGAAGCATACAGCAACTTTATCGATTCGATAAATAGCGACATGACAAGAAAAGACTACAAAGCGAAATTTGATTATTTTATGCAGTTTTGTAATGTGCAAAGATATGAAGACATGTTACTTATTTCGGAAGGCGATTTAGAAAGCAGGATACGAAACTACATTATTTACCTAAGACATGATAAACGGTTAGCTCCGGGAACTGTATCAGGGTACATTGCTCCTATAATCCATTTCTACGATATGAACGGCTTCACACTACACTGGAAGCGACTAAAGAAATTCCAAGCCAAACACTATAATATTGTAGAGGATAAACCCTATACCCGCGAACAAATAAAGACATTAGTAGACGCTGCGCAGCTACGCGACAAGTGCATGATATTACTAATGTGTTCTGCTGGTCTTAGGCGGGGAGCTCTATCATACCTACGAATAAGAGACTTGCAAAAGATTGACAAGTACCAGTTATACCGTATCAACGTCTACAAGAAAGAGCGAGAGCAATACACAACATTCTGTACTCCAGAATGTGCCAAGTACATAGACCAATACCTAGATTGGCGTAAGCGCATAGGCGAACAGCTAAAACCTAATTCTCCACTATTCAGAATAGAATTCGATACTGCAACGGAATACAACAGACCAAAAGCGGTAAGTTCGCATGTTGTGGCTTTTATGATTCATACGCTACTAGATAGAACCGGGGTAAGAGCACGAACAGATAATCGTACCCAGCGAACCGAGCTAATGCAAACACATGGATTTCGTAAATTCTTTAAAACCACTTGTATAAACAGTGGTATGAATCCCTTATATTCAGAATATCTAATGGGTCACCGCTCTGGTCTAACTAAGAGCTATTTTAAACCAACTGACACAGAACTGTTAGAAGGCAACGAGAAAGCTCTAGGTTATATAGCAGCGATAAACGATCTAACTATAAATGAAGAGCATAGACTAACCAAGAAAGTTAATGAATTGCAGGTGAAAAATGATCAGATAATGGAGCTCGAAAGACAGCACAAAAAAGATTTAGAGACAGTTCAAAACCAAGTGGCCCAGATGATGCAAATGATACGACAAGAACCAAGATTGACAAAGATTAAACCACAGGTGTTGCTAAATAAAAGAGCTAGTCAAATAATATAAGTAATCTTGATAGGAATAACCAGCGTAGGAAGAGGATTATTTTATTTCTACAGTTCAAGTTAGAGGTATTCGAACATCCTCTTTCCAGCCATTTGTACAACAGAATTACAAAAGTCATACCCATGCATTTTCTCAAAGATAATACATACTATTCAAATTACGATTACTGTTATCAAAGAGTATCTATGTATCACTAGTAATCAACAAAAAATACAATAAAGGATATAACAGAAGACTTCTATCATAATTCTAGTGACATGATTGCTATCCTAAGCTGGATGTGTAGAAAATAGTTGATGACAGAAATAGATAGAAAAAGAAGCCTACTGACCAGTAGTAAAAACAATAATGAGATAAAAGATTCACTGCAACAATCTGTCGAGGTTAGCCGCCATGATCAGGCTTAAGCAGGAGTCACAAACGGCATACCAGGAGTGATATCTGATACACTATGATGTCTGGTAATACCTATACTAATAATAAGCCTGTTAAACTTTTTGGCGATAGTATGTGCGAAGTTGACGATTGCACATCTGTAGCAACTACTGCTATTAATGTGAATCTTGGCGAGCTCGGTTTTATCACACTGTATTTGTGTGAAAAATGTACATCAGAATTCAAAGAGACTTGAAATGACTACTTTAATGATTAATCATACCAATTGCTGACTGGATTGAAGGTAAGTAGCCTTATTTATTATTTGATGATATTACAATAGCTAGCCGAGTAGCCTACATATTTCCATACATCTTTTAGTTACCATATATGAAACTATTCGATAGTAAACGAGACAATTTGTTTTATTTTATGAAAAGTAATCAATAGTAAAAAGCAAATCTAATTTAGAAAGGCTTGAACTTACCTTAGTGCACATATTCCACTAGAAATGTCCATTACGTAGCAAAATAGATTGGATTATCAGATCATCAGATCTAGTATCAATAGCGTCAGGCTTGGCCATAGTCATAATAGATGTAGGTAATTCATTCGTCCTTCCACTGCAATGGGCTTACCGTGATCACTTCCTCGAATCAAGTCGGTTGCAGTGCCAACCAGCGACCGGAACCACCAGAGAAGTTGATTGCCTCGGCACGTATGAGCCAGAAGGAAATAGATGAATACAATCAGAAGAACTATGCAGACTATTATAACAAACTAGCAGAATACAACAACAGTAACAGTAAGGCGGTTCCACGTAGCAGTAGGCCAAAGAGGGCAGCTTAGCCATGACCAATAAGCAATCACAACAACAGCAACAACAAATCAGCGACGGAGAGACTATCGAAATGCTTAGGAAAATGCTAGAGGTATCACGGGAGAAAAATAACAAACTGACAGAACAACTTGACAAACTACAAGCAGATCATATCCAACTAAAAACATTCATTTCAAGAGCTAATCCAGTATTTTCAAATCACGTCACCGCAGAGCAATACCAACAATTGATGCATTCACAGACAAGACAACAAATAGCAGTCTCACAAGAACAGATCGCTGAAGACAACTACCGCAGAGAGCAAGAGCGACAACTAGCATTAGAAAGACAGTATCAGAAGTACAGGAATAAAGTGTTAGAGCAAATACCATATTTGCAGCAAGAATATGACGGTAAGGTTACAGCCACTAAGCAAGATACAAAGAAGCATATGGAAGCGGTAAACCAATTCTATAACTTGTCCGAGTCTCAATTACAAGAGTATGTGAACATAAAGCATGAGGTAGATGAATCAGCAGTACAACATTGCTTAGAAGCACAGGACTTGGTAGTTGATACAATAAACGCAGCGGGCGAACAAGTACAAAAGAAGACCGGTGATACGATATACGTCTGCAAACCTTGCAGTGTGATAGCACCGGAAGTATACAGGACTTTGAAGAGCGCTGAGTTACATTGCTATCATGCAGACCACAAACAGGATATATTGCGCATAATAGACCAAGCAGAACACGAAACACTAGCAGAGATAACCGCGGAGTTTAACAAAGAAGTCAGAACAGAAGTAGCAAATATACAGGAGAAAGAACGCAGAGACAGACTAATAAAAGAACACCAAGAGGCGAAGCGAGCGGAGCGAGCAGCCAAAGACGGATTACCATTCCTGAAATGACAGATAATACCAATAATGAGGAAACTTCGCTGCTGTTCGGCCGTGCAATGAGGGATAAATTTATTCTGTTGGCTGCAGCCGTACTAGTGGCTGCGGCCATGATAGGAATAGGAGTAGGAAATATACATCTAGCAGCTTATTGCACCTTGTATTCATCTATTTGCTCGACTTAAATACTACATTATGTCGATCCATCGCTGAGCTCTGTGTATGAAATTGACTGTCCTCGGTGTCAGCAGCATTTATGATTTTTTAGTATGAATTCTGAGCGCTTAGAGTCGACTTTTAGTATGTTTTATTTATAAAAGTTGCAATATCTATATCATGGAATTAATTGAAAGTGTAATTTGGATTATGACTGGATTCATTCCTACTCTGATTACTATGGAGGTGGGATGGAGATTAGCGAGCAAGCAAAGAAGTCAGTTAGTTCGCCCATAATGTCAAGGCAGGGGTAAGAGCATCATAATGGACTTTGTGGAAACAATATCTGTATTGGTAGGTTCAGTAGTAATGTTGGGTCTGTTCCTTTCAATTGCGTATGAAAATATACGAACAAAAAACGCATCTAGGCAAAGCCGAATTTTAGCATTAAACGACAAATGGCAGAAGATAACAGTCTCTGCTCGTTAATTGTTAATTTTCTATTTTTTTATATTTTGGCTTGATACCTAGAAAGTTTTTTTTGCGCTTTCCCCTATCCCTATCTCCAATCTAAGGCCAATTACCCAAGTAGCGCTCATATGTCCCGTACTAACTTCCAGCGTCTTAGGGTTTAGTTAGTTTCTTACTGCACCACGGACAATACTTGAAAGGCTCCAAACTAGTAACCGGCCGGTCTTGAGATAAAGAATAGATATACCAGCCTGGCTTTTTTACTGCGTTGAATCGATCGTCCTCAGGTCGATAATAACGAATATCATTATAATCAACCGCCTTTTCAAATTCGTTGCAGGTACAATAATCAGGGTTCATGATAAAGTCAGGTATGCCATTCTTAAAGATAGGGCCAACCACTTGTTACTGTTGCGGATAGGATTACCGTCGTCCTATATCGCTGGCTTATTTTTTTCATTTGTATTTAAGTTATTAATGAGAGGATAAGTATATTACCATACCGTTAGCGATATCCCTAGCAACTCTGTGCTCAGGGGGTTTAGTCCTTTGCTAGTAACGTTTTCAGTAAACAAGGTATACAATTGGTTCTGGAAATCCGTGCGGGGAATTAATGAACGCAATTTTACTGTTAACTTAATTTTGTTTAGTAAGAGCCTTATACTTGTAGCCCTAGTGCTCAACCAGCAGACAAACAAACACCCGTTGCTGTTATTACAATGGTGGCAAAGGGAACTGCTTCACTCCAAACAAACAAACAAACTAAGTTCATGAATGCACGCACGCATCGCCGTATGTGGGGGCTATAGGTTAGGTGGGATAGTTGACCGGTTAAAGGTCAACTTTCACTCCTCTAATCCTCCTAACCGACCAGCCCCGTATACAATAAATACATACATACACCCAAACCACTTGTTTTGTTATTCCATTCCACACCACTTGAAATGTTTATTCTTGTCTTTATCATATATCGAGAACATTGTTGTTAGGTCGCTAACAGACATTTGCTTGTCTTTTGTATTCTCTTTCTGAACAGCGAGCCCAAATGCTTTGAGGTTTTCAAGCGTCGAATAGCCGGTCCCTGCCTTAGCGTCATAACTACATTTGCCAGTGTCTGTTATAGTAGTCCTGTTGATTATTGTCTGGGCCGGTAAATCTACAGTTCGGTGTAAGTTCACATTCCAAACCTTGAATGCATATAATATCTGTTGTTGTGTCATACATGACATAATTACTACAGATAGTAACGAAAGTATTAACACAGTATTCATTTGGAGGATTTCTTTGCAGTGACAACCGACGCAATTAGTTATTGGCAGTGTGGATTATGTTCTGCTGGTCCTGCGTTGTCGCAGGGGTCATGTCCATTATTGCCGCCATTGACCTCCGTTATCAGTTCCATCAGACGAATGGCTTCCATGGTTTGCAAACGCTTGACCTGTTTCCAGCGTCACCGCTAACGCACCAGCACAAAAACTGTATGTTGTTATTATATTACCATTTTTTAGATAGTTTAGCCAATAATACCCGCATAATCTTATATGTATTTGAAAAGATAGTGTAAATTCGTGAGCAAATACGTAATCATTGCAGTAGTCATAGCGGCTATTGCAGCAGGTATGATAGCGTCAGTAATGACAATTGGAGTAGCCAATGCTGGACCAGGGGGTTGTCCGAAGTGTTTCCATCATCATCATCACCACCACCATCACCACCACCACCATCATCACCATCACGGTCACCATCATCATGGCGGTCATCCAGGTGGAGGAACTGACCATGGTGGCGGCGTCTGACACGGGAACTGGCGACGACCCAGGCAGTAGTAACGGATAGGCTAATAGGCTAGCAAACATCCTTTTTCTTTCTTTAATGGTATTGCTTATCATTATTTCAGAATTCTTCCGGTTTTTCTGGTAGGCTGAATACCTCTTTTTCTTCGATTTTCTTCGTCCAAAATCATTGCGTATATTTGCTGCATGGCTTCTACCTCCGCTAGATTGTCCTCAACAATCCTCATATTGAACTTTTCAGGGTCTACTGCCTTTCGCTTCTTCTGAATTGCTTTGTAAATCACATCTTTAACCTCTTTAACCGTTAGTTCTTTTTCTTTGGTTCTGGTCAATTCTTACGTTTTATAGGTAGGTAGTGATTTCTATAGGCTGAAGAACTGTAAGTAGAGGGAGAGCCAGATAGTCTTTGTGCTTGTACTTGCGTAACAAGACCCCGCTAATAGTAATATAATAGTACACCATAGGCACTCTTCAAGAAATGAACACTAGTAAACTAACCGCAGTAGCATTCCCATCTTGTGCCTAACTCGAACTTGGTATATGTTTATGTAGAAATAGATTCCAATGCTGATCTCCACTTTTCGATTTCACTATCGTAATTCTTCAACTGCTCTTCAAATTGTATATCGGTCAGACCATCAGGTTTTACGAATAACCAAGTGATTGTAGAGCCCTCTTTGTTTGGAACCACTCTAACATACACATCCCAAGTTAGTCCGCCGCCCACAAATTGGTGGTCCAGTATGCCGTATTTTTCAATAGAGCTGACGAGCTTCATCTTTGACTTTCCTGCAATTGCATGGTCAAACGTCCACCAATCATTATCGTTGGACTTTTGCAATGAACTTATCTGACCCCCTACTTCCAGGTTTTTCATGTTTTCAAAGTAGTTATACACCTCGGTCACATTCCTATTTACGGTCATTGATTTCACTACTGCCTTCACTGGTTTCATTATTACTTTTTGCCAGTTGTCTCTATTATTCCTGCTGATTGTGATTTTATATGGAGCGTAAGATAACTGTACAAGGGAATATCAGCCAATTAGTACAGCGGAATTAAAGGAATTGTTGAATCGTTACGCAAAGCCCCTGAAGACACAACATTAGTAGCCCCTAGGAAGCAAGCAACAAAATGATACCAACAGCAGACCCCCTCTCTTACAGTCGAAAGCGATAGGTTCTATTACGAATGTACGGCCTGTCGCAAGAAGTTATAAAACTACTAGCATTCGGAAGACACTAGCATATTGCAGTAACCACAACAGGACTGAACGGGTTAGATACCTGAGGAAACCGTTAGATTAGCAGAGGTATAATAATAGACAACAGACAGTTTACAATAAAGGATATAACAACTGCCGCCAAAATGGAAACTAGGTAACAGCAGCGGTATGACTCAGGAACAATACCAGAACGGGATTCAGGATTTATCTTTTGTTACGAAGACTGTCAAGTTATCAGATTTGGTCTTCAAGTACGAGGGATTAGTTCACGACCTAAGCCTACAGGAATACCAGGCATTAAAGTCAAGTATTATAAAAAATGGCGTTCAAATACCAATCGAAATAAATGACAAAAACGAGGTACTAGACGGAAACCATAGAGCTAAGATAGCAAAAGAGATAGGCTTTAAACATATTGAAGCAAGGGTTCATATATTTTCAGACGAATTAAGAGAGAAAATATTTGCTATAGACATGAACTTGAAACGACGACACTTAAACGATTTTCAAAAGGCTGAATTATTTATAGATCGTGATAGATTTGAAACAGAGTTAGCAAGACAAAGATCACAGTCCAACCTAAAAGTAGGAGACAAACTCCCGACGGTATCACATGATACCACCGGGGAAACCGGTAGAACCAGAGATAAGATAGCAAAAGAATCTGGATTATCCCCTTCTACATATTCACGAGCAAAGAAGATAGTAGAATATGGTGACCAACCAACTATTGAACGACTTAGATCGGGTAGATCAAAAATAGGCAAAGAGCACAATAAATTAATGTCCAAAATAAGACAGCAGGAACTAAGGGATAAGAGTCGTACAATACTAGAACCCGATTTAGGATTTGGTATAGACAACCTCCAATTAATACACGGTGACTTTAGAGAGAAATGCAAAACGATACCTGACAATTCCATAGATATAATATTCACAGATCCGCCGTACGCACTTGAGTATCTATCACTGTATAGAGATCTTGGTGAGCTGGCTATGCGTGTATTAAAAGATGGTTCTAGCCTAATAACATATGTCGGACACCATGTGGTATCTGAGGTTATAGGATATCTACGGCAAGCCGGTTTAGAATATGTTTGGTTAATAGCAATCAAGCAGTCCGGCCCTAAAGCAAAGATATTTAAAAATAATATACATGTAAACTGGAAGCCCCTACTTTGGTTCAGTAAGGGATCTAGAGCTGAGAATAAGGGTAACATCATAAACGATCTTATAGAATCTGAGAGTCCGCCAGACAAGTCATTACATGAGTGGGCACAGTCAACAGTTGAAGCAAAATATCTCATAAAATATCTAACCGTAGAAGGTCAAACAGTACTAGATCCATTCATGGGTTCAGGTACCACAGTTATAGCCGCTATGAATCTCGGCCGGAAATTCATAGGAATAGAAATAGACGAAAATAGGTTTAATGTCGCTAGAGGGAGAATCGCTGAAAAAATTGAAATGTTGAAAAATAATAATGATGCAGCAACAACATCAGCAGATAGTTCCCTAATTACAATCAAAAAAGAAAAATGAAGAAATCAACCAATAATTTAAATGGACTAGAGTATCACAGGCATTATGGACTGACTAACAAACAGTTAGTGTTATTAGACATAGGTAATAGAAATAGAAATAGAAATACAGGAAAATGTGTGTGTGTGCCGACTGGCTGCTCTCTCTTTATAGTAAGGATGTGTCTGATTCTGGTAGTTTCTTACTCTCCAGCTACCAGTACAGGACAGCTCTAGCTAGTACTTCCTACTATACATACATACGAGTACATAAGATAATGCATTATTATATTATTATAATATATTATGATATTATATCATGTACCTGTACTGTACTTCCTGTAGTATCAATCACTGTAGGTGACGTGGCCTAGCCTTTGGTAGTCCGATACATAGTCTCCGACGAGGTGGATACCGAGTTCCGTGAGTTCATTGTCAGGTGTAATAGACGATTTGGTAAGGGTCTTATCAAGGAAACACTAGAAAGAGCGATAATGTCCTATATTCGGCGGGTAGATTCCAGGGGTGGCACACACACTCATGAAATGACACGGGAAGAAAAGAAGGAAGAAGGCAATCGCATACGAGCGTTTGATCTAAAAGTTAGGGTAATCAAATGGCTGATAGAAACCCATTATCCAGAGGGTCTAAGTGACAAAATTATCATTGAAAGACATTTGAAGGAGGCGATTATGAGTGTTGAGAATCTCACAGATAAAAGACCGATTGCAAACCGAATACAGCTATTACTCAGTAAAAAATGTATAATGAAAGCATTTGACGATACTAGAGCAGGTTACGAATTCCTTGGACTAGAGCCAAAGCCAAAACTAGAGCAAGAAACAGAACCGGAGTCAATAAAACAGCAACATATACCTGTACTGGACACTTTAGAAATCCCAGCTAAACCTAAAGTCGGTCAAGAACAAATGGATAAAGAATTTTTTGATAATGTTCTCAAACAAGATATGGAGAATTCAGAATAAAATAACTGACATAGTTAAAACATGGAATATTATATATAATTAGGCCGAGGACTTAATGACTAGGTTAGAAAATTTAATTGGAGTACTAATAAATAATCCTGAATTTTCTCATTAATTGTTTTTGAAAAAACTATAATCATGAACGCGAACGTAAATACGAGTTGGCACAATTAATCATGCTCATTATACAATACTATACAATACTAAAATTACATTTGCTAAAGACTAATGAGATGGATTGAAATTGTTTTGAACTAGTACAGTGGAAATCGAGCAGTGTATCATATTCTAAAAATAATGGATTTTCTACTCACATTATATTGGACTATGTTAGACTAAAATGGCAATTTTGAAGCCAGTCATCTAGACTCATATAGTGTATTGTTTTCATTCTAAGTGAACACCGATATGTAGAGAGATTCAGCAATAATTAACCTAATAAAAAAGAATTAGATAACTAACCAGCTATATGAATAGTACCTTTCATAGTAAATGGATGATATGCGCAATGATAAGTAAAGGTGCCAGTCATAGTTGGACTAAAAACTAGTTGACCCGAACCGTTCGGAGCAATGTCATCACTTGATGGCAGTTTGTCTGCTCCGGTATCTATAATTAGTTCATGTTTTGTATCAGTAGGATTTTGGATTTTTATGATATTTTTGGTATTTACAAAGACGTTCAAAGTTGGATTAGGTGCTCCATTGCTCCCATTTATCCAATTATAGACGCCATCCTTTACTTCCTTTGCCGATAATAATTGAGTTGTACCAGGACCGTTATTGGTGACTTTCCCTTTAGCAGCTGAAGCCGCATGTAAATAGTGGCCATTTTGACCGATAATGTAAATTAAACCAGAAGCTACCACTATGACGACCATGAATGTCAATAGAATATAAACAACATTTTTCATTATTTTGGTTGGACGGTTTTGTCATATTTTAATCAGATATACAAATACCAGCGCTGGGTGCCACAAATGGCATTCATCGCTACGCTGTAACAAGACCGGAAAAGATATTCTTGTTCTTACGGATATCTCCATGCCGATAATCGATGTGATCGTTTATTTTCACGGGGCGAGGGATTTTTCACGAATACTAGAAGATGAGTTTTCCTTTTTTGTACTAATAGTTGTTTTGTTTTGTTGTTCTGACCGCTTCAACGTTACCTCCTTCTTATTTTCTTCATTTCTTTTATATTTCAGGTCCACCAGCTTTATTCTAGCTAGCCACCAGGTACAAGTCATAATCTTTGTACAAAAGTATCAGAAAAGTTGAGATATTTCAAGTCTAACCCATATTTAACATTTTTTAACGCTCATCAGCTAGAATGAAAGGGCGCTGACATACATACTACGTTGGGGGAAGTGGAAGAAATAAATCAGTCTCTAAGACAGCGTGATAAAGTAAAGGATGATGCTATATCTCAACTATCAGATCAACTTGTATCTTTATCAGCTAGGTTGCAGTAAATCGAGAGGAGACAGGTTGTAGGCGCGCGCTGAAGTTACATTATGAACAGAAAATAACAAACCACTCTAGTTCAGCAGAAATATCGCTATGGACTTGCACTCGGTATGGGCCCGTCGGTGTGTGAATCAAATTTGACTCAATTTTGGGGCCCGAGATAACGTCAATCAAATCATTGAGATATCCATAGGTCGCTGGTCCGGGTTCGGTGGAATGTGCACCAAATTTGACTTAATTTTCCTCTCGGCTCTAGTCGATATGAAAAGCAGTCATATTTATGGACTCGATCTCTACAGTTGTTAAATAAACTGTAAATACTTGATTAAACCTACCAAACTGAATGTCGAAAGACGGAATTAATCAGAATTCTCTTAACACCAGATTAGGAGATCTACCTCCTCGAGTAGGAGGTAATAATATGCTTGTTTTGACCAAAATCTTACTAGTAGCAGTAATATTGTCGGGACTAGTAAGCCTTTCATCATATACTTCTATCGCAAATGCAACAACGACTACGAACCATGTTATCACAGGTGACACACAAAAATATAGGATATTTGAAGGACAGGCACCTACGATGCAACCATCAGATGCTGGCATGCAAACCAATCCAATGCCAGGAACTTTTGAGTGGTGGTACTTGCAAGGACAATTCACAGACGGTTCAAAAATGCAGATTACTTACGAGGTAAAGCCTTGGATGGACAACAATGGGCCGCTGCAGCCCTACGTTGCTTTAGCCATCACAACTCCTAACGGCACGCATTTATTTGGACAAGCGAAAGTAGATGTTAGCCAATTCAATGCTGCACGTAATACAATGAACGTAACGATGGGTGACAACTCGGTTCGTGGCGATTTGAACACCGTTAAAATGCACTTTGCAACGACGCAGAATGGAGTTGGGGCTGATCTAGTTTTCGATAGTGCCGCTCCACCCACGAGATTTGGCGGCAGTGGTATGTGGTTTTTCGACCCATCTCTGACACGATTCAGTGCTACGAACGATCCAATGCCCTTTGCTAAGGTTCTTGGTAACTTAACCTACGGTGGCCAGTCTCACAGTGTCCACGGAACAGGGTATATAGACAAGCAGTGGGGAACAGTCAACTGGAACCAGGCATACGACGGCTGGTACTGGTCAACTGGTCATTATGGTAACTACACTGCAGACATGTTTGTACTGCCCACTTCAGCGGCATTTAACCATCAGCCATCCAATGATATCTATTTGGCCAAAGGAAACGGACCAAGTAAGGTCTTAGTCGAAACTATGCATGGCGTTACTGCACACGCATCAGGGGGAAACATAACTGCTCCTGGAGGAGTACATACATATCCAAAAGTACTGACCTTACAATGGAAGAACGGCACAAACTCAGCTACTCTGACTCTTACTAACCCTTCAATCATTACAGCAGCAAGCCCTGTTATTAATACAAATGCAACCATGTACGGATACCCACAGTATATGCGGTTAGAGGGTAAAGGTACGCTTAATGTGCAGTGGAATGGCAGCAACGAAACAGCAAGCGCCCCTGCCATCTGGGAGGTCAGTTATGCACACTAAGTAGCATTTTTTTGCTACACATACTTAACTCGCCGATGTGTGAAATCAAATTTGACCTAATTGGGGGGCCCAGTTAATTGCTTCACATGAAATAAAGCACTAAATTACGATATGTACATCCCCAGTCAGTAGATCTATTGCATAATTAGAAGCTTAGAGCTATATTCGACGTCATTAGGATATTTCTTTGATATTTCTTTGATGTCCTACAGAAGATTGTGCAAAAAGCCTTTGTTATTCACATCATTTACCGGACTGACTATACCAGAATTTGATCATATTTATGAAGAAATAGACTCAAAGTATGAGGAATATGAAAGAACAAGAAGACAATGCCTTTCTGAAGACGGGATGAAGATGAGGAAGAGAGATGTTGGTGCGGGTAGACCATTTAAACTGAAAGTAAGAGAAAGATTCCTCATGCTTCTGGTCTATTACAGATTGTACATTACATATACATTATCAGGATTTCTATTTGATCTTGATCAGAGTAATGTGTGTAGAGATTTATCTGCTCTAGAACCATTAGTAGTGCAGTGTGTTCCGCTGCCAAGGAAATTGTATAAACGTACCATAACAACAAGAAGAAGATTACGAACCATTGAAGAAGTAGAACAGGGCTTTCCAGGCTTGAAAGCCTTTATAGATTCTACAGAACAGGAGATTCCAAGACCTAAGAACAAGAGGAAAAGGAAGAGTTACTATTCAGGTAGAAAGAAGAAACATACTGTCAAGACACAATTGATGGTTAATACCAAAGGTTTGATCCTGCATAAGACAGGTTATGAAGGTGGAAGAAAACATGATTATGACATCTACAAACACAATCATCCTGTAACTCCATCACAAGTTGACAACATAGTAGATCTTGGTTATCTTGGCATTGAAAAGGACTATCCCACAGTAAAGTCTGTACTTCCCATCAGAAAGAAAAGGAATACTTTGCTTTCAAATGATGATAAAAGATACAACAAGAATCACTCAAGACTGAGGATCATAGTAGAACATACCATATGCAAGATCAAGAAGTTTGGAATAATGGGTACCAAGTTCAGAAACAGATTAAGAAGGTACAATAACATATCGGATATAATATCTGGTCTACTGAACTTTAGAATTATGCAGTCTAACAGGATTTCAATCTAAGAATACAGGGAAAATATGCAGCATCGATAGATCAAGATTGCTAATTACGCAAGAGATCTAGTCCATTAAGGATTGAGTTGAATGGTTGATATTTAGTACACCCAGGATACCCTGGATAATTTTGTATTCTGATGGTACTTTATTTGACTCTGTAGCTGCATCTATATAATATCTTGAACTCTTCCTTAGGTAGGTAAATAACCCGGGTATCTCAGGTATTGATGAATTCTATCCAATTTTATGACAGGATCTTATTGCACATGCAAAAAACACTAGCGACAATAATGTACGCTTAGCTAGAAAGCAGAAGTGTATATGTCCCTGCCATATTATCCAATAACTGCTATAAGACAGGAACATTTACATTGCGAATCACAAATAGCTGATACTATTAATAGGTAAGACTATCATGACTCCTGATGTACTTGTATCTGTCGAATCCTAATTGATGATACCTTCAGATAGTATCGGCTATTCAATGCGAGTCAAAATATTAATTCCGTTAATATGCGACAAGTTTAAGATACCGTAAAACTTCGGACTATTTAGCACCATCGATATAATTATCCCAGAAATAGTGTTATAACCAGATATGCGAGATGCCAGATTATAAAGATCATCAAAAGTATATGCGTCCTAGGTATAGAGATTGACAGCCAAATCAGACAAATGATGTTGGAATTACTAAGGAGAATTTACTCGATCGCACCGTTTGTCTGACAACATGTAGGCACCCAGCCAGCCTGTACAGTTATAGATAAAGGAAGCCCAGAGGTGCCAGGCACGCCATTTCTAGAATGGCAAGGCATTTGTAATTTGTCAATAGGCTAAGTGCGTATAGATAACTGGATCGAGCCGAAAGGTATTAAAAGTAAGTATATGCATAGTGTTAGCTCGGGGCTGTTCCTAGGCTAGCTAAGTGCTTCATAATATGCATGGAATTTGTCAGTACCGGGCTTAAAATGATAGTGCTCGATACACGCCCTGAAAGTCGTGACGTCTTGATATAACATATCCATATCTATATGCCCATTGCCTAACGCTATACCTAACCCAACATCTTGATATTTGGTGTCAAGTCCAATACCTAATTGACACTTGTTGGTAATACGAAAAGGCAACAGATGAGACCTGGCTATAACATTAACCGTTAATTCTGGCGATCTCAAAATATTGACAGGTTGTGTCGTTTCGTTTCTATTAACTTTTTCGTATAATGAACAAAATGTTTACATTCATGATTTAGTCTGTTATACCATGCCAATAATAACAATCTCTACTTATAGTGGTAGAACACAACGAGAGAAGGATAGGTTGGCAGAAGCAATTACGGATGATGTCATAAAAATATTTAATATAGACAAAAAGGATATAATAATAGTGTTTCAAGAGGAGCCTCACGGAAATTGGTATGCAGAAGGTATTAGACTCTGACTCGACGTATATGGCGTCAGGCCTTTTTTCTAGCGTAATGCGTTTTATAACGATATATGATTATGCAAATTTTGTGCATAGCCTGCATATCAGACAAACAAGAGAGGCAGCATAGTTTATGGTAAATTGATTTCTAAAATTTCTAATCACTTAGATCTGGTTTGTATTCTCCTTTCATAATCAAATGTTTTGCTATTTTGTTCTTACTGGGCTGTTGTACATTCCCAATAGCACTAAGAATGTTTTGAAGCGTAGCACTCATTTCCTCGTATTTTGTTTCATAGATTGAATCTCATTATCTTTTTCTGATAACTCTATACACTAGTCTGATATAACCTTCGAAAGATATGCATTCAATGAATTCGTCACCAGCGTAGAATATAGATTAACAGCTAAAGGACAAGAGTTGATTAAATCAGTTATCCATTTGTTGAACTGGATGAAGAAATGGGCTTGGGTATAACATAATAAAGAAGAGATGGTAGACAATATCTTTTGTTAGTCCTGAAACTGGGTATAGCCTCCTATTCACTTAAATTGGCCGTACAAATAATTAGGTATTCTCAACGAACTTATACATATAATTTGTAATTTGATCGAAACGCAGATCTAACATAGGTATTACCTTAAATCCATTATCATGCAACATTTTACTCTCCAATTTCAACATCCTCATTAGCATGAATGTCTTGATAATGTCTATCAGCATCATCTTTAGTAGTGAATTCTTTAGCACAAATAGAACACCTAAACCCGTCTACATATTCCGACATGCTTCTTATAGTACATTATGTGATAAGCGCTAATATAATAATGATCTGTCTTTACAACTGTATGACTACAACAAGAACATAAAGCCAGATATATACAGATATTGGTATACAATCTATTTTGTATCAATTGAAGAGTACTATACTATTCTTGTAGATCTAAACAACAAACTTGTGCTTATGCTTCTCTATTAATGGAATAACTTTTTTCGTTATTATTTCATCTGCAATTGTTGCTTCTTTATTAAACGTTAAAAGAAGGTAGTACTCCTCATTTATCGGAATAGTGGCTCTTCTAATCCTGTTGTAACTGCCAAAAGCATAAACAACTTTACCTATTTTTGATTCAAACTTACCCCGACTTTTATGTCTAGTAATTGAATGAGATGTATACTCTTCATTCTCCTCTTCAGTTAAAAATGAGGTTATTCCTTCCTTTTGTTCAACATTCAGGAGGATGGCAAACCTATTTGTAATTCCTACCCATATAATAGAACTATCAAGATTCAAAGCATTTTTGCTAAATGTATAAAGAAATTCATAATCTATAATAGTTATTCAGACACCTCCTGTCCTTCTACGAACGGAATAATGTTCTTCTTTATAATATTATCATAATCAATTTGTTCTACATCTAGAGAAAAGAGTAAATAATTATTGTTATTGTTTAGCGGGATCATGATTCTATTTACTCTTTCATATTTGACCAATGTGTATTCCAACTTACCTATCTTTGGCTCGTACTTTATCCTTTCTTTATGCCTGGCTATTGTATTTGCTGCATACTCTAGATTCTCTTCACTAGTCAATAAAGGTGTCAATTCTTCCCTATATGTTTCTTTGATAATTATACCACGCTGATTGGCGATTCCAACCCACCGAATTGATCTGTTTAAATTCAATATTTTTTTAACAAATGTGGAAAACAATTCATCGTCAGCTTTATTCATCGACATATCGTCTCATATTCTGTATGAGGGCAAAGGATTTTTTAATATACAAATATTAACTTTATTCAAGCGCTATTCTTACACGATTGGTTGATGAGAGAGACATAAAAAGCTATTTGGAGTCATTTTTTGCCAGTTGTGCTAACAAATTGCAACGTATCTCATTCGATTTCGTTTCTTCTGGGGTGATGTGGGCAAAATCAAGAAAATATCCAAATCTCTGAAGTATTTCTGTTTTGTCTGGGAGGATCTCATAGCAAGCACAAACAATGAATGTGCATTTGATTCTAATTGAGAGTAATAATCGTATTGAAACCCTTGAGTTGATGCGTCGCCTTCACCCTTTTGTTGTTTTTGTAGTAGTGATATCATTTGTTTGGGATACATCTTCTTATGTAGAGCCCAATTTAAGGACTGATATCAGTATGGGCCCAAGGGGGTTTGAATAGATATCGGTGCCAAAACTGGGTTCTATAATAGTTAAGAATGATCAAGTTTTAAAGCAATTCCATTCAATCAGTTTTTAAAACCATCCTCCATAATCAAAGCAGCATTTTACTTGGAAAATGATTACTCACAAGATCCTTTGTTGTTTTATTATGCCCATTTGACTATGAGCTTTTCTGCTCTACGATCGCTTGCTCAGGGTATAATAGAATTGTCAAGGGAATTGAAGACATTTTATGCTAATTATATGAATGCTTTTACTGCTACTCATGAAAAGGGAATAGTATTTAATCACTTTATTAACGCTTATCAGGATTTTAACGGATATCTGGCAAGTATTAGTAATATAATCAAACAATACTTTGATCTATTTGTACAAGTGTGTAGTGAAATCGATCCTAATAATAAGGAAGAAATGCTCAGTCAATACCACCAATCTGACACGGAAACAGATTATCTTCAACTGTTAGTTGCGATAAAGAAATTGCTTTCACATGGAAATATAGGAAGGCTAGTTGGTTTTCCACTTCTCAAATCGGCATTAGAAGTTTTCATAACTAGAGAGATATTCGATACAAAGAAAAGTAGCAAATACAGCAAAGTCATTTTACTAAAAAAAGATACTCCGAGTTCTAAGACCATAATAAGAATAATAGAAAAACTCAACTTGGAGCGATTCTTCAAGACTGATTCTCTAAGAAGATTGTATGACTGGCAAAATGTCAGTACACATAAAGTATTCGGACTGACGATTACCTATTATGGTTTGTATGTGAACGTACCGCATTAGAAATATTAGCTGCGTTTAATGCTAATTCAAAACATTATAGAGATCAGATTCTAGAAGAGCTTCAACACGAAGAGGAAATACAAATAAAATGATATGCAGTCCTGCATATCTTCTCTAAAGTTCAATGAATGCTAGACCGATCTGATGTATGCTCACTTGCTCGTAGTACTACACTGCAGTTATAATACATCATAATATTTGATGTGCGCGCCTCTCATGTTTTATCAGTACTCAAACATGGTGCGCATCTGTTAATTATACAAAGTCGTTAGATTCAAACCAAACACAACGTCAGAGCCTGTTACCATACTGAAATCATAAGTCATGGTGCACCCAATCTAAGACCATACTAAAAGCTTAATACTTCTTGAATCATGCTGTGCTACTGTAAACCTGATACATTCTCCCTGTTTTTTCGTTTAGATAACTCCAAATATTAGGACTGACATCCAATTCTTCAAAAGTCGACTTTTGTTTTTCGTCCAATATATCATATACTGCTTGGCCTATGGTAAAACCATTAGGTTTTGCCAGACTTGTCATTTTTACTGCTACATTAATTGTAGGTCCTAAAATATCATAAAGTGGTTCTTTGAATATTATTTGCTTCCCTTCTCCTTCTTTCTCTACTGTATGTATATCCCATCCATCTTGTATTATTGCAACTTCTCCGATGTCTATTCCTGTACGCACGCCTATATCCGAGTAGTCAAACTGATTGAGAATTGGATTAATACCTTCCTTGATTACTTTGATCATAGATCTTGCGCAATTAATTGCATTTATGCATGGTAAATAGTAGTACTCTGATCGTTTGTTCTCTTTATGATTTTGAGAACTACTATCATTGTCAACATCTTCTTCCTCGACATTATTATTATAGTCATTTTTAGCTAGATTTGTCACAAAAAATGCTAAAACTGCATCGCCTATATACTTTAAGACATGTCCACCATACAATTCTATCATAATAGACATTTCTTGACAAAATGTTTGAATTATAGTTGTAAGCCTATCAAGTGGCAGCGTCATTGATAATTGAGTAGAACCAACAATATCAATATGTAGGATTACAAAAGTAACCTTAAATTTAGAAAATTGATTTAATATTTTTTCTGTTCCTTCGGTAGAGATATTGAACTCTGGACCCGATCTTAATGCCTTCCACATTCTTGTTTGTGCATTTCTGATAGCCAAATCAATGTTAACTAATGCATCAAGATAAAACGAACTACCCATAGAAGGAGAAGCATCTAATATTTTCTGTTTCATTTCCAATTCTTTCTTTTCTTCTTCTTCTCCTTCTATGACTCTGTTAACTTCTTCTTGGCCAATATCTAATTGGTAGGCTATAACTTCAGATTCAATACCTGAATTGTACAAATTTAGTACTATCTGTCGTTGTTCCTTAAGTATAGAAGGACTAGTAGAATCGATATTGTTATTGTTATTGTTGCCTTCCTGTTTGGTCATTAGCTAGTTTCAATCTCTTCTTCAAATATTCTTAGCATAGTGTATAACTTTTTGTGTATGCTAGGTAAAATAAAAACTTCCCTAGTAATATTGAACATCTTCCAATATCAGAGATATCTAGAGCCATCCGTATTTTTATCCATTTCCATGACCATTTCTGATGAGAGCATAACCCTAGCTTTTTTTAATTTTAACTTTCTGTCTATCCTATTTTTTATCTTTCAGATTATGATAAAGTATGATACCAACAGACATAATATAATTCATAGTTATGAGGTATAATTCGTGCGCCCGTGACCATTGAATCATAACTTTTGTGGAGTGGTAATCAGCTCTCCGAACAATCGTGAGGAACTGCGAAGAGACATAGAAGAGAAAAAGGAAGAGTGAGAAAAGAAGCAAATTCAAGAACAAGATAAGAAGTAGAAAGATAAGAAGCATTATTGAAAAAGGAGAAGCAGATCTGACATTGTTATTTCTACTGAGATACAGAAATGTTATATTTCATCATACTTCTATATCTATATTAGAAACATCTTTTGCTTATAGTATACGGACGATGGTTAAAAGTTAGAGTGCACGTGATATTTTTTATAAATCGTAATATTGATAACTCTTCATTACCCAGTTTTAGCATGATTTGATAGATTAGCTCAAAGATTCCAAAATGTCAGTACCAGCAAAAAGATGCCAAATGCTTAATTATAATATCCTGATCGCCTGATTCGTCTACAAGTTCATTGTATGCTTCTCAACTAAATCTAGTTCTATTGTTGCTATTCCCATCTTTACGTTCTAACCTCAATTACTCATCTAAATAAGGTATTACGCAAAGACTTTGCTCGATTAAATCCTGTTATGAATGATTTGGGATTTTATACTTATGTTTTGCACTTTCTGACATATAATGATGATAGAATTAATATCTACGGCAGCAACGTTTACTGCATTTTGCATGTCAATAGATCTAATTTTGTTGAAAGTCCTATCCCAATCCAATATTGCTTCTGACTTTCACGTATGAAATATAGTCAGTCCGATTAACAAAATTAACTGCACTTACATATTTAGCAATCATTTTATTCTAAATAGTCTGCTAAAAATTACAAAAGGACAAAGAATTTCTATTCATCCTTAATAAACAAATTGCTGAGATGAGATGTATAGCAATATGGAAATCGACAGAAATAAACAAGAAGAAGGAGAAGAACAAAAAGAAGAATTACCTACAGAAACAGTTCTTGTTTTGCAAGGAGGAAGCTCTCTTGGTGCATATGAATGTGGAGTGTATAA
>Ga0164303_10000036_pt1 | contig 19940 bp, 18 predicted proteins | sample Whisoiple_207_MG_FD_109715 | JGI IMG/M metagenome (GOLD analysis project Ga0164303, IMG submission 109715) | Soil microbial communities amended with pyrogenic organic matter from upstate New York, USA - Whitman soil sample_207_MG | ecosystem: Environmental > Terrestrial > Soil > Agricultural...
ATCAGCATAATCAGCTCCGTCCGAAGGATATCATCAATGTTCGTAGCGAAAAAACGGCCGATCACCGGTATGTCCATGATATAGGGAATCCCCGTCCGCGAACGCAAACGGTTATCCGCAATGATTCCACCGATGACGAGGCTATCGCCATCTTGTACGACCGCGGTTGTCTCGGCTTGTCTTGTGTCGAAAGCGGGAAAGGTATCCGATCCAACTTTGACATCCACGCCTCTCTGGCTAACCTCGGCGAGAATCTGCAGGTTCACCAGTCCCTGTGAATTGACTTGAGGAATTATGGTTACAATGCGACCGGTATTCCGATATTGGATCGATGTACTGGATGACGGTGTCGCCGCGCCTGTAGCGGCGATGAGCTGACCTGTCGCGATCGGTTCCTCACTACCAACCTGAATTCGGGCGGGGCGGTTGTCAGTCGCCAAAACACTCGGCGAGGACAGAATCTTCACTCGTGAATCCGTTTTGAGCGCGTTGATTAAGGCTTGAACTGTATTGCCGCCCACGATGCCGGTCAGACCGCCGCCAGCCGCATTTGTAAAGTCTGTGTTAGGAAATAGCTGACCGAGAGTTCGCAGAGCCCCCCTGGAACCAAATGTCTGTCCGAATATCGTCACCCTGTCGTTGGTCAAAATTTGATAATCAACGCCCAACGATTCGTGTTCCTTGAGGGTGACTTCCGCGATGAAGACATCCAACAATACCTGGCGCGGAACCGCGTCCAGGTCTCTCAGAATATTCTTGATATTCTGGAACTCTTGAGCCGTGCCGAACACAACCAAAGAATTGGTCGCGGGATCGGCAACGATGCGCATCTGATCCTCAGGCCTTGGCTGCGCTTGGGGCGCGCCCCCCGGCGGCCGAACCGCCGCCGGTGGCGGCTGGGCAGGAACCGGAACCGGTGTCGGCGTGGGAGCTGTCGGAGGTACAGGCTGGCCCGGAACTGGAGCCGTTGCCGCGTATGCGGTTTTGGTTCGTTTCTGAGCCCACTGAAATCCAGCTACGCTCGCAACCAAAAGTACCAAGACGGAAATGCTAATTCGATGGGATCGCATATCTCTTCTCCAATGGTTTCGCGTTGTTTACCGATAACCAGGTTGGGATGAAAACCCCGATGATCCAGAAAAGCCTGACGATCCAGAAAATCCCGATGATCCAAATGAGGAGGATGTCGAAGGCATCCCGCCCGTACCGAACTGGGATGGGCCAATCGGTGAAGTTGCCCCGGTCGTTGATCGGTGCAGGCTCTGAAGGGTTTGCGTCGACCTCGGTCCACCCGTTGAAGGAAGCCCGAGAGCCTGGGTCAAAATCGCCGCGAGGTCGTCAGCTTTGCCGTTCGCGACCGGATAGATGAAGATGCGTCGCCCGGGTCCCTCCGCAACGACGTCAATGCGATCGAGCCAACGCTTCGCGTAAGTCCATGCCGCTTCGCTGTGACTGATCACCAACAGCTGATTGATTCGCGGCAGGGGAATAAATTCTGCCGCAAAACTTTCGGCCTGCGGCGCCGATGAGGCGAAGGACTGCATGACTTTAGTCATTTCCTGAGCCAGCTCATCCGCGCTCGCAATTTTTGGCTGATAAATTTCCATGCGCGTCCCCGCGAACACTTGCACATCGATCAAGTCGGCGATTTCGGTCAAGCGCTGGATATTCGAAGGCAAATCCATAACGATCAGAAAATTGCCGCGCGGGTTTTCAATGATCTCTCCGCCAGGCTGTAGAAAAGGCGTCAAGACTCGTTTCATTTCGGCCACGGAGAAAAACCGCACAGGAATAACTTGCAGCGCGAAACTGTCTTCCCTATTCTGCCCCAACGGCCGCGCCAAACCCTTACCGTCCTTGATCGGCATGATGTGATAGAGATTGCCCGTGCGGACCGCGACGGCGCCATTCATGCGCAGGATCTGATGAAATACCGGCAGCAGGTCTTCTGAGCGTAGAGGTTCCGCACTATTGATCGTGACCGTCCCTTTCACCTCCGGATCAATGGTGTAGGTGAGTCGCAATTGCTGCGCGATGATGTGAATAATTTCGACCAAGTCAGCGCGGTTGAAGTTCAACGAGATCATGCCGCCTGGCGCCGGTACTGCAGAAAATCTTCGTTGCGCCGGCGCAGAAGGTGTGGGCGGATTTTCGCCTGCAGGAGCCCCTGACGGAGGCGGTGTGGCAGCTTCCGGCGGAGTGGGCGCCGACGGCTGAGCTTGGGGGGCAGCCTGCTGGCTTTGAACCTGAGCCGGGGATTGGCCCGGCGGAACAATTCGCCGCGGTACAACCGGCGTTGGCGTTTGCTGCGTGGCAGGAGGTTGAGCAGGAGCCGTCGGTGTCGGAACGTTGGTACTGGGCAAATTTGGGCTCGGCGCTTGTTGGGCGAACAGCGGAGCAGCGACGCCGGTCGCTATGAGCACTGCCATCACTTTCGTCAGGCGCTTGTCTGGCATCGAGACATTACCTCCTAACTTTTCATTCTGGCGCCGGATTTCCCGGCACTGGTACTCGACCGCGGCGCGGCAAGTTTGGTAGAACGCGCGGCGGCTGGGCAGCTTGCGGTGGCGGAATGATTTGACCAGGGGGCACCGGTCGCGGGGTGCTAACCTCGACTTTACGGAAATAATCGAGGAGAACCTCTACCCGTGCAGTGTCTTTTGTAAAGACAATTCGCCGATCGCCAATTTCAGCGAGCTTATAACCTTCAAAATCATCACCAAGCTTGAGCCGTATCGGAGCCGCGGGTTGAGCAGTCGCGCCTTGAGCCGGTGCGGCGCCTGCGTCCTGAACAACGGCAGTGCGGTTGTTACCGATGATAACTGTCCCCATGAGAATTAGATTACGAATGCGCTGAGATGACCGGGAATTCTCTTCCGCTTCGCGAGTTGCGCCTGCGCCCCGCTCCGGATCAAACAAATTTTTGCTCACGATCATGTCCGTATTGATCGCCGGTTTAGCGACAACCGAAGCTGGCTTCTCAGAGAGTGGTAACGAAACCGCCTTTGCCGGTGCCGGCAGAATCCATGGGTCATCGTTCCATGCCCGATAGGTGCTCCAGCAAACGAATCCAGTGGCTACTCCCAACAAAATACTCAGCAGTGAAGATCGGGTTAGAATGGCTCTTGCTCTATCAAATACGTCGAGAAATGCTCTAATTTACGCCCACCGCGAACAAGCGTCAATTGAAAATTCGCTTGCAAGTCGCTTTAGAAACTGCTCGGGCACACAATTGCGTAAACAAACTTCGGCCGTAGACGGTTGCTTCCGCGGTGCTAAACACCTCTCGATGAAGATTTGGTCGGATTAGTGGGTGATTCGGGTTTCCCACTCACTGTCGGCTGTGCACGCGCAAAACCGACAATCGTAATACTCACGCGCAAATTCTGCGCGGGTAACTGCGGCACGCCTGGGGGCTGGGGAAACCCAATCGGACGGAAGAGCGAACGCACGTTAATCTCATCGATAACCAGCAATTTGGGCGAGGTCTCAATACCTTTGACGAGATTGGCGACTTGCTGAATTTGGCCGCCGATCTCCATCTGGATACCGATTTTTGAGAATGACCCTGCCGGCTCGGGATTGAGCACACGCGTGGTGATGACCTGCGTACCCTCCCGGGTGGCTAACGCTTGGACAGTCTCTTGCAGGTCCGACGCGCTCACCGAGGGTGTATCGCCGGTAAGAAGTTTTGGCTCCTGCGCCTTACTTTCCACACGCGCGGCTTCAAGGGCGGCGAGCATGGCTTCCTTTTGGCCGACATAGCGAAGATTTTTCGTCAAGAGTTGCGGTTGGCTTTCAAGCTGTTGCTTGACCCATTCGCGCCGCTGCAGAAACGGCGTGATCACCGCATATTTTGCAACAAACGCCAGGAGAATCAGCGCGGTCAATACCACTAAACCGCGCTCGCGCTTGGATAGTCTTTGCCAAATCGCGTTCATCGAGCTGCTTTGGTTTCCTTCGGCGGAGCACTGGTGGGCGCTTTAGTTGTACCGCCAGGACTCGATATCGGCTTTTCTAAGTCGGCCTTCAACGAGAAGGTCTCACGATTGTCGCGGCCGCGGTTCGACGGCGCGTTAAAGCCAACGTTCTCAAATACCGGCGAGCGCTCCAGAAGTGGAATTAACGTCGAAGCGTTTTCTGCATTCCCTTGAACCTCTATCGAGCCGGCTCGGTAACGCAGATTTGAAAAATACACTGTGTTGGGGACAATTTTGGAGAGTTCGTCGAGCACTCGAAGTGTTTCCCCGCGCCGCTGCTCGAGCTCGCCAAACAACCTTGATTGTTTGCGCAGCTGTTCGAGCTGGCTCTCCTCGCGCTGGAGCGCGCTGACGGCTGGCTCGAGCTTGCGATTTTCGTTTTGCAACTGCCTTAACCGCAGCTCATCTTTAATTGGATAACTCACCCCCCAAGCCACCAATGCGATGAGGAAGAAGCCCAGCAGCAAGACATTGAGTAAGGACAACCCCTTGTTGCGATCACGCTCACTGCCTTCATGGCGCAATAAATTTGCCCTGAACGAGGCTTCTCGAACCCCGCGCAAAGCTGCGCCGATGGCCGGCAATGACTCGGCTTCAAGCGGCGCCGTCATGCCCTTGAGGCGAAGGCTGCCTAGCGCGGTGAGATCTTCGGCGCCCGCCAGATGCTCATGCGCCAATCCATTCAAACCGGACAAATCTCCACAGCGGAAGACCTTGGGGATCAGGCTCATATTCTCTTGCAGCAGTTCTTTACCGGTAGCTTGAGCCCAGTCGTCACCGGGCATTTGATTGCAGAAAAGCAGTTGCGTGTCCGGTTGCCATCCATCCGAGCGCGTCTTAAAAGCAATCATTTCCCAATGCCGCGGGCGCGCCGTCACGATACCGACCGCGCCGGCATTCGATCCATCGCTGAAAAGCAGATAGTTGGCCAGAGCCGTAATTGTCGTTTCAACACCTGCAACTTTGATGTCTAACGACTCAAGCAAATTCAGTACGGTATCGACATTTTTCTTCGGGAGCGCAAATAAATAAACGCTGAACTTTTCGCCTTTTTTCCCGACGGGAATAAAATCGTAGTAAATATCATCGCGTTTGAATGGAAGTTGCCTTTCGAGTTCGTATTCGAGGACCTGCGTGAGGTTTTCTTCCGCAGCAAGCGGTAAAAGTACTTCCTGCACGACCGCTTTTTCCGGGGGGAGGCAAAGATAGACGGCGTCGCGCGCAGGATTGAGATGCGGCAAAAGCGAAACCACCGCTTGCCGTAGCGCCCGCTCCCGTGAATCACTCGCCGCCTTGAGCGCGATCTCCCTCACATCTTCAGCGACCCAACCCGTCAGTTCCGAAATGGCCTGACGATTATCGGTTTCCGGTAGTTCCCGGACCTCCTGCTCCAATATCGAGACTTGCAGCAGATTTTTGCGCAAACGCGCCATCACCAGCCGATCGCTGAGCAAATACAATCCGACGCCGGTCAAGAAATCCGCGCGTGAAATCTGTTGCAAATTACGAAGTCCGGTCATCGTCAGCACTTAAAAACCATTTGACGCCATTGAACGATTTGTCGGCACATTGTAACCCAAGCTCAAATTTTGTGGTAGTGCGATGTCGCGATCGAGCCAACGGAGCACCTCGAAACCCTGCGCGCCACCCAGCCGGACAATGCCTTTGACCTGTCGCCCGGTTCGAGAGTCCGCAACGAATCCTTCGGCTTCCACCGCAACCACTGAAGGATTAGCAAAAATAAACATCTGCATCACATTGTCGGCCACGCCAACTCCGAGGAGCGGCAACAAGTCGGCGATCGTTTTTTCCGATAGTTTTTTTCGTTGTTCAACGAAGCCTCGACATTTCTCGAGAGGAATTCCAACGAGTGCATGAATGACCTCGGCCGAAGCGGTACGCAAATTGACCCGGTCGATCGGGCTATCGACGGTGAACAGATCGCGCAACGCAACGCGGTTTGAGCCGTCCGCCACCTCTTGTATATCCGGTTCGGAATAACCATAAAACAGATCAGGTGTCATTCCCCGGATCCAGAGCAAATCCTCGACGGTATCGAGGGCGCCGTTTTTTGCCGTATAGGGGGGCGTCAATGATTGGTAGTAGTCGTTTTCAGCGCCGTTTGCTCGATGCAGATCGTCAGCATCACGCCAGTCCATAATCGAATCGACTAAAATATCCGCGCGACCCGCATCAATCCCGAGGTTCTGAAAAATCCGTCTCAGCGTATCTTCGTTCGCGCGATTGATATTGATTTTCCCGCTCTCATCGATCAGTCGAACCCGGAGCATGCCTGGGCCGAGCTTTTGCTCTCGAAATTCTCCGTCGAACAGGTCTTCCTTCGTGTTCTGCTGGGTCTGCGAACCGGTGCTACTCTGTTGGTTGAGAAACTCGTATAACCCACTTTCGAAACCGGCGAGCGCGAGATAATAGCCCGTCGTATCCTCGCTGAAGCGTTGCGCGGCTGTACCTTCCTCGCGAGCCGCAGTGCTGAACTCAAAAGCGATTACAAATAAAAAAATAAAGACCCACAAGACCAGAATCAGGGCAACTCCGTCTTGGCTTGCGAGCTTGCCGAAACCAGCGCGAATTTTCATGGTTTTAGAACCATCATCATAATCGGATAAGTTCTGCTGATTTTCGTGCCCTGATCATCCAAATACGTAAAGCGCACAGCTCGAGGCAGGGATCGTCGCTCTCGAGCGTCCCAGCTTTCCTCCCAAGTATCGTCCTCGATCTGGGGGTTCAAATAGTCAATGCGAAACTGTCTAACGTTTTCCTCCAGTACGAGCCCTTGACTCTGACCACTGACGCCGCTGTCATCATTGAGGCGAACCGGGGTGGTCTCCTCTAATCTCAGATTAGCTCGCCCACCCGCCCCTTCATCAGCGGAGATTTGAATCTTCGCCATGCCCCGCCCTCCCATTGCGTGGGAATAGGCCGAGACAAACGTGACGGCGTTAGGCTCACCGTCGAAAAAAGGCGCGGCGTCTTGCGGCGAAGCCCGATATGGAAACGCGGAATGAATGTAGCTTCCGATCAGATCGCCGGCAGACCTCCGCTTTTGACTTTCGCCGGCACTTTTTTGTGATTTCACAACCGCGTTTTGCGCCAGAGAAAATGCGCCGTAGAGGATCGCTCCCATCAACGCAAAAATCGATAACGCCAGCACGACTTCGATCAATGTAAAGCCGCTCGATGTGCCGCGGGCATTCTTAGTAAGTGCCGCACGCCGATTTGGCAGGCGAGGTAACGCGCGACCACCGCTCATGGATTCGCTTTCTTGGCGAGACGCAAAGTCTTGAGCTCGCTGGTTGCCTGCCGAGCGCCGTCGAACGATAATCCGATTGTAATTTCCTTGAGCTCCCAGTTGCTGGATAGCCCAAGAGTTGAGGGTGAATCTCGCCTGGTTTGAACGTCCACTTTCCAGCTGATCGAGCCCGGGAGCGTCCCGGATTCAGGAACTTCCGGCAACTTTCCTCGCGCCAGCAACTCATCCATCACTGCGGCAGCGCTTACAGCCGATTCCGTGCGCGTTGCGCTGCGCGCGCCCAAGCGCAAGCCCAAGGAAAAAATCTGTAACAAGGTCACCACGCCCAGACCCAGAATGGTTAATGCGACCAGGACTTCGAGCAAGGTGAAAGCTTTGCTTGACAGGCACGTCCGACGCACGATCAGTTTCCCCGTAACACTTCGATTCTACCGGTGAGAGCTTCGAGACGAATGAGATATGAAATGGATTTTTGCTCGTCGGCGAGAACAATCTCGCCACCGAGACTGCTGCCGTTCGGAAAAAAATAGAACCTTTTGCTGTCGCGATCCAGTGTTTCGCCGCCCTCAATGCCAACAAATCTTACTTCTGGCGGCAACTGCACCTCTGTAAGCCGAGCGACTCGGTAGTTATTGTCGGCCAGATTAATCTCCAACTGCTTCGCCTGACCGTCGGATAAAGCGCGACTTCTCAAATCGCGCGCGGTTGCCGCCAGGCGCAATGCAGAGAGCCTTACCTCTCGGTCCTCCAGGCCCTTTTGGATATTGGGCAGTACGATCATCATACTGACGCCGATGAGGAGGAGCACTAAGATCAGCTCGAGAAGCGTAAAACCGTCGTCACCTTTCCCAGCTGGTAACGTCACGATTGTTGTCCTCCCCGCCGGGCACGCCGTCGGCACCGTAGGAAATAATATCGTAGGGACCATGATCGCCGGGGCTCTTGTACACATAAGCCTTGCCCCAGGGATCCGGCGGCACCTCTTTCTTGAGATACGGCCCGTCCCAGCGCTCTGCGCTTGCGGGCTTTTGCGTCAGGGCCGCCAGACCTTCTTGCGTGGTCGGATAACGCCCCACATCGAGCCGGAAGGTGTCCAGCGCCGTTCCGAAAAGCTCGATTTGCGCTTTCGCCGCCTTCGCCGTGGCCTTTTCTTCTTGTTTGATGAACTGCGGCACGACCAAGCCGGCAAGGAGACCGATGATGACCACCACCACAATGAGCTCGATCAGCGTAAATCCGGCAGAGGAGTTTCGAGCTAAGAAGTTCTCAGTCCAAAGTCTTTTCAATTTGGATCCAAGCCGCCGCCCGCGAAGCCCTTGATCGTTAAAAAGGTAAATCATTGATACTGAAAATCGCCATTAGCATAGAGATCACGACAATCCCGATGATTAGACCCATTCCGAGAATGAGCACAGGTTCGAGCAGTGAAGTAAGCCTCTTGGTCGCTCGCTTCACCTCTTGATCGTAGTAGTTCGCAACTTCAGCAAGCATGTTATCCAACTTACCGGTTTCCTCGCCGACCGTGATCATGTTCAAAGCCAACCGTGGAAAAACACCGCTTTCATTAAGAGGACGAGCCATGCCCTTACCTTCGCGGACGCGCGCCTGGACTTGACTGACGGCCCGCGCAAGCAAGCGATTGGCGATGACCCCTTGCACGGTTCCAAGCGCTTCGAGGACTGGGACGCCCCCTTTTAGCAACGCCGCCAGTGTACGGCAAAACCGCGCGGTTTCGAACTTTCGCACCAGATCGCCCAGCAACCAGCTGCGCAAGCACATCCGATCCCATTCGGCACGGCCTTCGGGACTTCTGACGTAAAACAGCGCCCCGACGCTTGCGGCACAGATCACCAGCAAAATCACCCAGCCGTACTGTGCCAGAATTTGGCTAAGCTCGATGATGATTTTTGTGATCACAGGCAAGGCCCTGCGGTTATCTCGGAAAATCGTCGCAAATTTTGGAATGACAAAAACGAACAAAACCAGCAATGATAGGCTCGCCGCGCTAGCCAATATAATCGGATAAATCAGTGCCGATTTGATGTCCTCTTTAAGGGCGATAGTGCTTTCCAAATATTCGGTCAAATATCGGAGCACCCCCTCCAAAATACCGCCGGCTTCTCCGGCACGAATCATGTTCACATAAATTTTGGGAAATACGTCGGGATATTCCCCCATCGAGGCGGCCAATGATTTGCCCGCCCGAACCGCCTCCACCAGAGAGCGCAAGACCTTGCTGAATTCGCCGCCTTCAATCAAGCCGCCGAGAATCGAAAGACTGCGGTCAAGCGGCAAGCCCGCTCCGAGTAGAGTTCCTAGCTCTCGGGTAAACTGGAGTAACTGCTGTTGGCTCACCTTGCGGCGCGAACCGAGCGGCAAGGGGCTGCGCATCGTTGTGGCAGGCCTGCCGGTTGGGAGCGCAATGCGGAGCGGCACACAGCCCATTTCCCGAAGCCGCACCACTACGCTCTGCTCCGCGTCTGCTTCCATGACACCTTCGACCAGCTTGCCGGCCTGATCAGCGGCGCGATATTGGAAGAATGCCATCTGTCATCCAACCGTCATGTTTGGCAATTCGGATCTGGACTGAGTGAGTGCAGATTGGACTGATGTTGGGGGTTCTCTAAGCTGTGCGGCCGTGTCTAGTTCAATCGAGAATCCGAAATCCTAAATATCTCAGGCCTCTTCTCGCGTGACCCGTAAAAGCTCCGATAAGGTTGTAATACCCTGGCGAACCTTGTCCCACCCGTCTTCCCTCAGGAGACGCATCCCCTGGCGCACGGCAAGATTACGGATTGCGCCGGCATCGGCACGCTGCACGATAACCTTGCAAATTTCCGAAGTGACAGGGAGGAGCTCAAAAATACCTATCCGCCCAAGATACCCCGTGGAGTTGCAGCCCTCGCATCCGACCGCTTCCCATACAGTTTCGATCGCATTGCCGTTGAGCAAATCCAATTCAGCCTCGGCGCCGTCGAGGCCTGCAAACGGGACTTCTCTGCGGCACCGGGGGCAAAGGCGGCGAACCAATCGTTGCGCCAGCACTCCCAATAAAGACGACGAGAGAAGATAATCTTGAACTCCCATTTCCAGTAAACGCGAAATCGCGCCCGCAGCATCATTGGTGTGCAGAGTCGAAAGCACCAGGTGGCCCGTCAAAGCAGCCTGCACGGCGATCTCGGCAGTTTCCGAGTCACGGATTTCGCCGACCATAATGACATCGGGATCTTGCCGGACGATCGAGCGTAACCCATTGGCAAACGTCAGACCGATTTGCGGCTTGACATAGATCTGATTGACGCCGCTCAATTGATACTCGACCGGATCTTCGATGGTGATGATCTTTTTGCCCGGATCGTTGATCTTTTGCAGCGCGCCATAGAGGGTAGTCGTTTTACCGCTCCCGGTGGGGCCGGTCACCAAAAGCATGCCATGAGGTTTTGAGATCATTTCGCTGAATTTTGCCAGCAGCCCAGGAGGAAACCCCAGAGTATCGAGATCGGTAAAGATTTGTCCTCGTTCCAATAGCCGGATGACAACGCTTTCTCCGTACAGGGTCGGCACGGTGGCGATTCGCAGATCAACGTCTTTGCCGGCTAATCGAGTCTTGATTCGGCCATCCTGCGGTAATCTACGCTCAGCGATGTTGAGCTGAGCGAGAATTTTTAAACGCGAGATCACGGCGGCTTTCAGTTGGCGCGGCGGCGACTCGACTTCGTGGAGAATACCATCGATCCGATAACGAACTTTGAGTTGGTTTTCGAACGGTTCGATATGCACGTCGGAGGCTCGGCTTTCCAACGCCCGGACTAGCATCTGGTTCACCATCCGGATCACGGGCACTTCAGACGCCATATCACGCAGGTGTGCAACGTCTTCATCCTCACCAATAGCCTCGGTTGCATCGGCGGAGGTCTGATGACCATCGGCGGCATAGCCGCTACTGTAAAGCGCATCGATGCGCGCGGCTATTTCCTTCTCACGAGCCAATACTGGCCGCACGTTTAATCCAACGGCAAGCTCAAGCGCATGTAAGTGGGAGACGTCGAACGGATCGGTGGTGGCCACGAGGAGCTCGCGCCCTTCGATTTTGATGGGAACGATGCGCGCCAACTTGAAAAAATCCCCAATTCCGGCAGGAAGATCGATGGCCAGCGCTGTCGGAGGAAAATCCTTGAGCGAGATCAAGGGAAGCTCAAAGTGATCGCGTAAAACCGGCAACAGATCTTCTTCGGAGAGAAAGCCCAATTCGACAATCAGGCGGGTGAGCGGCGTCTGCTGTTCCTGCTGAACCTTGATCACCCGCTCCAGCTCGTCGCTGGAGATCAGTTTCCGTTCAATCAAGCGTGTCGGGAGACTCGTATGCGCATCCATTTGAGACCGACTATTTCCCCGTACCTTGGGATATGCGGCCGTAGCGGTCTTCTAACCGCACCACATCGTCAAGCTCTGGCGTCGAGACTTCCAAAACATCGCACTCTTCGACCGCAATCATGCGATGTTTCATTCCCGGCGTAATGTGCAAACAATCTCCGGGATGCATTCGAAGCTTCTCGCGCTGCCCGTCGTTTTCGACGTCCATCTCCATGACTCCCGAGAGGAGGCGAACGGTTTCATCCTTTACGACGTGGTATTGGTAGCTCAAAGATTCTCCCTTTTTGATATGCAGTACTTTGCCAACATAGCGCGAGGTATGCGCCCAAATAAGCTCGTGTCCCCACGGCTTTTCCACGATACTTCCCGTTTGGATCAATCCAGCCGACATGTCGGCTAATGATAGCAAATTATAGCCGGGCAGCAAATGAACTTCTTCAACCCACCATTCCATACTCAACCTCCTTGATTCTATCCCATCAGCCAATTTATCGTTTAAGGATATGAAGAATACGTGACAAAAAGGAGCCTGCATGAAACCAGAAATGTCACCGCCGTCGTCTTGATCGCTATCACATGCTTCCTGAGCCTTTCGTGTGAAGAACTTGTTCAGCGCAGTCGCGAAATATTTGCGGGAGAGACATTGACCGGGACTTGGTATGTGAACGGTGATCAGAATAAGCGTGCTGAAATAGTGTCAACGTCAACCGGCCTCCAGGCGAGAAACGAGAATGGCGACTCTAGCCGACTAAACGTTGAGCGTAATGGTGACATTCGGGCACTCGACTGGGAAGGCGGGCTTCAGGGCAACGTTAGTCGCAATCGAATTACTGGGCGAATCGCTCTTACTGGTCACGCTAGTCGTTTCCCGTTAGCCTGAGATCACGTAAGGCGCTATCAAACGCTATGGCGAGATCGTGGTTCCAGCGCTCAAGCGAGAAGCGCGTGGCGATGTCGTTGAGTGCCGTTTGCGCGAGAGTTGTGCGCATCTGAACGTCTTTGATGAGACTCGACAAAGCATCCGCCAAGCCGTTTGTTACGGCGGGATCAGCCCGGAAAAGCGGCTGGTAGTTTTCTCTCAACATTCCGTTGCTGTCCATCCACGAACTGCGCCCGTAACGGCCGGGCACGATCAAACCATTCCGGCCATGCGTGATATATTCCGCCATCCCCCAACCATCTGAAACGATGATAGCTAAACCGGAGGCCATCGCCTGTAAAACCGAGACCACATGCAAGCGCGCAGCAGGCAGTACGTAGGCGTCCGCACTGGTAAAAAGAGCCTCCATTTCCGGTTCGGAAAGAAACTGATCAATCACTTGCACGTTGCATCGATCGATGAGTCGACGGTATCGTTGATCGAGATCCGGGGGCAGCTTGGTTCGCAGCACCAAGCGTGACCTCGGATACTTGGGAAAGACCACTGCATAAGCTTCCAAGACATCCAGCCCACCCCGCAGATAAAAACTGGTAGAACCCTGGTGCCAGGAATTCGTAAATAAAATCGTCACCGGGCCACTTGGCTTGGGCGTCTTGCATGTAACTCGTTGCCTAGTCCCCAACGGGATGTGGAAAATCTTGTTACCGAGCGTTGGATCGTCAAACAAAGTTGAGATGCTATCTGCCGTAGACTTGACGTGAGTGATAATTCCTCGACAGCTCTCCGACTGCAGCAAAGCCTTGATCGCCGGAAGAAAACCAGTGTCGTAAATACCGCCGGTCCCGAAGAGTCGCGGGTCGTGTCGTTTACCGCCGATCCGTGGAAACGGTACAAACAAAGTCGTGGTGTCTTCGATTTCAATCACCCAGGGAATTTGCCCAAGAATGAACGGCATACTCGGTAGGAAGGCAAGGCTCACATCCGAAGGTACGGCAAGCTGCGCCCCGAGCGAACGTGAGCGAATGAATTTCGCGAGAGCCGCCACGGTGGATCCGTTTTTGGTAGCCGCCCACGTCAGTTCTGCAATCGACCTTACCACACGGGCGGGCATGTTGATCCCCGGCGTTCCGCCGGTCACGAACTCATATCCTGCCGGCGGATGACGGAGATGCTCAAATTGAGGATGATGGCCCACATGCTTGAATGGACGCATATGACCACCGTAAAAAATCCTTCTCATTTGTGCTGCGAGTTGTGAGCGGAATCCGAAGCGAATGGAATCTGGCTAGACTATGGCTTGCGCAAATGCGCCATGGCGCTCGACCGGCAATATTCCCAAGAATATCGAAGGCTCCATTTTCTGAGCAGCATCGCCTGCTTGTATGCAGCTCGTGCTTTGTCCGGTTCGCCCCTTCTCTCGTAATACAACCCGAGGCGAAAGTATTTTCTCCCCAGTTTCTTGTTAAAAGTGCTTTTGCCGATTCGATCATACACTTCAGGATATCGCTCACGAATGTGTTCGAGCTCTCGTAAGCCATATTCATAATGCGGGTTTACAGCAGTGTTATTGAGCGGGTGCACGCGCTTTCGCACGCCTACATAATCAACAAAGGCAACTGGAAAATACGCAGCTAGGCGATAGAACCAGTGCAGATCACAATTGAGATAGATGTCTTTATCGTATCCTCCTACGATTTCGAAGGCCGACTTTCTGATCAGCGAAGAGGGGCCCGTCATGAAGTTTTCCCGCACGATGTCCTGAACCGTGAGACAAGACCCCGCTAGCTTTTGGGCTTCGTCTTGGGAGACGATGAGGCCTAGACTGAGGGTGCCATTTTGTCGATTGAGATCGCCCGAGACATCTTTGAAAAATTCGGTATTATCGAAAGCCGCACCCAGGTCGGGATTTTGTTCGAGCGCATCGACCAGCAGCTTGATGTGATCTTCTCTGTAAATATCGTCACTGTTCCAGGTCGCGAGATAATCGCCTTTGGCTTCTTTCATGATTTCATTGGCCGCTTGCAAAAAGGGTTGAGTGCCTTGGGAAACAACTGCCACCCGGCTGTCCCGGCTGAATTCAGCCACCGCATTTCGAACTTCTTCCGAGCCATCACTCAGGACGTTTACATCCAATGAACGGTACGACTGGGTCAAGATCGAGCCCAGCGAGTCACGCAAATATCGCGCGTACGGTGCGTGCGCAAAAAGAATAATAGAAACTAGGGAATTAGGCATATCGGTGCGAGTTACCTGCGCGAGCGTGGCCCGGCTTGATCAATGCCGCGTTGGTTAGTCGATTGGCTAACGATATCGTTACGTAAAACAATATAACTGAGTGCCAGAAGAGTAAAAAAAAATATTCGGGTCTCATGATTGTAAAACGGCACGTCGCCCAATCCGCCGATAAGAAAGGCAATAAGCGAGGTGGCTAGGCAAAGATAGTGGATTCGATCTCGCGCGGCTAAATCGCTCTGAGCTTTCCGGATCAACCGCGTGACATTCGAGACAACCATCCACAGGAATGCGCTGAGCCCGACAAACCCGGTTTCGGCAAGCAACTCGGTATATACATTGTGGCTGTGAGGTATGAAGCCGAACTGTTCGGCGCCGGGAACATCTCTCCTGACTCCTTCCCGAAGCCTGTCTCTCCCGTATCCAACACCGAAAAACGGTTTTTCAAGTCCCACCGTGAGCGCATCCGTCATAAACCGAAGCCGTCCTTCGATGGCCACATCCTGGCTCGGGGTCAAGACGCTCAGCAGACGATTGCGCAATGGCGTTATCGTGACGAAGGTGATCAATGCCGTCACTCCGAATGCAAGAACAACTTTTCTTAGCCTGTGTTCCATCAGACTTAGCCCGAACAGAGATATGATCGAGGCTAACCACGCCCCTCTTGAGTAGGTAAGAACCAAACCTACAAATTGCGCCGTCAAGGAGCCGAGCGTTGTACCGCGAAACAGCCCCTTCTCAGTGAGGATGATCGCCAGAGCCAGCGGGATGCTCATGGAAAAGAGCAAACCCGCTGGGTTTGCGTGTGCCAGCGGATAGGCGAACCGATTCATTTGTCCGAAATCAAGCACCGACGGGTCATGAACGATGCCGCGGATCACGAGGACGCCTGGTAATGCGCCGAGAAGAAGCAGAAGAAACTTCGGTCGGTCACCGCTGCCAAAAATATCCATGACCATGACGCAGTGCATCACGGCGAAAAAAAAATACCGGTAATCTGCCGCTTCATGAAAATCAGGTAGTAGAGACAGGGTGACTGCGGCAAAAAAGATCAGGAGCGGGAGTGGAAACCAGCCCTTCTTGAAGCCAATAACGCCTCGTCCATATGGCGAGCAGATCACTATTTTCCAAATCAGCCAGAAAAAAAACGTTGTACGGGAAATGCTCCATGCGCTAAACCCTGTCCGGACCAATGGCAATTCAAGACGGCCGATGCCGAGAAGTAGAATCGAAGCGACGAGAAAAAAGAAAACTCCCTTGCCCCACCAATGCACAACAGCGGTGACTGGTTGTACTGCTTCCCCCTCTTGGTGGGTCATTCTAACCAGCGTTTCGATGAACGAAGCCGCGAAAAATAGTCAGGGCAAGGATCTTCAAATCGCGCCCGAGCGACCAGCTTTCAATATATTCGATATCGTGCTCGATGCGCTTTTCTAGGGAAGTATCACCGCGCCAGCCATTGATTTGTGCCCAGCCCGTCATTCCCGCCTTCACTTTGTGCCTGAGCATGTATTTCGGAATGGACTTCCGGAATTGCTCGATCAGCAGAGGCCTCTCGGGCCTTGGACCGACGAGGCTCATTTCGCCTCGCAATACATTGACGAGTTGCGGCAACTCGTCCAAGCTCGTGCAGCGGAGCCATCGACCCAACCAAGTTACCCGCGGATCATTGCGGGCGGCCCACACTGGACCCGTGGATTTCTCGGCCTCGTGAACCATGGTGCGAAACTTGAGCATCTGAAACCGGTTTCCGTCGAGACCCATGCGCTCCTGTTTGTAAAATATCGGCCCTGGGGAAGTTACTCTGATTGCCAGTGCAATTAGAGCCATCAGCGGAGCAAACAGCGTCAGCGCCAAGGAGCCAATTATCAGATCAACGACTCGCTTGAGAATCGCGTTCCAACCTTCGAAGGGCGACGCCTGCAAGGTCACGATTTGAAGGTCTTCGAATTCTTCCACCCTGCCGCGGAGCTTCGCGAATTCGGCCAGGTCAGGGACATAGGACATCGTCACGGGCTCATCTCCGAGCCAGTTTTGAACCTCTGCCAATCGCGCGGCCTCTTGAAGAGGAAAGGTCACAAACACCTGGTCAATCTCCGCGGAACGAACCATGCTGACAAGTTCATCTCGATTCTCAATCAGTGTCACTCCGGTTGGTTTTTCGACTGACTCTGCGCGTCCCATGACGTGGGCGCCCACCACCGTAAGGCCAAGGTGACGATACCATTGGAGCTTGTGCACCAGCCAGGTGGTCTCAGCCGGACTGCCGATCACGACCACATGGCGAAGATTTTTCCCCCGCCGGCGCAGAAAGCGAAGCGCCTCTCGAACCAACAAATGGCCCAGATTGAAAAATGCGACGCTCAAGACCCAGAAAAAAACCACCACAAACCGAGAAAGAACAATTTCATGTAGGAGAAAAATCATACCGAGGAAAATAAGCATAGCCAGGGCAGCGCCCCTGAACAGGTCAGCGACCTCACGCCAGTGCGTCGAAATACGGCGCGGTCGATACAGGTCCAATCCCAGAAAAACTCCGCCATAGACCATCAGAAGCAACAGCCAGGCAATGACGTAATGACGGAAGATATGAACTTCCGGTAGAAACGCAAGATTCGCTTCAAACCGCACCAAATACGCGAGCCACCATGAAAGCGTGAGAAGCATGAGGTCGTTGACCAACATGAGACTCTTGAACAACTCGCTATAACGCTTCAGCATGCCTTCGCTTCGCTCTTGTGCTCACGTATATGGGCCGCTATGTAGTCACTGATTTGCGTTTTAAACCGTTCACGGGAAAATTTGCAAGCGTGACGTCGAATGTTTGCAGATTCGAATCCTTCCCGTATCCTTTGAAATAACTCAACCGCCGCCACCAAGCTCTCGGCGTTGGGCTCCGAAAAAAACATTCCCGTTGCCGAGCTGGCGTTCTCCGCTTCGAGCGAGACCACCGTTTCGAGAGCGCCGCCTCTCCCATACGCGATCACAGGTCGTCCGCTCGCCTGCGCTTCCAGAGGCACAATGCCAAAATCCTCTTCGCCTGGGAAGACCAGCGCCTGACAACGAGCATATAACCCAGCTAGATCCTGGTCGTTTACCCAGCCTAAGAATTCGATATTCGGCTCGGCTGTCTTTCGCAATCTAGTTCGTAGAGGCCCGTCTCCGACAATTTTCAAGGGCAGTCTCAATCGATTAAAAGCCTCAATGGCGATGTCTACTCTTTTATATGGAACCAGGGCGGATACAATTAGATAATACGTCTGAACATCGGGATGCAAATTAAATCTTTCCACATCGACGGGCGGATATATAACCGCCGCGTCGCGCCCGTACAGGTTTTTGATTTTAGCGGCGACATTTTTTGAATTCGCAATGAAATAATCGACGCGATTGGCCGAGCGGACGTCCCATTGCTGAAGATAGCCGCGGCAGAGACCCATGCCGGTCCGCGAAATCCAACCCGATTTGGCGCCAAAATAACTGTCGTACTGATCCCAGACGTAGCGCATGGGCGCATGCACATAGGCGATGTGTAAAGCGCGATGCGGCAATATTCCCTTCGCAACGCAATGACTGCTGGAAAGAACGAGATCGTAAGCCGCCAGTTCAAACCGCTCGATGGCAGCTGGAAACAGCGGCAAATAGTAGCGATAGGCTCGTTTCGCCGATGGCAATTGACTAATAAAAGAAGTTTTTACCTTCATGTGCCTGATGGTCGCCGAAACTTTTTCGGGTGCGTACACCAGGGTGTAAAGATCGGCCAAAGGAAAAAGCTCGCAGAACACCTCCAGGCATTTTTCACCGCCCCTCATTCCCGTCAGCCAATCATGCACCAGGGCCACACGCATGCAGGGATCTCTATCGCAAATACTCGCGAAGGTGAATTGCGCCACGCTGACCAAATGTCCCTACTGTGGTTCTCTCATCAGCCCTGCAGGACCGGAAAATTTTCGGTGTAGCCAGGCGTTGTTAAAAAAAAAGGTCACCGCTAATTTACCTGTTGCTGAACCAGCAAATACCTAAAGGGATCGAACCTCAAGGCCGAGGTTGCCTGAGTCGATCGCGTTCGCTGAATGTAAGAGTGGACTGACCGGAGATGAAGGTTAATGTACTTCGAACAGCTCCAGAAGTGCGACACCGGCTGAGCCTCCTGAGCCGCTGACGATCATTGTGTAAGGGCCCGGATTCAATGTCACCAGCATCGCTGATTCACGACTGCAGCCCGTCGGAGCGGCGCCACCTGATTGATAAGGCTGACACGGATCCAATCCGATGCTCTGGATTTGATTCATTAAGCCGCAAGGCAACCCGCCGGTACTGCACAACGGATCGACAGTTTGCCAGTCATCATTTCGCGCAATAACAGTTTGCCCCGAATATAGCTGCAACACCGGATCCGGAAGGGTTCCGCTTACGCCAAAATCAGCCAGCGAAGGTCCGCGCGCCCGCAGTAGTAGAGTCTTACGATCGGTTCCCTCAATGATAAACCCGCCGATCATCACATCATCTTGCGTTCCCACGCGGACACGCGTGGACATGTTGATTAGTCTAGATGATGTATTGCCAACTTCATAAACTTCGACCAGACCAACGCCAGTCTCACCCGCGACTCCGCTGACGATACCCGTGTAAGCTCCCGGGTTGAGCGTAGCTAAAATGGCCGATTCTCGGCTGCAGTCTGTCGGCATCGCGCCACCAAGTTGAAATGGTTGGCATGGATCGAGTCCGGTTGTCATGATCGCCTGCTCTTGAGTATCGCGCCAGTTGTCATTCTGAGCGATGACTGTTTGCCCGGAATAGAGCCGCAAAAACGGGTCATGCATCACGTGCGGCACGCCCAAATCCGCAAGCGTTGGCCCGCGTGCGCGGATCAACATCGTTTTCGGTGATTCTCCGCTGATAATAAATCCGGCAATCATTACATTGTCGCCGGTGAGCACTGCGCCGCGCGTCGAGCGACCATCCACAGGGTCATTCGATAGATTGGTTATTGTTCCTGAGCTGTTGTTCCCGGTACCGCCGCCGGTCCCAGGTTGCGTTGTACCACCGTCGGTGCCGGGTTGCGTTGTTCCGCCGCCAGTGCCCGAATCCAATGCGACCGCGCAAGCCGCATTCGAAGCATCAGAAGTTCCCGCCGAATTGAAAGCGCGGACCACATAACAGTAGTTCAGCCCCGAACTCAGATTGGCGTCGGTGTATGATG
>Ga0164303_10000037_pt1 | contig 19867 bp, 17 predicted proteins | sample Whisoiple_207_MG_FD_109715 | JGI IMG/M metagenome (GOLD analysis project Ga0164303, IMG submission 109715) | Soil microbial communities amended with pyrogenic organic matter from upstate New York, USA - Whitman soil sample_207_MG | ecosystem: Environmental > Terrestrial > Soil > Agricultural...
GTCTGTTTTGATATTAATTGCTGCAGATCTACATCCTCTAAGGCATTGCCTACAGCGTATTCCTCTGTATAATTAGCTCCTTCCTTAACAGATCCTTCACTATCTATAGCGTCGTTGCTATTCGAGTCAGAAGCTGGTATTGATGCTGGTTCAACTACGGAATTGCCATCAGTGCCGATCAGTAATTGTGGAATGGCTTCTTGCTTCTGTTGAGAGAACGACAATTTGTCGTTCTTCTCTTTTTCAGGCTTTGTCTTTTTCTTCCATTCTTTTGGACAATATCGCTCTATGTTTCGTCTTGAGATGAGCCCCTCGGCTATTTCTTCACACAATTCTTTCTTAATTTCTTCACATATGTCCTCCTTCTTATTTGGATGGTCCTTCTCGAATGCTTTACCTAATTTTTTTACCAGTTCTTCGCATTTAGCAAGGATGTTTTTGAATTCTTGATGGATACGGTCAATTTCTGCCTGTATGTCTGAATGGTCATTATTGAAATCATTATCATTATTGACACTCAATATGCCTTCCCCCAACTCGATGAATGTTTTAATTGCTGCTTGTCCTCATCGTACCTAAATAGTCTAAGCAAAATGCCTTCTGAAACTGGTTCTTGCTCACACCAGGTATCTTCATCAATCAGTAACTGTTTGACTAGATCGTCATCAATAACTATGAAACTTTTGTCTGATATTCTGTGTATCTTTTTCTTGATTTTCACCGTAGAAAAATCTTTATGCTGGCTTAACGTACTATCCATGTCCATCACTTAGCCTCGTGCTAATTGCACTGGAATCAACTGCAGTCTGGCTATGGGGACCAACCTTGACAGACTGCAGTTGTGGATTTATTTGATTTTCTGCGATCTTTATGTTCCTTCTAATTGAAGGGCACGTTACGTAGAAAGTAAATTTACCCAAGTATCGCCATGAGTAATTACAATACGAATTTGGGTAATGTATCAGAGTCTCTTCTGAATTCTTAGCCATATTAGTATCTCGGTATAGCCCACGGAGCTATATAATTGTAGTCTTTTGAGGTATACAAGTATGCTGTGTGAGGCTATTAGTATATATATTCATTAATATATAATATTAACCGGATAAGTGGGAGATCTACAGAAAAGGATATTGGGGCATATGCTTGAGTGTACGTCAGAGTTAGAAAATACAAACCATATTAGCAAAGCACTTGGCCTAGCTCAACCAACCATCTTTAAAAGTATACGGTTACTTGAAAAAGAAAAATATGTGCAAACTAGACAGGAAAATCCTCATGGAATAAGAACATTAAAACTAACTGATAAGGGGGTTGCGGCTGCTTTACTTACTGGGGGAAAAAAAGACAAGATCTATTCCTATCTTGAGCGACGTGCGCCATCATCATTATACCTTCTACTTATGAATAGCCTCTATGATAAAAACGATCTCGATACTGAATGGATGAGATTAATCATTCAGCTTGTTCTGCATTTGCAAATATACAAGAAAAACCAACCTAATGAGAGTGAGAAGGAGGCAGTATTTGCTGCTCTAATATCAGGCCCAAACAGAGACTATGTGGATGGAAGAAAATTGAGAAACCTTCTAAACATAGATGAAAAAATTCGTTTGATAAAGATGTTACGAAACAGGATAAGCTCTACTAATTCAATAATAGAGGAACTTAAGTATAGATTACCAAATGAAGATAAACAAGAGCCTACAATTCTATCTCGTCATCCTACCCCTAAAGGTAAGAATGTATTTTAAAAGACCTAACAGACGACCATCAATAAATATACGAAGAGATACGAATAAGGAAATGGCATTTGATGTTAGTAGTGCAAATCTAAGCGAATTGCTTAAGAAACTTGATAAGAGCGACCAAGTATGGCATCAATTAAACAAATCAGATAGAGAAATGAGTATTATCAAAATTCCCAAAAGCGCCTGAATATATGTTGTTATAAGTTCTTTTACTTTAATATTTGCAATAGCTTCGAAGGATCCTTTAGTAAATCTAATATTTCACGTTGTGCTTCCTGCAAAGAAACCATCTGATTTCTTAGATTCTCGACTTCCTTGTCCCTAATCTGTTTCTCCTCTATAGTCTCGCTATAAGCATCATAAGTCAATACCATCCTGCAATGCGTACAGAACTTCGCATCTTGTGTATTACCTTCATTACAATTAGGACATAGTTTAGGATTTAGTGTATTTATTGAGGTGTTGTCCTTTGTAACTATCCCATAGGCTTCAAGTAATGATTCAGATGATTCATTTCCAAAATAGTGAATGTATTTCTGTGCCATATTGCTATTCGTTGACCAGCCGGCATGTTGGTTCAAGGTATGCAATTTTAATTTGGTCGATTTTTCAGTAAGTGCTGAATGTCTTCTTATATAGGGATTGAATGGCTTTGCAAGCAAGTCTTTGATTTTCTCTTTATCTTCATTTGACACAGTAGGATCTGCCAATAGCTTTGGAAGGAATTCTTCTTTGTACATTTTATATATCTCATAAATGCCGCTAGGAGCGAGTTGTTTACCCATACTATGCCTGCTCATGCCGATAAAAAGTGGAGAGTTTGGATTATTACGACTTGGATGATTTGACAACCACTCCTTAATGTAGGGAATGGATTGAATCAGTGGTATATGCCTACTTCCAGTTTTCCCGTTAACTAATACTTCTGCATAATGCCTATTTCCTGCGGACTTGAATACTACATCTTTTATTTTTAGATTCAAAATCTCATGAGGGCGGGCTGATAAATCTCGAGCCATAGTGTGGTAGCATCTATCACGCTTGTTTGTAACCCATTTCAAAAATAATAAATCATCCTCCCGAGTCCACAAATCAGAAGGTTTGTAACAACTAATCTCTTTTCTGCGAAATTGTGGAATGCCCATTATACATTCGGGTCTATTTTCTTGTGAAGATAATTCACTTCTTTTCTTTGGATTAGTGATATTAGGATAGTATAACCATTTGAAAAACCTGAATAATATTATACATCTAATATTGTAACTGCCAATCCATTTGTGTAATGGATCTTCATTTTCAGGCTTGCGACTTTTGTCTAGATAGGAAAGAAGATCATCCCGTGTCATATCAATAAATTTCTTGTCAAGTCCAACTGTCCTTGGTAATTCTGAAAGGAATTGGATTGTATATCTAACATAGTTATATCTTGGATTAATTTCCCTCTTCATTGCTATGATATATTCAGATACTATCGTGGCATTTTCTTTTGATAGTCTGTTTCTATCTTTAAGGATTAATTGAGGTAATTTTCCTGTAAAGCATTCCGTTGCTAGAATTATTCTCCTTTCCAGAATTTCATCATTTATTACTGCTGATTCTCTTATCGTTACTGTGCCAGTCATTGACTTCTTTTTAAAATCTATGGTCTTATTGTTTATCTTGTGGACCACAAAGACTAAATAAACTAAAATATTAATAATCCTTTGTATGAGATAGTATTATATAAAACTAAAATCATCTTGAATGGATGAAAGCTGCCATTTTCGAAAAACCCGGTTTAGAAAATCTAAGGATAAAACAAGACACCGAAGAACCAAAAATAACAGAGCATGATGTGCTTGTAAAAGTTAAGATGGCCGGTATAAATCCAATAGATCATTTTGCAATATCTGGTGCGCGAGAGATTAAGCCAATACCACACATACCAGGAGCTGAAATAGCCGGAGTGGTAGAAGAGACTGGAAAATATGTATCGAGCTTGACACAAGGTGATAGAGTTGTAGTTTACGCTAGAGTATTTGATGGCGTATGCGATATGTGTCTTGATGGATACGAAATGTTATGCAGAAGCGGTGGGATAATTGGTGTTATGACTAATGGAGGGTTTGCAGAATATGTTGCTATTCCAGAGAAAAATGTGTTTAAAATACCAAATAATATAGGATGGGAAATTGCAGCAAGTCTGCCTGTAACCACCATAACACCATATCATGCGCTTAAAGAAGCAGCACTTAAAGTGAATGAATTCTTGCTTGTATTTGGTGCTTCGGGAAACACAGGAATTATGGCAGTTCAGTTTGCTAACAGAATGGGAGCAAAGGTCATAGCTGTTTCTAAGGACGGCTGGGTAAAGGATTTTGGTGCTGATTATATTATCAATGAATATGACAAGGTAATAGAAGAAGTAAAAAAGATTACTAATGGAAAGATGGCTGATGTAGTTCTAAATTCGTTGGGAATTGGGACATGGGAGAGTAGCTTTGAATCTGTTGGTGCGAATGGAAGGTTAGTGACATTTGGAGGACTAACAGGTGCAGATGTTAAGTTAAACGTTCAATCATTATATTCAAGACAAGTCAAGTTGATAGGATCTACTGGCGGAACTAGAAATGATTTCAGGGAAATCATAGACATGTCTAAAGAACTGAAGATCAGAGTATGGAAAAAGTTTAAGCTAGATGAAACAAAAGAGGCATTGCAGGCATTGTTTGCTAAAGAAAGAGATGGTAGAATTATGTTAGAAATCTGAAACTAGTAAACTTTCGTATGTATAAACCGAAGTTAGATGCATAGTGACATAGATTCTACTGTTACTGCTTGACTACTTCATTCCTAAACTCCATTTTAGAAGTCTGATAGACTAGTTGTTTCATGCTACCAGATGCTCTTTCAGTTTGCGGCACTTTAATATCATTCCATGTTACTTCTGACAAAATCCAACATTTTCCTGAATGTGTAATAAGTGTGTGCTGGTTGTAACCAAGTCCTATGTGTTATGGCTTTACTATTAAATGACACAGTAAATCTGCAGAATAATTATATGACGAAATTCGCTAGGAAAAGTTTACACTTTAATAAATAAAAACTTTAACATATAAAATTTAGTATTTCTTCTCTATCTACTATTGCAGCATTTACCATGACGACAATTGGTGATGTCGTTATTTTAAATCATACAATAACATGCTAGAACAAGCTAATTTGGAAAAGCACAATAGAGAATTACGAAAAAAACTCATCTTTTGTAGTGGCCGGTGGAGTATTATTGCTGTTGTTCAGCAAGTTTCTTCAAAAATTTGTCAAACTCTGTTCTAAAATAATCCGAAAGTATCTTTCTGTTCTCTGGATGGGACTTTCCATACCTTTCTGAAATAAAATATAATACGCTAAGTAACGATGCTGAGGCATGTCCGAAGGGCGCAGCATGTTTCTCAAAAACTAACATGATTTCTTGGTTCAACTGTTTGACTTTTCTTCCTTCTTCCTTATCTTGTATATTATTGCCTTTATTCATATATTCTCTGATTGCGATCTTTGGTGTAATAACATTAACTTCGACTCTGCTTAAATTCTGCTGCTTTATTTACAGGGGGGAAAACAAGAACAGAGTTACCACTTGTTGAAGATATTCAAAATTATGATTTTAATGATATAATGCAGATACGCCTATGAAAGACTACTAAACTATGTAAAATAATTACAAAAAAGGAACTCTTGAAATTCTAATCCCATTATGTTACACTACCATACCTGTAAGATATCTAAAATTCAAGAACACACTGAAAGTGGGCTTTAGCAAAACATTAGCGAAAAGGCTAGAGGAACTTGAAAGGGGAATTCTAGAAAGACAAGCATACAATGAGATCCCGCCCAAAGTAAAATATAGATTAGCCAATAAGGGACAAGAATTAGTTGAATCAGTCAGCCATTTGTTAATCTGAATGAAAAAATGGGCAAAAGACTAGCATAAAATAATGCGTATGTGTAGATTGATATATTTGAGTCCAAAAAACTCAATATTATCGGATAATGGATTGCCCAGGCCGGGTAGGATAATAAGATATGTCTACAGACGATTGAGACATGAGTTTGAAAATTCTCAATACTATTATTTGTATATAATGAAAGAAATAATGATTAGTCCATTAGCTAGTAGGCGGAGGCTACTGCTCTTACCATTATTTTACTTTACTTCTCTAAAGCCTTCAGTTTCGGCTCCCTTGAATCTTTCAAGCTCTGTCTTCTGTACATTGAGTGATACTTGATGACCATCAAAACCCTGAACAATATGTTTTGGTATCTTGTATCTTGTTCTTCCGCCTTCTGTGGACACCAATATAGAATTTTCATCCACTGCATCAACATTTCCTATTAAGTTTCCTTCACTTGATCTGACAGTTTTTTGAACTAGTGATTCCCAGTTTTCTACTGAATCTGCCATATTTTGTCTCATAAACTTGACTGTGGATAGCATATAAGAATTGTGAGCTCTAACCATGAAGGCCTATAATGAATTGATTATCAAACAAAACTGTTGACTCTACAAATTTATAGGTAGTAGCACATTAGTCGAAGTGAACATGTATTTAATTCTATCACATGGTAAATTCTATCAAATCGAACAATATCTGATTTTGAAGTCAGCTATAGTCATATCGGAAAAGAGTGTCGTCTATTAACGTTATGAAATATATCATATTAAAGGAGTTTGAGAGATCAAATCTATAGACTGAGTATATGGACAATAATAATAGAAGCCATATCTATCATGAGGCGCGCCAAATACTGTATAAATTAGGATTATTTAGAAGCGTCATGATCTTCTAGTTATTATCATCTCTCTTAGTTGAGGCTAAATCGTGGCTTCTAAAGATAACATTGGGGTACAATAACTAAACCAGATTAGTACATTAGAGACTCCTAATTCGATAGGCCAATAGCGTCGCTGGAACCTTTCCGATACTGCCGTGGTGTAGTAAAGAAAAGAGAGGACAAAAGATAGATGAGATTTATTAATTTTGTTTATGGATAGGGTTAGCTTAAAACTTTGTTAATATGCCCTGATCCCTCCAAATCGAGAAAAGCGATTCACCTATCCAAGTGATTTTGAGTCTAAATGTATAATTGTAATGTCCTATTTGATAGCAAGAAGGAGTTAACGAGTCATAAATACAAGATTCATGCACAATGATAAACCTGATAAAAGAAATTGGTCTAGTCACATACCTAGTAAAAGTGGTGAATTAATAGAAACTGGTGAAGGGCTGGAATTGATAGACCTGATTGTAGTCTTCTACCAGTGTTTGGATTTACACTCACCACAGTGAGATATCTACACGACTATAAGAATAATTAATAAACAGAAGCATATTGTTAGGTAGTCAACATACTTTAGTCCAATGGTGGGGACAAAGTCTCAACCACTGCGGATATTGATGGACGCCATTTGATTTGGTTGTCTGGACATAATATAACACGGCCGCTATGGCTATGCCAAAAAATTTACGGTACTTTTTATCGCTTTGTAAACACACCAGATTTTTCTTCTTTGACTACTTCGAACCTTGTTCATTTAACATATTATGGAGGCCGACAATCTTACTTCAGTCGGAGCATTGGTCTTATCTGCAATTAACGAAGACCCACCGTTCCAAGGACAACTCCAGCTTCAATATAATCAGGCCCAGTTTTACCGATCAAAGATAATGACTTATGTTTAATCTGATGCTATATCTAGTTCATCTATCTTTGGTGTCTTCGGTGTTCCCAATTTGTTGCCATCGTTGCCAAGATCCCTATATGAATCCAATTAAAATTCTTGTTGGATTCTTACTGTAACCTTACTCGTTCCAATCCTCTCCCCTATCTTGATACTTCCCCATAGTATCGATAAGCCATTCAACGTCTTCCTTTTTCTTAGTCATCTTTGCGATCTTTAAACATTGCCTTATGTTTGGTGTACCCATTTTGTGCCATACTGCACTGGCAATTACAATAGCCAAGTCCATCTTTACGTTGTATCGTCTTCCTAAAACATGGACGGTTACTTCTTCGAAATCTTCGTATGTATACGGTTTAAGACTAAACACCATGAATCTTGTGAGTAATGGTTTCGATAATCTTGTTGTTGTATTAGCGGTGGCAAATACCCATGTCTTCAGTTTAATGCTTCTAGTTTTATTTATCTTAGTCTCTACCATCTCACCCGTTGCCATCAGACCAAGCAGGCTTGCCTGGTCACTTGCAGACATTTTGTCGATTTCATCGACCATCAGATACTTTGGCTCTTTCATGAATAGCATATTGACTACTCCTGCTTTCGTACTACTACTTCCAATAGCAAAGTAGGCTTGCTTATCACCCAACTTATGCATCAGTGCTTCAAGGAAGATTGTCTTCGCACTAGCTGGTGCACCGACCAACAATACATGGATTGGCTCATCTGACTTTAGAGCCATCCTGAATACCTTTTTTATATCATCATATCCTATAACTTCTTCGAATATCTTGTCTTTTTCTTGTCTCGTTCCAATATGCCAATTTCTATTAAGACCAACTAATTGACGGAGATTCATCGATCTTTCATACCTTTCTATCTCATGTGAGAGAGCGTATTTAATAAGGATACTGTCAAAATGAGTATCGCATTCAAGATTTGGACTTTGAGGCTATAAGGCACAACTTAATTGTAATGGGGGGCTCCCACTGATCATAATATCGAGATATTCCTGTTAGACATCTTACAATATCTTGTGTCCCCACCCATTGTTCTGTTACTACATTCATAGCGCCATCGTCGATAATGAATTTAAAAAAAGTTGTTCCTTTATTATCGCACGCTTTATTAATATGTAGTCAAATTCGCTATCCCTAACAAGTAAAGATAGAAGTAATAAAGGAAGACCCACTATGTGTATTTGTGTATGCAAAGTCTTCTAAGGCGAGAAGACAATATCCAGAAGGGTTGAAAATGTTGTTAAAGTAGGATCGCATGATTTGTGATCGGATCTTTTGTGTGACGTTGTATGCTGATGATGTCCAGTATGTGATGATGCAAGATCAAACCCTGATGGGGATGACGATTTAGTAGTATCAGAATCCGATCCTGATAGATCGCATTATCAGCTCCAAGTACTAGTGTCTGACATTTAATGTTTGTATAATATTTATAGTGTAATTTTGGACTTTTGTAGAGTTTAAACGGTGTATTAACTCCAGCTGTCCACCTTCCATATCTCTTGTTAAACCTTACATTTAGATCAGATTCTATCAAATTGTAAAGCAGTGTATTAACAATTTTTAAATTACCGCTCTATTGCAATTGGTAAGGATTTAGGAAAGCCTGATATGGAAGCATAGTAACTATTAAAAACATCAGCATTTAATATGCAGGTGGCTATACAATGATCAAAAGCAACAGCTCTGACAGCTAAATATCCTTCCATGCCTAATAATTAACGCTTTGCGTTTAGGGTCTAATCGTTTGTCCTGATTAATGCATAATCTACAATTGGCGTGATTACTCCTTCCCAAACGTATCTAAATGGAATCTTTTGCTTATATATTACTCCATCCTGACTAAATACTTAAAATGTTAAGCTATTATGACCTCTCTGCAGAAGCAACTGCAAAAGTAAAGTTCTTCTACAGTTGAATCCAAAACCACCATGACTATTAGAGTACGTCTAGAAGACTCGCTGTCCTCCACTTTATAGAAATACTCTGGTAAATCAGCCGTTTATATGGTTTCTACAGGTTCAAATGGTGGTGAAAAGAATTTGCTATTCATCTAATATCTCAAGTTAATGCCTATAATCTCAAAAATAAAGAAAGATTGATTGGTAAATTTCGTGATAGTAGGAATAGACCAAATTATAGATGATTTACTTACGATCTAACAGTATACTCAACTTCGAAGTCTATGTGAATTCTTTATCATAAATCCATATTTGCAGGAACCAAATTTTTTATATCTGCATAATGCTTATTTCTATCTTTTTCACGCTCAGTTTTCTTTTTATATTGTTTGATGTCATACAGAATTGCACTTCCTATTATCGCTCCTTGCACAAGTTTCTTGTAATCGATACCTAAGGATTCCGATCTTCCATTATCGATATTTTTGAAGCATGTATCAAGAATTTTCCTGTAAGTTTGGTGTTCCAATTTCTCAATTCTATGATCTTTTTCCTGATACCAAAAGATCTGCATATGGCTGTTTTAGAGATGAGCATTTCATATGTTCTAGATGAATTAATTAATGAATTATCTTTTTCTTAAAGGGACCTTTTTCATGTCAATCCATCAAATACGTAAACATAACCTTCACAAAAGAGTAGATCGCATATTGTAACCTTGGTAATGCATAAATACAAATACAAATTGAAGATAGGCGAATAAAGTTGCAACTCTGTTAGTACAGTCAATGATTGAGACTGAAATAGCACAGGAATTGCTTAGAACATCCTAATGTACTTTGCTCTTGGAGATACCAAGGAGGAAATGGAAATAGCACAATCTTACGAATATCGTCTAGATATCAGACTGGAGTTTGTGCGCGCAAAAAAGGTTAAAAAGCTGATCCTCAGGCAGGATATTGAACGCCGCGACCATGATAGTTCTCTACAGGACGCTGCACTATCACAGGACTCAGTCTAGCAAATAACTTAAATGCTGTGTTTATTAAAATAATGTCATGCCATGTATGAACGATAGCTCGAACCACTTAATGATGCTTGACGTAATTCGAAGGGGGACGAAGTCGGTAGGCAAGATAGCCAAGGTCACGAGGCTTGACAAGACCCTCATGGAGATGGTGGTAAACGGCCTCGTTTCGCAGCGCCTCGTGGTAATTGCAGAAAAGAAGGGCTTTTTTGGTAGCAAGAAGGAGAGAAACAATGACTGATCACAAGATCGGAACGCGTGAAGAGTGGCTTGCGGCCAGGCTGGAGCTGCTCAAGGCCGAGAAGGCGCTGACGCGGCATAACGACGAACTGGCGCAGTGGCGGCAGAACCTACCGTGGGTTCGAATCGATAAGGAGTATCGTTTCGAGACCGACGAGGGCACGGCATCCCTTGCCGATCTGTTCAGAGGACGCTCGCAGCTCCTTGTATATCACTTCATGTTTGGCCCTGAGTACACTGGCGGCTGCCCGGCATGCTCTGCGATCGCTGACGGCTTCAATGGCTTTGTCGTGCACCTTGAGCACCACGACGTCACGATGATTGCAGTCTCACGCGCCCCGATCGCCTCGCTTCAGGCCTACAAGCGCCGCATGGGCTGGACATTCATGTGGGCGTCGTCACTGAACAGCGACTTTAACTATGACTTCAACACGTCGTTCACAGAGGAGCAGCAGCACTCCGGCAACCTGTACTATAACTATCACAAGGGTGGCATAACCTCAGGTTCGGAAGCCGATTCAGAGGGCCGTCAAGACCGACGTCAAGATGATTTGGCGCTGACGCCAAAAGTGTTCGCTGCCATGACCGGTACCGATGTCCCTATTTACACCCGCGAGGCACCGGGCATGAGCGCGTTCGCGCTCTCCGACGGCGTCGTCTACCACACTTACTCAGCCTATGCGCGAGGCCTCGACGTGCTCTGGGGGATGTACCAGTGGCTCGACCGGGCACCCAAGGGGCGCAATGAGACCGAGTCGTGGTTGAGGCGGCGCGACGAGTACATGCGAGATTCTAGATAGCGGTTGTCATGTAAACAAATGATCTGAAAACTATGAAGCGCTACTGTATTTGCGTTGGTTGCGAGCATGAACGTGATTAATTTGGAATTCCATTACTTGATTATCATATATGAGTAAAAATAACGCGAGTAATAGTCTAGTGTCAATGAGGATCCAATCGTAGAAGCATTCCATGCATAAATTTATAGACAAGCGGATAATCCAGTCAATCCTTTAGTATAACAAGGGGTTTAATAGGACAGTCATCTATTCATATCTACTAACACACTGCGAAAGAATCATGTGATAACTGTCAAATCCTTATTTCCAGCAATAGCACCCCTAGTATAATTTTAGTAGTAACGCTTTACTATCACTAGGAAAGTTTGCTGCTACTGGTGGAATTTAAGACCATTTATCCATACACCAGTTCTTTTGGCTATTTTAGGAAGTTGTTACGACCTCAGGGTGGGTATCAAATGGCAACTATGGCAAACTAAACATATAAAAAATAATCCATCTATTTTCTGACTATTTTTTGCATACAAGTCCAGATATGAGGATAAATATTTTTCCATTTATTTTATTGCTTCCTATCTGATTACTCATAATTTCGACAATAAATTGAGCCATATAAAACTCGAGCAATTTTTTCCTAATTTAGACATTCACTGAACAATGAATTAATATTATATAGTCTATTTTTAATATCTAATACGATATATTCATAATATCTACGCATCCATTTCAAATGTTGATTCTTAATAAGAGCATTATTTTTGTCATCACAATGACAAATAAGATTTAATTAGTATGAACCACTTTTGTGTCTGTTGTGTCAAAAACTATTCTAACTATTCTAACTCTGATAGGAGTGTCTCTAATTATTTCAATTATTTATCTTTGTGAACAAAAAAATTTGATGGCCATTCCAGAAATTATTACTCACAATATAAAATCTAATAATAGTACCAGTAATCTATTATCGAATCAACAAAATATAAAAATTTTAGACACTGAAGAAACCTTGCAAATGAAGAAGGATAATAAGAACCAGTCCTCCATTACAAATCAAGTAGACTTCAAAAAAGGGAATACCATTATTGGTAATAACTACGATAATGACTCTTTCAGAAAATTTCAACATGAGTTTTGCGGTCTTAATGCAGAAGCTAATTATAATATTTATGTAACTGAATATGTTCTTCCGCAGGCTTGTGAAATGCCTCTAGGAATTGCTTTTGATTATGATGCAAAAAAGGTCTGGTATGCATCGACCAAAAATGGTGTGTTAGGGAGCTATAATATTAAAGAAAAGAGATTCGATCAAGAGCACATCATCCCAGAATGGAGCCCGCGTGAAGATTCTCATAGCTTTTCTCAAATATGGGATATGAAAGTTAATGGAAAAACTGGAGATGTTTGGTTTACAGACGAGAAAGGAAATGCAATTTGGCGATTTATTAAGTCATCACAAAAATTCGAAATATACAAGATCCCTGGTAGCTCACAGTATTTCGGTACAACATACCCAATTTCTATGGAATTTGCTTCCGATGATATTGGTAATAATAACGACGATATTATCTTCTTTGTAGGCACATATTCAGAGTCACTTTGGTATGCCAACATTGCTAAACTGAAGAATGGAACGTCAGAAGGAATTTCTCAAATTGCTCTTCCTGTTGCGAATGATTTTAAAGGAATCGATCCTATTTATGTTACAATTAGCTCGCTCGCATATGATAGTAAAAGGCATGACATTTGGATCTCTGTAATGGCATATTCTAAGAAAGGTTACTTAATAAGGTATAAATTAGATACGAGAACTTTCAACGAGTTCGAGTTACCTAAAGAAATAAGCTCACCGTTAGGAATGACTGTAGACCCAGATTCTGGAGATCTATGGGTTACAAATGCAGGCACAAGCATATTTTATAGATTCAAATCACATGGACTTAACGATGATAACAATAATATTAGCATTGTAAAATTTGCTACTTCACATGCATCTTCTAGGATCTTTAGTGGCATTAATGGTATATCCAGTTCAAAAGATAATAGTGATAATATTACTAATATCTCTAAACATGCTTATACTCTTCCATACTGGATTAAAAAGTCTGGTAGGTCTTTGTGGTTTAACGAATGGGAAGGAAACAAGATCGCCAGATTTGATCCTTCGCATGGAACGCTAGTAGAGTATTGGATTCCATCACAAAACATATTGTGGGGCATATGTTCTTCGTTTGATAATACAGTAAGTTCTAGCGCCATTAATAGTAACAATAATACTCGACGAACATGCGGTATTGCTAATGTTTTGCAGTTTTCTACTGACAATAGTTATAGTGATAGCAACAGCAACAATAATAATAACGAAAAAGCTATGCAGGTCTGGTTTACAGAGTGGTCAGAAAATAAGATTGGTAAAATAGATGTTTCTGATAGACATCTGCCATTTTCTGTAGGAGTTTCTTCTTCAAAGTCAGATATGAAAGAGTTAACAGTTAAAAGAGGAGAAAGTGAGAAGATCAATATTAAAATTAAAACAACAGGATCGCAGTCTTCATTTTATCCTAAAGATGAAATTGATAATAATCTTATCCATATGATCGTATCTGGAACTTTCACATCAACTGGAGATCTTGGGAATTCACAGGCATATTTTAGCAAGAATTCATTTACAATTGATACCTCAAAGAAGAATGTAGAGAAAATCAGATTAATTTTTACTCCTTCAGCAGATTTAAAACCAGGAAAATATACGTTGATGGTAGGTGCAGAGAATAACGCTGTATCTTTGTTAAAAGCAATTCAGCTAAATATTACATAAAAGGAAATGCCTATTGTTTATGATTTTTATTCTTTGTGACTTGAAAACATTATCCAGAACTTTACCAAGAATTCCTAAATGATTTGAATCGATGATGATCTGATTGTTGGAGTCAGTTCTTGTCATATTCATCTCCTTTCTTGCTGTATCTCTAACTGCTTTGACCTATTCTTTATTACAAGCTGAAAAAGTAAAATAAAATAAATATATTTTAGAGATTTATCCAGGGAATCCCTTCATCCCTACTTACCTTCATCCCTACTTAAATACAGGCGCAACAATTAGTTGACAGATAGTCTGGCATATAATGGGCCTTACTCATATTACCCGGTATATAGAAATTATAATATTAAATCGCGCATATTTGCAATTAGTTGCATTCACAAAATTTGCTGTTTATTCTCTTCCTATGAAGAAGTGGTCCTGTTAACTTAGAGATATTTCCACCTCCTTGGCTTGTCAAATTTAGTACTAGATTTTATAACTCCATTCTGCATAAATATGAACAGAATGAGCCATTTGTGGACGTGTCTAAGGTTGCATAATCCAGCTCTCATACATGGATAATAATCATCAAATGCTCTGGGTTCTACCCTTTAGATATTCTACAGTTCTTTCAACTATACTCTTCTCATATTGCGAATGTAATCTATGCTCTAGTCTCAATGATATACATGATTTCGGATACCATATTCCACCATCTGAATATACAGTATGGTTTGCCATAAATCTTGATCAACGTTTGCAACGATGCTTCAGCTACAATCATATTCCTATGTCTTGAGATGTACATAAACTCCAAGAATTTGTCTGTGCACTGGTTCTACAACAGCAATCCATAACCACGCTTGGTCAATGCCAATCTGCAACATGGTTTCATCAATCAGAAAAGTAGATATTCTTTTACAACAGTATAGACGTCTAGGGTTGAATCTCTGAACCCATTTCCATATAGCAAACATGACTCCCACTCTCTCTTTTAAGTAATTGGATTGCCTTAGATGTGTTTCTGAAACTTACTTAGGCCTAGAAAATATAATTATAATAACGCAAGCAATATTGTCTCTATGAATGTTCTGTCACATTCAAATAAACTCATTGAATATGAGATACTGTTTACAGCTATAGATTTATCGCTAATCAACAGGGCCAAATAAGTCATCAATAAGTTAATATTTTACTATCTTAGATCAAGTTATTCATTACCTTGGTGCTACACCGGTGTAGCACTGCAATTCAGGATATAAAAGTAATTGGTGTAGTCTTTGAAAACAAATGGGTCTATCCTAATTGCATGGAGTTGTCGCCTATAAGGCATTGGAGCGTAGAAAGGCACATCAGGAGAAAACATATCTGAATAGGAGAACCTGTTAACATAAAATACATCAGACCAGTATTGTTTAAAAATTGTTCTTCCATAAATATTCTTAACACATTCGAATCTTGAAAATGTTATTCTTCTATCTCGTTTAATATTACTGCTAATGTCCCTTACAAATTTAACATAACCTGAACTGATCAAAAAGATGAAATTTAAGTAATTTGGTTGTTAACCATCCGGAAATAATCTGGAATATAATTGGAAATAAGTATTAATATTAATAAGGCTAACTTTTCCTGATGGATAATGACAGCCTTTATTCTTTCTGTTTAGGATCATTATATCAGGAGCTGATTAATAGTAGAAATGATAAATGAAGCAAACATAATCGTATCAGCAGCTGCTGGTTTAGCTTCATTTCTCTCTCCATGCATACTTCCAATATTACCTGGATTTATATCATATCTCTCAGGCTCAGCTGCTAACGAAGCTAAAGATTTAGAAAAGAATGATGACAATAATCATACTTCTACAATAACCAATATTGATGAAAACAGAGCTGGGGGAACTGCGAGAATTACAACAACGACAACCAATAATAGTACAATAAAATCATCATCACCAACGCTAACGCTTGGAAGACGAACAAGACTTAACATATTTCTTAATACGGTTTATTTCGTCCTTGGTTTTTCTTTGATATTTGCAGTACTGGGAGTAATACTAAATAGTGTACTTGTATCAACTGTTGGAGCTAATGGTTTTCAGCACTCATTAACATTCATTGGAGGAGTTGTGATTATAGGATTTGGAGCGTATTTAATACTTTCAACAAAACTAAGAAACCTAAATTTTGAAAAGAAGATGACCAAGATACCTAGATTTAAGACAAGCTATATCACATCATTCGTATTTGGAGCCGCATTTGCAGCAGGATGGACTCCATGTGTAGGTCCTATATTAGGGAGTACTTTTGCATTAGCTGCTACGCAACCAGGAGCAGCATATAACTCATTATTGGCATACTCCCTGGGTCTGGGAATACCATTTTTAATTACTGGAGCATTTTTCTCTCAGGCTACAGGAATAATTAGAAAAATGGTAAAACATCTGAAATACTTTAATTTAGTTATGGGTAGTATTTTGATAATAGTAGGTATATTCCTGTTCACAAATCAATTGACTTTGCTATCCAATATACCACTTGCTGATCAGTTAATTAAATTGGAGGGATCACCATGATGATGCTTCAATCTATCACAGTCAAAGATAGGATACAACTATTGTAGTAGGAGATGTTCTGAGGACAATGACTAAGCAGACTTTTTTCAAAAATAAGGATAACATAAGCGCGGCAATAATGGCAATTGCTGTTGTAACCTTAATTGTAGGTTTTGCCATCTATTTTAATAATCCATCATTTAATAAATCGTCCTCTATAATACAACAACAAAAAATAGATAAAGCCATTTCTGCAGCAACCTCAAAGAATGGAAATATCATAACAATAAACCTTGATAAGAATAAATTCACCAATATTGATAAATCACAGTTTCAAAAAGCACCCGATCTGACACAGATCTCTGGTTATCTCAATACCCCAAACAACAATCAACCAATACATCTTGCAAATTATAAGGGTAAAGTAGTACTAATAGATTTTTGGACATATAGTTGTATCAATTGCATTAGAACAATACCCTACCTGAATGATTGGTACTCAAAATATGCTGACAAAGGATTTGTAATAATTGGAGTGCATTCTCCAGAGTTTGAATTTGAAAAGAATTATGACAACGTGAAAACTGCAGTTCAAAAATTTGGAATTATGTATCCTGTCGTGTTAGATAATAATCTTGGTACATGGAATGCGTACGGAAACCAATATTGGCCAAGACATTACCTAATAGATGCACAAGGATATATAAGAGAAGACCATATAGGTGAGGGCGGATATGCTGAAACAGAGAAGACAATTCAATCCCTGCTTGCAGAAAGAGCAGCTCTTGACGGCCTTAAACAAATAAGCTTTAGCACTAAAACAGCACCAACAATCAATTCAAAGAGTCTTCAATATATTGATTTATCGAAGCAAACTACGCCTGAACTATACCTTGGATATAGTTATGCAAGATCTCCTTTAGGTAATAGTCAAAACTTTGAGCCAGAACAAACCGTAACATACACTATTCCTTCAAATACTAACTTACAGCCTAATATTGTATATTTAGATGGTCAATGGAAAAACAATCGTGACAATATAGAACTTCAGGGTAATAGTGGGAGCATAATCCTAACATATTATGCCAAGGCTGTCAATATAGTAGCGTCAGGAAAGGGGCAAACTGGAACAGTTACTGAGGATGGTAATTCAAAGATCCCAATAAAATCGATTGGTACAGATTTAAACAAAGATGGCAAATTCATATTAAATGGTCAAAGATTGTATAATTTGGCTTTGCATGATAGCTATGGGGTACATTCAATAATTATTAATGTGAAAGGAAAAGGATTTCAGCTATACACTTTTACATTCGGATGAGACTACATCTTTTTGCTATTTTGTACTATTCCATCTAACTCGACAGATTTAGGTAATGTGTTAAAAATTTTGTAAGTGTACCGTATAAAAGGCTCACTTTTTGGCCAGATTGAAAGTGATTAGATAGACTAGATATAGAAATGACTATAGATACTATATTTACTGCTGACAGAGGATTTGCAAGAACTACAATTATAATGAAATATCTATCGTCTGTCTTGATCTCAAATTTAGGCTAAATCAACTCAATATACTGATCTGTCTATCAGATAAGCTGTTCTTATATATATTATTAATTTGATGTAATATTTGGACAATCAATCTACTAATGATATGATAATATGATCAATATCAACTAAAGATATCACTATATTATCTAAGTTTAGTGTGTTGAATTTTGCGTATTGTATTATAATAATTAATTAATCCTGTTGTTCTAATAATTGTCTACCATGTTAAGAATTGCATAATCAAGTAGATAATTTTATAGCGATCTTAATCAATTATCCTAATTTGTCTAGCACCAATCTGATCTACCATATAAAAATCATTGGCCAATTGAATAATATCACCAATTGATATTTTATAATGACTTCTCCTTATTCTCAGTGGTATTCCAAACGGTTTTTCTTCTTGCCTAAACCTTATCCATATTCTGCCTACATTAAGTATATTTTTAAACTCGCATTCCCATACTAAATCATAAATAGTATCTAAGGCTTGTCTACTAAGATTGTCATGACTTAGGATAATTTCTGGATCGGGCTCTTTACAGAAAAAAACTCTAACTTTCATATTCTTACAACATTTAGCTATTGTATTTCACATAGAATAATTACCAAATTGCTGCGCATTTCAATCAGTCCAAATGAAAATTCCTGCTGATTAATCCGTATCTTCGATATTGAATCAAGCGAATCATAAGCAATGTCATCATATTAGTATATTATGTAAAAACATCCTTGAAAAGGATTCAGAAAAAGCTGAAATATTCCGTAAGATAGAGCCTTATCTAACATTCCTTAATATCCGTCAACTACAAAGACAGGGCGCAGACATACAAACCAAGATAGAAGAATTGGAAGAATTGAATCAATCACTAAGACAGCGTGAAAAGGTAAAGGATGATGCTATAGTACAACTACCAGATCAACTTGTGTCTTTATCGGCTAGGTTGCAGAAAATTATATTGGATCATCACTTTGTAGTAGCCTAAACTATTAGCTAATCATCTACAATCATGGCTTTGATTTGATTGAAGATTAATAAAATATTATCCTTCTAAAGGTAATGCCCTATTCTATCGTTATTCTATGTTTATTAAATCTCTGTTTTATCTAAACTCAGACTATGGCTAGATGAAATGACAATAAGGAAAAAGAAACGTATGTTTATTAATTATGTATAATAACGTTTCCATGTTGGTTGCAAATAATAAAGGGCTTTCACAGAAATCATTGGTTTTGAACTGTTTGCTCATATTAGCAATATCGGGGATGACATTATTCAGTGGAATCAGCATTAATTTGAATAACAATCAAGCACAAGCACAAGAGGATCAGCAACAACAAGTAGGTAGCAGATAATCTAGGAAATATCTATGTATCTGATACGGGTACAAATACTATCTACAAGCTAGATACTAATTTTGGCAACAGTACATTATCTTCCTTACAAGTTTGGCTGCAAAGCCGCCAATTAAATGGTCCTAATGGTTTGCATATAGACAATAACAAA
>Ga0164303_10000042_pt1 | contig 19268 bp, 18 predicted proteins | sample Whisoiple_207_MG_FD_109715 | JGI IMG/M metagenome (GOLD analysis project Ga0164303, IMG submission 109715) | Soil microbial communities amended with pyrogenic organic matter from upstate New York, USA - Whitman soil sample_207_MG | ecosystem: Environmental > Terrestrial > Soil > Agricultural...
CGACGACATATTGAAAATCGCGTACTGACCGGGCTCCAGGCAGACGCCGCTCACCGCGCACGCCGTGAAGCGTTTCTCCTCGGCGACGACTCGCGGCGCCCAGTAGGAGCCCATCGACGAGCCCATTACGCCAAGCCGTTCCGGGTCGATCTCCGGCCGTTTGGTTAGATAATCGCAGGCGAGCTTACCGGACTCAGCATAATTGTATGCATTGCAAGTAATACCGCCTTCACGCGTCTCGCCCTGCCCAGGCCCGTCGATGGCGAGCACTGCAAAGCCCCGTTCGAGAAACGGATCGCCGCTTGCGGGATTGTCTTCTTTGACGCCGTCCATCCCGGGAATGTACATGATACAAGGAACTCTTTGACCGGTCCGGTTGGGCGGCAGATGCAGAATCGCGTGGATTTTTTTTCCCTGATACGGTAATTCGATCCGTTCGATGGGCCGGCCGGCGTATTGAATAAATTTGTCGTAGCAGACACGCTTGTGTTCCTGCCACTGGACGCGTTGCATGTTGTCGTCTTCGTAAATCGCCCACATGGCATTGGTATAAAAACAGGCAGCGATATAGTAGTGCTCGCGGGCCTCGGCATATTTGCCGGCGGCTTCCGCAGCGCGTCCTTGCTCTTCGCGGCGCCCCGCAGCGCGGGAGAACTCGCGCGGAATATCGACGAATTTTTGGATGCGCGCGCAGATTTCCTGAAGATCGTTTTGCACGCCCGGCCCGCAGTTGCGGAGTATCTTACCAGTTCGTCCTTGATCCCAATCGATGCCGCGGCTCTGAATCACTTGATCGAGGAGCCATCGTTGCTCGCGCCAGCGGCGCACTTTGCGTTCGGTTTCGATTCGCATGGGACCTCCGGGTCGTCTTTCAAGGTTCAAGGATCACGTTTATGGAGTCATCGTCGTGCAGCCGTGGCCGACCGCCGGTCGCCCCCACTTCGTGCGTTCTTCGCAATCGGTCTTTGAGCCGACCTGGCGCAGAAGTCGCGGGGGACATCTTTATTTTGGTTTGACGAAGCGATCATCGACGAATTTTCTGAGATCAATCTGTTTCAATTGTGGCGTGGAGTCTAGCAAGCTTTCGCGCACGGCTTCCAGTCCTTTTAGTCCGGGATAAGGCGGACTCGATATGGCCTTGTCATATTCTTTGTAGCCGCTTTCCAGAATTCGCTCCTCGGCGCGCAGGTACTTGCGCAGAACGCGGAGCGCCGAGCGGCTATCTTCCTTGTATATTTTTGCGCCGTCAGTGAGCGCGGCCATGTAAGCACGAGCGACCTCGGATTGGCTCTGGACAAATGATCGCTTTGCGGCAATACCTGAAAAAGTGAACTCCCGACCGAGATCAGGGATGTGCAGAATGGCGCGATACCCCAGATCGCGCGCGGCGGTCGAGGTTGGCGGTGAAAGGATGCCCGCATTGAGCGCCCCTACCCGCAGCGCCGCAAGGATTTCCGGAATTCCACCGAGTGAGAGTAGGTTTACGTCTTTGGTCGTGAGACCGACCTGCTCGAGCGCAGCGCGCACCGCCAGATCGCTGGCGGAGCCAATCCGGGTAATACCAATTTTTTTCCCTTTGAGGTCGGCGCCTTTGCTAACGCTGGCATCGGCAAACAGGGTGAAAACCATCTGGTGCGTTGTCGTGCCGATCCAAACGAAATCGGCGCCTTGCGCCCATGCCGCCATCATCGGCGCAGGCGACAAATGACCGAATTGTATTTCTCCCGCGAGGAGCGCTTGGACTGCGGCGGTGCCGCCGCGGATGTAGATCAAACTCGAGTCGAGTCCATGCTCTTTGAAGATGTTTTGTTCCTGGGTGAGCCAAAGCGTACCGATGCCCGCGGATAGCGCGCTATAGGCGGTTCGAACCTGTGTAAGTCGGGTCTGGGCTGCGCTTGGAGAAGGGGTTGCCGGGTTGGACACCAGCCAAAAGATCAAAACACTCCACAGACTAGCGCGAAAGGTCACGAATCGTCGGTTGGGGTTTAGTTTTATTTTGAGGATTTTGAGAGCTCCGGACATGCCACCGGCCCGAGGATTTTGTTAGCTGTCGACTGTAGTCAAAAAACAATATCTTCGCAAACTTAGGAACGCCCAATCGACGCGTCGCGCGTTTGATTATCGCTAACTTTTGTGGTTATAAGAAAGATAGCCTTCTCCCGTGTAAATACGGAAACTTTGGATGTTATTTGATTTTGCTAATGTCCTAGTCTTCACGGCATTGGGACTTGGATTTGTCGGCGTCAATCTGCTGATCGGGAAGCTGCTCCGTCCGGCGAATCCCCAAGCGCGAAAATTGTCCACCTATGAATGCGGCGAACCGGCGATGGGCAGCGCTTGGGTCAACTTCAATATCCGTTTCTACGTGGTCGCCTTGATCTTCATTATCTTTGAAGTGGAAATCGCCTTTATCTTTCCCGTCGCAACGGTATTTCGCCGCTGGGTGGAGGGAGGCGCCGGGGTTTTCGCGCTGGTGGAAGTTTTACTGTTCATAGGCATTCTATTTCTCGGATTGGTTTACGCCTGGGCCAAGGGCGATTTGGAATGGGTCAAAAAGATCAGAGTTTGATCCGTTCGGGGGATTTTGATGAAACCGCTGATAAACTCGTTACCCGAAACCGTTTTTACAACGAAAGTCGATGACCTTCTCAACTGGGGCCGTGCGTCGTCCCAGTGGTATATGCTCTTCGGCTTGGCGTGCTGCGCCATCGAATTGATGCAGACCGGCGGTCCGCGCGCTGATCTGGACCGGTTTGGCGCCGTGCCGCGCGCGACTCCTAGGCAGTCCGATTTGATGATCGTCGCAGGGACGCTGACTTACAAGATGGCGAAGCGCACCAAGCTGCTTTACGATCAGATGCCGGACCCCAAATATGTGATTTCCATGGGGAGCTGTTCGAACTGCGGCGGACTATTTCAGTTGGCGTACTCGGTGTGCAAGGGGGTCGATAAGATCGTTCCTGTAGACGTTTATGTTCCCGGTTGCCCGCCCCGTCCGGAGGCGCTTACCGAAGGCTTATTGCGGATTCAGGACAAAATGATGCGCGAGCGCTGGCTGGTGAAGCCGGCCAAAGTCGCTGACGAGCAGCCTTCGGCGTAGGCATGGACGCAAAGGAAGTATACGCCTCGCTGGAAAAGCTCTTTCCTGGAAAAGTGCGCGACTTTAGATCCGAGGTGCGCGAGCCTTATCTCTTCGTCGAGCCGGCTGCGATAGTGGAAGTGTGTCGATTCCTCCGCAATGCGCCGGGATTTCGCTTCGAGGTCCTATCTGATTTGACGGCGCTGGATTGGCCCAAACAAGAGACAATTCAGATGGTGTACCATCTGTTTTCGTACAGCCACAATCACCAGATTGTTCTCAAGGTGGATTTGCCGCGCGACCACCCCAGAATTGCGACCCTCGAAAACGTTTGGAAAGTTGCGAACTGGTTCGAGCGAGAGGTTTACGATCTCTTCGGCGTCATCTTCGAGGGGCACAGTGATTTACGACGGATCATGCTGCCCGAGGATTGGGTCGGCTACCCATTGCGCAAAGACTACGTCGAGCAGGAAGAGTACGACGGCATCAGCACGCAACGGGCGCCGTTGGTGGAAAAACTTTTGCGCTAGATTCGATAATGAACGATACCGCACCTGCACAGACCGGTTTCTACACCGAGGATATGACCATCAGCGTGGGGCCGCAGCACCCGAGCACCCATGGCGTGCTTCGCTTCGTAGTCAAAACCGACGGCGAAGTGATCAGCGAAGCCATTCCCGACGTCGGATATCTTCATCGTTCCATTGAAAAAATCGGCGAAAAAGTGACCTATCACGGCTATGTGCCATACACGGATCGAGCCGACTACCTCGCGGCGATGTTTGCCAACCAGGCGTTCTGCCTGGCTGCGGAAAGGCTCGCCGGTACCGAAGTAACGCGACGGGGCGAATTTTGCCGGGTGATCGCCTGCGAACTCAACAGGATCGCAAGCCATCTGATCTCAGTCGGTACCTTCGGCCAGGATATCGGCGCGATGACGCCGTTCGTCCACGCCCTGCGCGAGCGGGAAACCATCAATAACTTGATGGAAGAAATCTGCGGCGCACGCCTGACCTATAACTACATCCGTATCGGCGGCGTCGGCTACGATATTCTGCCGGAGACCTGCACGCGGATCACGGCATTTCTCGATCACTTCGAGCCGATTGTCGATGAATTCAATCGGCTGCTGTCGGGAAATAAGATTTTCATCGAGCGCCTCGCCGGGGTGGCGGTGGTGAGCAAGGAAGAAGCGTTTTCCTATAATCTCGTTGGACCGAATCTGCGCGGCTCAGGCGTGAAATGGGATATTCGACGCGATATTCCGTATTCGATTTACCCTGAATTGGAATTCGAAGTGCCGATTGGAACGGCACACGTCGGTGTGTTGGGCGACAGCTTTGACCGCTACTGGGTGCGCATTCGCGAGATGCAGGAGAGCTGCAAGATAGTACGTCAGTGCTTGAGCATGATGCCCAAGGGTCCCGCGATCGCTAAAGTGCCGCGCAAGTTCAGGCCGCCGCCAGGCGAATGTTACGCGCGCGTCGAAGCTCCGCGCGGTGATATGGGATTTTACGTCGTCAGCGATGGCAGTGAGTATCCCTATCGTGTGCGAATTCGCACCGGGTCCTATACGGCCATGAGCATTATCGACAAATTGAGCAAGGGTATTATGGTCGCGGATTTGATCGCGCTGATCGGCAGTCTCGATGTCGATGCGCCGGAAATCGACCGTTAGCGGCCCCCATCACCGATAACCATGCAAGCTTTTATTGATCAACTAATTCAAGACGGTGCCTTCGCCGGCGTACCAAGAGAGCTTGTCTACGCGAGCGCAATGGTGCTGACTGCCCTGATTGTGCTTTCCGTGTTCGTCGCTCCTCTTGCTGGTGTCACCAGCTGGCTCGAGCGGCGGGTGTGGGCGCGTATGCAATCGCGCGTGGGACCGAATCGGGTCGGTCCGCAGGGAATTCTGCAGTGGCTTGCGGATGGAATCAAAAATCTTCTTAAAGAAGATTTGATTCCTACGGCGGCGGACGCCAAGCTGTTTTCACTCGCTCCCTATGTTGTTTTCATGGGGTTTCTTTGCACTTTCGTGGTGATTCCCTTTGGCAGTGCTTTAATTGTCGCGGACCTCAACATCGGCATTCTTTACATTTTGGCGGTCACTTCTCTAGTTGTGGTCGGAATTCTCATGGCCGGCTGGGCGTCGAACAACAAGTGGTCGCTGTTGGGCGGCATGCGCTCCGCGGCCCAGATCGTGAGCTACGAAATTCCCGCAGGCTTGGCGCTGCTCAATGTCGTCTTCCTCGCGGGCACAATGAGCATGCAAGGCATCATCAAGGCGCAGGGTTGGGCGCCATGGGATTGGTTTTTGTTCAATAATCCATTTGTTTTCGCCGCGTTTTTTCTCTACTTCACTGCCGCGCTTGCCGAAGGCAATCGTACTCCCTTCGACATTCCTGAAGCCGAGTCAGAGCTCGTCGCGGGCTATGTGACGGAGTACAGCGGCATGCGCTTCCTGTTTTTCTTTTTTGCCGAGTGGGGCAATCTTTACGTGATCGGTGCGGTGGCGACGACCCTATTCCTGGGCGGATGGCAGGTGCCGCCGCTGCCGATTTTCGATAACAGCCCCTTATTCCTCGGGATCGCTCAGTTCGTCACGTTTTTCGTGAAGGCCTATATGTGGGTGTTCGTTGCCATGTGGGTTCGCGCGACCTTGCCGCGGGTGCGCGTCGATCAGTTGATGGCGCTCTGTTGGAAATACATGGTGCCGCTATCGTTTATCTGTCTCTTGGGCACGATTGGTTTTATGTTCGTGCCGGATAACCTGCATCGGGTCATTAGCGCAGCGACGCTCGGCTTTGCCGTTGCGGTGATGATTATTTTTCTGGTGCGGGTGGTGTTTCAGATCCGTAACGCCAAGCCGGAGCTTTATTTGAAGCCACACATCTAGAATGACCGAGGTATTATGAGTGTTACCAGTTACGTCAAGGATATTGCGGATGCCGTGAAATCGACTTTCGAAGGGATGTCGATCACCTTTTCGCATCTGTTTCGAAAACCGATGACGATCCAGTATCCCGACAAAATTCCCGTCCCTATTCAGGAGACTTTGCCGCATCGTTACCGCGGTATTCTCGAGGTGGATCTCGACATCTGCACCGGGTGCTTGGCATGCGAGCGCGATTGTCCGATCACCTGTATTACGATCGGCATCGAAATGAACAAGGAAACCAAGCAAAGGCAGTTCACGCATTTCGATATCGACGTGTGCAAGTGCATGTACTGCGGGCTTTGCTCCGAGGCATGTCCGACGGGAGCAATCCGCCATTCTCAGGAATTCGAAGGCGCGAGCTACAATCCCGCCGGGTTGGTTCGGCATTTTGCGCCAACAACGCAGAATCTTTACAAGCCCAAGAAGGGCGGGGAGACGGATCCGAAGCTCGTGGAGAAAGTCGACATCGGACAAAAATACCTCGACGAGTTCGCTACGCCGGATGGAGGAGGGGCCGCAGCAGAGGAAGCCTAAGCGTGAAGGGCGGCCAGAAGTCTCCGTCACACGAGCCCCTTGATCTAAATCGGATCTTCCGGTAATTGAGCCAGAACACCTGCTAGTTTCTGAGATCCCAACAGCTCAGGTATTTATGAGTGTATCGACGGCGGTTTTCTATCTAATCGCTCTCATTACGGTGGTTTCCGCCGGCATGGTGGCATTCTCACGCAACATCATCTATTCCGCTTTCTCGCTTCTCGGGACTTTCATGGGGGTCGCCGGGATCTATGTTTTTCTCGGCGCCGATTTTGTCGCGGCGGTACAGGTGCTGATTTACGTCGGCGGCATTTTGGTGCTGATTCTGTTCGCGGTCATGTTGACGCACCGAATCACCGACGTACAGATCACCAATCGCGCTGCTGGCAGAATTCCCGGATTGATCATCGTCGGCGCGCTCCTTTATCTGTTGATCGAAACGCTCAGAGTCACGCCCTGGGTTAAGACCAAGGAGTTGGTCTATGCGGCGACCACCGCCAAAATCGGCGATCTATTCTTGTACACCTATCTGCTTCCTTTCGAGCTCGCTTCGTTGGTTCTACTCGCGGCGCTGATCGGCGCGGTGGTTTTATCGCGCAAGGAAATCAGAGAGTAGCCATGTCGCCCAATGAGCTCTCTTCGTACCTCATCATCGGCGCGATACTTTTTTGCCTGGGATTATTCACCGTTCTGACGCGGCGCAACGCCATCAGCGTGCTGATGGGGGTGGAGCTGATTCTCAACAGCGCCAACATCAATTACGTCGCCTTTTCCCATTTCAGCAGCGGCAATGCCGACGGTCAGATCTATGCAATTTTTGTCATCATGCTGGCGGCGGCCGAAGCGGCGGTGGGCTTGGCGATCGTGTTGGCGATCTTCCAGCTATTCCATACGATCGATGTGGAAGCGGCGGAGACGTTAAGAGAATAGCGCATTTAGATTTTAGATTACCGATTTTGACTGAAGAAAAACCATCGATGAAAGAAATTTAAGCATAGCTGCTTTCGGAATCGAAACTCCAAAATCGCAAATCGAAAATAGATGGGATTAAAGTTAGTTGGATACTCCTTTACAAACAGATTTCATTCGTTGGATCGTGTTCCTGCCTTTGCTCGGCGCCATCATTAACGGAGTGCTGGGCGCAAAAATCCAAAAAACCATGGGCAAGGGCGCCATCAGCATTCTCGCCTGCGGGCCGGTAGTGATCGCGTTCGGGCTGGCGGTTTACGGATTTTTAACGCTCAAGGGACTCGAGCCGGAAAAACGCTTCCTCATCGACAATCTCTATCCGTGGATTTACCTGGGCTCGCTCAAAGTGGACATGGCCTTTATGATTGATCCGCTTTCCGCGGTGATGATTCTTGTCGTCACCGGCATCGGCGGGCTGATTCACATCTATGCGACAGGCTACATGCACGAGGACAAAGCGTTTTGGCGATTCTTCGCATATTTAAATTTATTCACCGCGGCGATGCTGACTCTGGTTTTGGGCGACAGCATGTTGCTCATGTTTGTTGGCTGGGAAGGCGTGGGGCTTTGCTCTTACGCGCTGATCGGGTTCTGGTACCAGGACCAAAACAATGCTCGGGCCGGCAACAAGGCTTTCATCGTCAACCGCGTCGGCGATTTCGGCTTCGTGTTAGGGATATTTCTGCTCTTCTGGACGCTGGACGCGCAGGGACATGGGACGTTGACGTTTCGCGAAATGGCGAAATGGGCTTCTACCCTTCAGGGTCAGATGATCTGGGGACTGCCTGTGGCTACGTTGGCGACGCTTTTTCTTTTCGTCGGCGCCACTGGAAAGTCAGCGCAGATTCCTCTTTATGTTTGGTTGCCGGATGCCATGGCGGGCCCGACTCCGGTTAGCGCGTTGATCCATGCGGCCACCATGGTGACCGCTGGCGTCTATATGATCGCGCGGTTGGGCTTTCTATTTTCCATGGCGCCGGAGACGCTGCATGTGGTGGCCGTCATCGCGGTCTGCACGGCCCTTCTTGCCGCTACCATTGCACTTACCCAGAACGACATTAAGAAGGTGCTTGCCTACTCTACGGTGAGCCAGCTCGGATACATGTTCCTGGGCATGGGCGTGGGCGCGTACGCGCAGGGCATCTTTCACTTAGTGACCCACGCATTTTTTAAGGCATGCCTGTTCCTTGGCGCGGGAAGCGTTATCCACGCGGTGGGCGGAGAGCAGGATATGACCAAGATGGGCGGTCTGAGAAAACACATGCCGCTCACGTTCATTACTTATCTGCTGGCGACTCTTGCCATCATGGGGTTTCCGGGCACGGCGGGGTTCTTCTCTAAGGACGGTATCCTCGAGGAAGCATACGCACGCGGTGGAATGGGTTTATGGCTCGCGGGATTATGCGGCGCCGGGCTCACCGCCTTTTACATGTGGCGCCAGGTTTTTATGACGTTTTATGGTGAGTTCCGCGGCGACGAGCATGCCAAGCACCACCTGCACGAATCGCCCCGCGTCATGACCTGGCCGCTGGTGATCCTTGCGTTAGGAGCGTTCCCGGTGGGCATACTCGGCCTGCCAGCTTTTCTTGGCCACCATCGCTTCGAGGAGTGGCTGGAGCCTGTCTTCGGCCATGGTCACGTCGAGGCGGCGCCCCTCTCGCATGAGACCGCCTTGTTGCTCACAATCGCGTCCGTCGTCGTAGCGCTGGCGGGGCTTAGTGTGGCGTATCTTATGTACTACCGCCATTCGTTGGCTCCAGAGCGCTTTTCTTCTCTCGCCGGCGGCCTGTTCTATCGATTGTCTTATAACAAGTATTACGTGTATGAAATTTATCAGGCGATTTTCGTCAACGGGACTTTGTTGTTAGCGCGGCTCGGTTCGCTTTTCGATCAGTATGTTATCGATGGTATCGTCAACGGCCTCGCCACTTTGACCCGGTTTGTCGCTTGGCTCGATGGTTTGTTCGATCAGTATGTGGTCGACGGTATCGTCAACCTGATCGCCAATCTGACCTTCGCGATCGGCAATAAGTTTCGCCGAGTTCAAACGGGGAACATTAACAGCTATCTTTACGGAATTTTGATCGCCATAGTGCTGCTGATTATCGCCAAGTTGCGTTACGCGAGTTGATCTCCAGGGGGAACGGAAAAAAGATGAACAATGTGCTCAGTTACATGACTTTCATACCGGTTGCCGGAGCGGCAATCGTGCTCGCGCTGCCGAACAACGCCAAGCTGATTCGTTGGGTTTCGGCGCTCGCAACGGTGCCGCCGCTGCTCATGGCAATCTGGCTGTTCAAGAATTTCGATCGCGCGGTTTCGGGATTTCAGTTCGTCGAAGATTACGCCTGGATCCCTGCTTACAACATCAGTTACACCATGGGCGTCGATGGCTTGAGTATTTCCATGATACTTTTGACGGCGCTGTTGAGCTTTCTATGCATCTTTGCTTCCTTCGGAATCGAGAAGGCGGTGAAAGGTTATTTCGCGCTCTTTCTCCTGCTCGACGCCGGCATGATGGGCGTTTTCTGCGCCCTCGACTTTTTTCTCTTTTATGTTTTTTGGGAAGTCATGCTGCTGCCGATGTATTTTCTCATCGGCATCTGGGGCGGACCCCGTCGTGAATATGCCGCGATCAAATTTTTTCTGTATACCTTGTTCGGCAGCGTATTGATGCTGCTGGCGCTCCTCGCGCTTTACTTCACTACTGATCCGCATACCTTCGATATGCGCATCATGATGGCGCAGGCGAATAAATACAGCACTCAAGTGATACCGATGTGGCCATTCGCTGGGCTTCGCTGGGGGTTCCAGCACGTGATCTGGATGGCGCTCTTCATCGGCTTTGCCATCAAGATTCCCGCCTTCCCGTTTCATACCTGGTTACCCGACGCCCACGTCGAAGCACCTACGGCGATTTCTGTCATTCTAGCCGGCGTGCTGCTCAAAATGGGCACCTACGGCATTCTGCGCACGAATTTTCCGATGCTGCCCGCCGCCACAGCCGATATGGCTTACTGGTGCCTGGGTGCCCTCGGCGCGTGGAATATTATTTACGGTGCGCTTTGCGCGATGGCGCAGACGGATCTCAAAAAACTAGTCGCTTACTCGAGCGTCAGTCACATGGGTTATGTGATGCTCGGCATGGCGAGCTTTACTACCCAGGGGCTGAACGGCGCGGTATTGCAGATGTTCAATCACGGCACGATTACGGGCATGCTCTTTCTTTTGGTCGGGGTGATTTACGACCGCGCGCACCATCGCGAAATCGACGGCTTCGGCGGGATAGCCACGATCATGCCGGTTTATACGGGCGTCACCGCGTTGGCGTTTTTCGCTTCGATGGGCTTGCCCGGACTTTCGGGATTCATTTCGGAAGTCCTGGTGCTGCTCGGGACCTGGCAAAAGTATCCAGTCCTGACGATTCTGGGCGCGAGCGGCGTGATCCTCACGGCCGGCTATCTCCTCTGGACGATCCAGCGCGTTTATCTCGGGCCGGCTAATGAGAAATATCTGAAGTTCCCGGAGATCAACGGCCGGGAGATGTTTACGCTGGTGCCGCTTGGCGTGATTGTCATCGTCGTCGGCGTATACCCGAGCGTCGTGTTGGACCTGCTGCGCTCGTCACTGGATCAAATCAACCAAGTCGTCATTCCGCATCTGTAATCTGTCCATGGATCTCAAGAACGTCGCGAGCCTGAGCTTTTTTGTCCCGGAGATCATACTCTCCGGGACAATCCTGCTGCTGATCATCGTCGATCTGATTGCGCGGAGCGGGCGCGGCGTGGCGATGATCGCGCTTGCCGGTTGTGCGGCATCCCTGATTGCTACCTCGGATCTTTATAGCGCGCAGCCCGGCTGGTTGTTTCACCGCATGATGGTGCTCGACAATTTCAGCCTGTTCTTCAAGGTGGTGGCTTTGGCGGCGACGATCTTGTGTATCTGGATGTCGCTCGGCAGCAACGAGATCAAGCAAGTTCATGAGGGTGAATATTACACGCTGCTGCTGACCTGCACGCTCGGTATGTTTTTCATGGCCTCCTCGAGTAATCTGCTAATGGCCTATCTGTCCCTGGAGCTTGTCAGTTTAACTTCCTATGTGCTGACCGGATTTTTGCCGCACAACCGCCGATCCAGCGAAGCGGCATTGAAGTACTTGATTTATGGCGGTGTAGCGTCCGGCACGATGATTTATGGCATGAGCTGGATCTTCGGCATGACCGGCAGCTTGGACTACGCGGCGATTCAGGCGGCACTTGGTCAAGCTCAATTCAACAAGGCCGCGTTGTTCATGGCATTCGTTTTTATTATGGCGGGTTTTGGCTACAAAATCGTGTTCGTGCCGTTTCATATGTGGTCGCCGGACGTTTATCAGGGCGCGCCGACTCCCTTCACGGCATTTTTATCGGTCGCCTCCAACGCAGCCGGGATCGCGATCATGACGCGCTTCTTTTTCCCTGGCGTCTCGCGCATGCTGCCGAGCGGCGATTGGGCTTTTACATCAGGCGTCGAGTGGCCCCAGGTTTTGCTCTTTCTCAGCATGATAACCATGACCGTCGGCAATCTTTGCGCGCTCAACCAGCGCAACTTGAAACGGATGCTCGCCTACTCGGGAATCGCCCATGCGGGCTATATGATGATGGGGTTGGCGGTACTGAACAACGACGGACTTTCGGCGATTCTTTTTTACGTGGTGGTTTATCTGATCATGAACGTCGGGGCATTTCTCGTGGTGGCGATGATCGCCAATGTCACCGGCGATGAGGACATCGGGACCTATCGCGGTCTGGCTTGGCGCGGTGCCATCGTTCCCGCTGTATGCCTGGCGATATTTCTTTTTTCCTTGACCGGCTTGCCGCCGTTCGCCGGATTTGTCGGTAAATTTTTTCTGTTTTCGGCGGTGCTGAAACAGGGCGGCGCATTCGGCGCGCTTGCGGTGGTCGCCGCGATCAACAGTGTGATCTCGCTTTATTACTATGCGAAGATCGTCAAGACGATGTTTCTCGACACCCCCAACCCCGAGGACAAAAGCGTTTGCGTGGCTACCAACAACTTCACGCTTTTGATCCCATTGACTGTGCTGACGATCGTTTTCGGCGTGTACTTTTCGCCCCTCGTGCGCTATACCACCCAATCATTGCGCTTCTTTGTGAAATAGCTGCGCATCGAGCGTAAGCTTAGTTGCAGACCCGTTCCGTAGATTCAATTCGAATCTCACCGTGTTAGGTCCGCATGGGGCAGACGGCTCTCGCGAATGTCGCCTTGACAACTATCCCACAGCCAAATAACTACAGGTCAGAAATACAGTCGCGATACGGAACGTGTAAATCTTAGCCGGAGGCTTCGATCTTGGACGCAGCCAAAAAACCCGCCATGTTGCGACAGATGATTTTATTGCGTGCTTTCGAAGAAAAGCTCGAAGAGCTTTATCAGCGCAAAGCTATGTTCGGCAGCACCCATTCCTATCGCGGACAAGAGGCGATTGCCGTCGGCGTTTGTGCGGCCTTGGGGCCGACCGACCTCATTGCCAGCTATCATCGTGGCACCGGACACCTGATCGCCAAGGGCGCCGACCTATATACGCTGTTTTGCGAATGTCTGGGGCGCGCTGACGGTTATTCAAAAGGTCGCGGCGGTAAAATGCATATGGGCGACATGGGTTTTGGCTTTTTGGGTAACACGGGGACGGTGGGCGGAACTGTGCCGACCGCAACGGGAGCGGCGTTGGCGGCGAAGATCCGCGGCTCAAAAGAAATCGCTGTAAGCTTTTTTGGGGATGGGGCGGTAAATCAAGGTGTGGTCCATGAATCGATGAACCTCGCCGGTGTATGGAAGTTGCCGGTGCTTTATATTTGCGAGAATAATCAGTATGCGATGACCGTGAGCTTGGAAAAAAGTGTTGCGATCAAGCAGTTATCGGATCGCGCCGCGGCCTATGGCTTTGAGGGAAAAACTGTCGATGGTAATGATGTGGAGGCGGTGTACGCAGCGACGGAGACTGCCGCCGAAAAAGCGCGGGGTGGTGGCGGAGCAACCTTTCTGGAATGTATCACCTATCGCTGGGATGGCCATTTCGGCGGCGATCAGGGCACCGGTTATCGATCCAAAGAGGAAATCGAGGCGTGGAAGTTAAAGTGTCCAATTAAACGACTCAGCGAAAAACTCATTGAAGCAGGGCAGCTAAGCGCACAGGATTTTCAGAAGTTGAATGAAAGTGTCTATGCCGAGGTCGATGCCGTGGCTAAGCGCGCGGAAGCGGCGCCCTTGCCAAAAAAAGAAGTCGATCTCACGAGCATTTTTGCCAGTGCCGAGGTGGCCAATGGCTGAGGCGATGCAGAACGCGCAGCCACTCAACCCTACCAAGGAGATGCGCGTCCAGGAAGCGCTCCGGGAAGCCCTCCGTTACGAGATGGCGCGTGACAGTCGGGTTTTCGTCATGGGTGAGGACGTGGCGCTGTTTGGCGGGGCTTATGGTGTCACGCGTGGACTCATGCAGGAATTCGGCGAAAATCGGGTTCTGGATACGCCGATTTCGGAGGCGGCGCTGGTCGGCTTAGGCGTCGGCGCAGCCATCAACGGCATGCGTCCAGTGGTGGAAATTCAATTTTCGGATCTCTTGCCGCTCGCCATGGATCAGCTTGCGAGTCACGCAGCTCGTTATCACTATATGACCGGCGGTCGAATCAATGTTCCCATGGTGGTGCGCAACAAGTTTGCCACTCGGGCCGGTGGCGGACCGAGCCATTCCAGCTGTAACCACGGCGCGTTCATTCATTTTCCCGGGTTGAAAATCATTATGCCGACCACACCCGCGGACGCTAAGGGGTTGTTGCTTTCGGCGATTCGGGATCCTAATCCGGTGCTCTGTTTTGAAAGTCATCATCTTTACGGCCAGCGCGGGCCGGTACCTGAGGGCGACTATACTGTCCCCATAGGGCTCGCCGCGGTGCGGCGCAAGGGAAAAGATCTGACGATCGTGACTTGCGGTGGCATGGTTTTAAAAGCCGATGCCGCCGCTGAAGCGCTTAAGCAAAAAGGCATTGAAATCGAGATCGTCGATTTGCGCTCACTGGCGCCCCTCGACAAGAAATCGGTTCTTGATTCCGTGGCAAAGACCAAGAGAGCTATTGTTCTCGATGAAGGCCCAATGGTCGGTGGAGTATCGGCGGAAATCGCGGCGATGATCCAGGAAAATCTGTTCAGCGATTTAAAAGGTCCTGTGTTGCGGATCGCCGCTCAGCCGATTCCGCCGCCGCACAGTCCGCCGCTGGTGGATGCGATGGTCCCCGATGTCGACCAGATCGTCGACGCGGTGATGCGTTTGGCGGAAGGTGGAAAGGCTCACTAAAATGAGAATTCCGATCTCGATGCCCTATCCGGCGCGCTCGCAGGCTTCATGGCAAAAATTTCGAGGGTTCGTGAAGCTCGGCAATTTGGGAATCAAAGCGCGTTTCGCAAACGCCAGTCTCACGACCCGATTTGCCCTATATAGTTTCGTTTGCGTCAGCATCATGACCGGCGCCCTTTGGCTAATCGTTTCCAATTATCTGATCAATCAAATCCTCGATCGGGAGTGGCAAACCACGGCGCAAATGGTGCGCACCGACGTGCGAAAGTTTCTCGAGGCGTATGATTTTAAAACCAAAGATCGCAAATCGGTGGGCTATAAATTTGCTAGCTTGCTCGATTATATGCGTCTGTCGCCGGATATATTAGGCTTCAAGGTCTATAGTCCTCAAAGCGTTGTGCTATGGTCGGACGACAAACAGCTGGTGGGTAAAGCATTTCAAGATAACGGTCAATTACAAAAGGCGCTACGGGGTGAAGTCATCGCCGACATGGCGTCGTTCAGGAGAAGCGAAAATTCTCTCGATCGGAATGCGCCGGCTTCAGCGATTGAAATCTACATCCCGATTTATTCGGAAAGCGGCAAGGAGTTGCTCGGTGTGTTCGAAACGCACCGGCGTTCGGATGGCGTGATCCGGGCTATTCACCAGGCCCGACTGGTCGTGCTGTTTGGGGCGGTAGGTGGCGGACTGCTTTTGTACGTGTCGCTGTTCGCGATCGTGCGTCAAGCCGCGCATAAAATTGCCGAGCAACAGGAGAACCTCTTGAAGATGCGTTCGGAGTTGATCGCATCGCAGCGCATGGCGGTGATCGGGGAAATGGCGGCCGCGGTAGCACATGGAATCGGCAACCCACTCTCGTCAATTCGCGCCGCCACACAGGTCGCAATGCTCGATACTAACGCTGACGATTCTGAAAAGAGCCGGCAGATGAAAGAGAATCTGCAAAACATCGTGCAGCAGGTAGATCGCGTGCAGAAACGGATGCAAGGTCTGCTGAATTTTGTCAAACCGCTCGAGCCGCGCCCGGTGCAGATCGATGTCAATGCGATTGTGCGTGACGTAACGGAAACATTGAGAGCTCGGTTCAAGGATGCGCGGGTTGAGTTAAACCTCGACCTTGATGCGGACCTGCCGGCGATCGTTTCCGATGCCAATCACCTTGAGCAGGCGCTGATGGCCTTGATCACGAACGCGCTGGAGGCGACTCCGGAGAACGGGGTAGTGACCCTAAGCACCCACTCATCGGCGAATGGAGTTGGCGCTATGGTTCGCCTTCAGATCGAAGACACGGGAAGTGGGATTCCCACGGAGCATCGCCAGCGTATCTTTGAGCCGTTTTTTACCACTAAACCGCACGGCACTGGGATTGGATTACCGCTGGCGAAAAAATTCGTTGAGCGGAACGGCGGAACAATCCATATTGCTAGCGGTTCAGGGCCGGGCACGAAGATAGAAATTTTGCTGCCGGTCGCCTGCCAGCAAACATCGTTGATCGCGCATACGACAGCTGGCCTCGCCACGACTCCGTTAGCTTAGTGGGATCATGATGTAGGTCTGATAAGGCTTACGCTGCTTCAGCTGATTATACCATCGCGTAATATTGGCTTGCTCAGGTCGTTCGATGGGCAAACTGAACCAACGGTAAGCCCACACTCCGAGAGGTATATCTCCGAGGGAAAATTCTTCGCCCGCAAGGAATCGGTGCTGGGCCAACTGCTTTTCGACCAGCTGCCAAGCCTTGCCAGTTTTTTCCAGTGCGGCCTGGACCGCTTTGGGATCGCGTTTGTCGGGAGGCGTCCGAACTAAGTTCCAGAACAGCGGTACAATCGTCGCGTTGAATGTAGATAGCTGCCAGTCCATCCACCGGTTTGCGTTTGCCATCCCCTCGGGGCTGCTCGGCAGAAGCTTTCGGTTGCCGTATTTGGCATTCAGGTAGCGCATGATGCTGTTGGATTCCCACAGGACAAAGTCGCCGTCCTTTATGGTCGGGACGAGGCCATTGGGGTTCATTTCCCGGTAGGCTTGATCATTATTTCCACCGAACTTTCCGCCCCAATCGACGCGCTCGAACTCGATACCGAGCTCCCCGCAGCACCAGAGTACCTTTTGAACATTCGACGAATCCGTTCTGCCCCAGATTTTGATCATGTTCGCCTCCATCGGGTAAATTGTTCGCTAAGATTTATCATCCTTTCGCAAATTTGAATACAGTGCCTAAGCGATTCGCATGGTGGCAGTTGTCGTTCCTGAGAAATATCTGCTAGGAAAAGACCAGCAATTTACAAAGGCGGAGGCAAATGAACACGACGAACTTGTTGGTTACTATCTTCCTCTTGGCAGGTTTGATGGTGCCGTCTACTGGCTGGACGCAGGACCAAGGCGAGGGTAAAAAGCTGTACGTGACTTACTGCGCTACATGCCACGGTGAAGGGGGCAAAGGTGATGGCGCGGCGGGTGTCTCCCTCCCGGTACGACCGTCGGATCACACCAACGGAGCCGCCATGAATCAGCTCAACGATAAGTTTTTGGTGGATATCATTTCGAAAGGCGGCGGCGCCGTTGGAAAATCGACTTTTATGCCGGCCTGGAGCGGCGCGCTAAACGAGAAGCAAATCCGTGATATCGTCGCGTACATTCGATCGATTGCCGTACCCCCCTACAAGCGGTGATACTACCCCGTCTGAAAGCCGCACATTTTTTTCGGTTACACCCCTTGACGATTTGCTCGGCGAGATTAAATTAGGCCGCAGCCAACCTGTTCTGCAGGAATCTAAATTTATGTTTTATTTCAGGAGGGTCAATAATGGCGACTAAGATTCGTCCCCTACACGATAGGGTGATTGTGAAACGGATTGAGGAGGAAGAGAAAACCAAGGGAGGTATCATCATCCCGGATACGGCCAAGGAGAAACCACAGGAGGGTAAGGTCGTTGCGGTGGGTCCGGGCAAATACGAAGACGGGAAGCTCATACCTCTTGGGGTAAAGTCTGGCGATAAGATTCTATTTGGAAAATATTCGGGCACAGAGATCAAGTTGGACGGCGAGGAGCATCTGATTATGCGCGAAGATGACATCCTTGGAGTCGTGGAATAAGGAGGAGACAGAAGATGGCTGCGAAGGAAATAAGGTTTAGTGAAGAGGCGCGGGGTCGGGTTCTCCGCGGTGTAAATCTGCTCGCCGATGCGGTGACGGTGACTTTAGGGCCCAAAGGGCGAAATGTCGTCCTCGAAAAATCCTGGGGCTCGCCAACCGTGACGAAAGACGGTGTCTCCGTGGCGAAGGAAATCCAGCTGGAAGACAAATTCGAGAATATGGGTGCACAGATGGTCAAAGAAGTTGCCAGCAAAACTTCGGACGTCGCCGGCGACGGCACCACTACGGCAACCGTATTGGCTCGGGCGATTTTCAGCGAGGGACTAAAGTTGGTTGCGGCTGGCCATGACCCCATGAGCATTAAGCGCGGCATCGACAAAGCGGTCGCCAAAGTCGTCGACGAACTCAAATCGATGTCCAAACCCACCCGCGACCGAGACGAAATCGCGCAAGTCGGCACGATTTCCGCCAACAATGACAAAACCATCGGCGATATTCTTGCCGAGGCCATGGACAAGGTTGGGAAAGAAGGCGTGATTACAGTCGAGGAAGCGAAGGGCTTGGAAACAACGCTCGACCTCGTCGAAGGAATGCGATTCGACCGCGGCTATCTCTCTCCCTACTTTGTTACCGATCCGGAACGCATGGAGTGCGTGTATGAGGACTGTTATCTGCTGATTCACGAGAAAAAGATTTCCAGCATGAAGGATTTGCTGCCGGTGCTCGAAGCCGTGGCCAAAAGCGGCAAGCCCCTGCTGATCATCGCCGAAGAAGTGGAAGGCGAGGCGCTGGCGACTCTGGTCGTGAACAAGATCCGGGGCACGCTGAAAGTCGTCGCAGTCAAAGCTCCGGGTTTCGGGGACCGGCGCAAGGCGATGCTCGAGGACATCGCTATCCTTACGGATGGCAAGATGATCGCTGAGGAGCTCGGCATCAAGTTGGAAAACGTAACGGTCAAAGATCTCGGCCGTGCCAAACGGGTCATCATCGATAAAGACAACACTACGGTGGTGGAAGGCGCGGGCAAGAAATCTGCCATCGAGGGCCGGATCACGCAGATCCGGGCGCAGATCGATGAGACAACTTCGGATTATGACCGCGAGAAACTGCAGGAAAGATTGGCCAAGCTCGCGGGCGGCGTGGCAGTCGTCAAAGTCGGCGCGGCAACGGAAGTCGAGATGAAGGAAAAGAAGGCGCGCGTTGAGGACGCGCTACATGCGACCCGCGCGGCTGTGGAAGAAGGCATCGTGCCCGGCGGCGGTGTCGCACTGGTCCGCGCCTCGGCGGGGCTTGGGAACATGCGCG
>Ga0164303_10000050_pt1 | contig 18263 bp, 13 predicted proteins | sample Whisoiple_207_MG_FD_109715 | JGI IMG/M metagenome (GOLD analysis project Ga0164303, IMG submission 109715) | Soil microbial communities amended with pyrogenic organic matter from upstate New York, USA - Whitman soil sample_207_MG | ecosystem: Environmental > Terrestrial > Soil > Agricultural...
CACGGATGAAGCGCAGCAGACTGTTTGACGCAGCGGTCCCTCCGACGCCGAGACAATCCTATAGTGCATCCGACGCGCATCACCGAGAACGGCAAGCGCGGTCTTGGTGATGCTCGCGGCGTTCAGTCCTGCACGCTCGTACATCTGGTGTGGATGACCGTGGTCGATAAACACGTCGGGCAGCACCATGGCCCGAACCTTGAGGCGCGTTTCGAGAAGTCCGGCTTCGGTCAGAAATTGGAGGACATGGCTACCAAATCCGCCGATCGCTCCCTCCTCCACCGTGATCAGTACCTCGTGCTCGCGCGCGAGATCGCGAATGAGCTTCCAGTCGAGCGGCTTCAGGTATCGCGCGTCGGCGATCGTCGTCGCCACTCCGAAGCCTGCGAGCTGCTCCGCTGCGTTCAGGGCCTCGGCCAGGCGCGTGCCGAGCGAGAGGATGGCGACAGAGGTGCCCTCGCGCATGATGCGGCCTTGTCCGATGGGAAGGATGGTGCCTTCGGCCGGAAGCTCGATGCCTGTGCCTTCGCCGCGCGGATAGCGCAGCGCAGACGGCCGATCGTCGATCGCCGCCTGGGTCGCAACCATGTGCCTCAACTCCGACTCGTCTGCAGCCGCCATGATCACGAAATTGGGTAGGCAGCCGAGATAGGCAAGATCGAACGAGCCGGCGTGAGTGGGTCCGTCGGCGCCGACGAGTCCGGCGCGGTCGAGCGCAAACCGCACGGGCAGCTTCTGGATCGCCACATCGTGCACGACCTGATCGTAGGCGCGCTGCAGGAAGGTCGAATAGATCGCCGCGAAGGGCTTCATGCCCTCGCATGCGAGCCCTGCGGCGAAGGTCACCGCATGTTGCTCGGCGATGCCGACGTCGAAACATCGCTTCGGAAACTCTTTGGCGAACCGGTCGAGACCAGTGCCGTCCGGCATTGCTGCAGTAATGGCAACAATCTTCTCGTCCTTGCGCGCCTCGGCAATCAGACTGTCGGCGAACACCCGGGTATAGGTCGGCGCTTTGGGCTCCGATTTGACCTGCGCCCCGGTCAGAACATTGAACTTGGCGACGCCGTGATATTTGTCGGCCGAGGATTCGGCAGGCCCGTAGCCTTTGCCCTTCTTGGTGACGACGTGGACAAGGATCGGCCCTTGTGCTGCATCTCGAACATTCCTCAGCACCGGCAACAGCTGATGCAGATCATGTCCGTCGATCGGACCGACGTAATAGAAGCCGAGCTCCTCGAACCACACCCCGCCTTGCCAAAGGTGGCGGGCATATTCCTCGAAGCGGGCCATGCGGCGTTCCCACCTTTTCGGGAAACACTTGGCGAAGCGCTTGGCCCAATTGCGCCAAAAGAGATACGAGCGGCTCGACGTGATGCGGGCAAGATAGGCCGACATGGCGCCGGTCGGCGGCGCAATGGACATGTTGTTGTCGTTCAGGACGACAATGAGGCGCGCGTTAAGCGACCCTGCGTTGTTGATTGCCTCATAGGCCATGCCCGCGCTCATGGCGCCGTCACCGATCACGCAGATGACGCGGTTGCTATCGCCCTGAAAGTCGCGCGCGATGGCCATCCCGAGCCCCGCCGAGATCGAGGTCGAGGAATGGGCCGCGCCGAACGGGTCGTATTCGCTCTCGACGCGCCTGGTAAAACCCGACAGGCCGCCGGGTTGGCGGAGCGTGCGGATTTGCCCTCTTCGGCCGGTGAGGATCTTGTGAGGATAGGCCTGGTGGCTAACGTCCCAAATCAGTCTGTCGCGGGGCGTGTCGAACACGTAATGCAGGGCCACGGTGAGCTCGATGACGCCAAGCCCGGCGCCAAGGTGGCCGCCGGTGATCGACACCACATCGATGGTCTCTTGCCTGAGCTCGGCAGCGAGCTGAGTCAGCTCGGCTTCATTGATCTTACGCAGATCCTCAGGAGTCTTCACCCGATCGAGGAGCGGCGTCCTCGATGGCTGCAATGCAACATTCATTGGGTCCCCGCCCGCTTTGACTTGAACCTGCCACTCGAATGCGACAGGCGATCTGCAATCGTCAGCTTCCCTTCAACAGCTTGTCACCCTGCTTGTTCAGCGAAGCAACCAGCGCGTCGGGGCCCCCCGACTTCAGGATTGCGCCGAATTCCGCCCGCCGGCTCGCCAATTCGCTAATGGTGCCGTTGAGGTAGACGTCGATGACCCGCCAGCCGTTGCCGGTGTTGCGCACCAGATAATTGAGCGCGATGACCTTGCCGTCGGATTGCACGATGCGAGTCTTGACCAGCTTGTCGCCATTGGGCTGGTCGACAGTCTGCTGGACTTCAAGTGCCTCGCCAGAGAAGCCGTCGAAACGGCTGGCGTAGGTTGCCGTGGTCATCCTGGTGAAGGCATTGACGATGCTTTGCCTTTGCGGGGCGGAGAGTCCGTCCCATCTTGCCCCCACGGCAATTCTCGACATCAGCGGCAAGTCGTAGCTCTTGGCCAGCACCGGCGCGAGCTTGTCGTAGCGCCCCTTGAGCCCGAGTTGCTTTGCCTGCTTCATCGTCTCGAGCAGTGCGCTATAGAGAACGCTGACGTTTGCCGCAGCGGGATCTCCGCCTTCGCTATGCAGCGCGCGGGGAAGCAGAAGCGTCAACGCAAGCCCAAGGCAGGCGGCAACGCGACGCCAGAAGCGGAACGATGGCGCGTTACTCTTTGACGCCTTGGAACGCGTTGGCCACAAGATCCTGCTCCTTGGTCTGCGGAACCCTTACTGGCCAGCTCGGGGCGATAATTTGGTCAGCTCCAGTCCCTCCGCCGGCATTTCCGGCGTGGCCGGTCCAGCCGCTCGTTTGAACGGCCTCATCCAGCTCAGCCTGCCGCTTCTGATTCACGACGCTGCGCAACATGGAATAGAAATCGATCGAGCTGTCCTCAAGCTCGGCCATCTGGTCCGCCTGGTCCAACTTGGTGAACGGGGTTGCAACCGAACCAGCCACGCTGACGTTGTTGGCCGCGGTCGCGATGTGGGGCAGTGAGCTGCCGGCGGGCGCAGCGGCGGCGACCGCAGGGATCGCAGTAGCGAAGAGCGGAATGGCGGTAGCGAATTCGACCGTCGTTCCAATCAGGTCGCGGACATTGGTCGGACCGATCACCGGCAGGACGAGATAGGGACTGTTGCGCATGCCCCAGACATAGAGCGTCTGCCCGAAATCGCCTGACTGTTGCGGCAGTTTTTGGTTTGTAGCGACATCGAACAGACCGCCCACGCCCACGGTCGAATTGACCGCGAAGCGACCGACGGTCGTCGCAGCTGCTCCCACGCGGAGCTGCAAGACGTCATTGGCGAAAACGAAGGGCTCATTCAGATTCGTTACGAAATTCCCGACCGAGGTGCGCACCTGCTCCGGCACTATGTTGTGATAGGCTTTGGCGGCAGGATAAATCACCGAATGGTTGAAGCGCATATTGCGCTCGAACGTCGACCGATTCATTTTTTCGAGCGGATCGGAGACCGGTGCCGCATCGCCCGGAAGGCTCGCAATGTCGGTGGGAGCGGTGATGGATGCCGTGCTCTTCGGTTTGTCCGACGTATCCTTCGATCCGACCAGTGTGGCAGAAGGAAAGGAGGGGCCGCTCGCCGCACAAGCGGAAAGCATTACAGCGAGCACGAGCGCCACTGTCCGTTCGACAATGGAAAATAAGACCCTCATCACCCCCGACCCCGTTTTGGGGCTTATGATTGTCGTTCTATCCCTGCTTCTATGCCGTCTAGAATCGAAATGAAACCTCAAGTCCCACAAGCAGGAGTGTACTCCGAAAATGGGCACTGTGCTTTGGTTAATTTTTACTCTTGCCGCTATTGCAGCCTGCGCTTACGCCCTTTTTGGGGCAGTCCTTTTGCGGCAATTCGCACGAAATACGCCCATTCTCGGCTCATCGAGGCCAGGCCTCACGGTTCTCAAGCCGCTCTGCGGGGCTGAGCCCGGGCTTGAGGCAAATCTAATTTCCTTTTTCAATCAAGACTATAGTGGCCCCCTGCAGCTGGTTTTAGGGGTCCAAAGCCCTGCTGATCCCGCCGTCACGGTCGCCAAAGGCCTCAAAGAGCTACGCGACATCGAGCTTGTGGTCGACTCCCAGCGGCATGGCACCAACGGGAAGATTTCCAATCTTATCAATATATTGGCACGAGCGCTGCACGAGATCGTCGTCTTGTCGGACAGCGACATTCGCGTTGAGCCGCAATACCTTCAAAGCGTGATCTCGACGCTGCTTGCCCCAGGCGTTGGCGCGGTGACCTGCCTCTATTACGGATTTTCGCTTAGCGGCCTTTGGTCGCGGCTTTCGGCAGCTGCCATCAACGAGCATTTTCTACCCAGTGCGCTCATCGGCGTCAGGCTCGGGCTCGCCCGACCCTGCACTGGCGCGACCATCGCGATTCGCACCGACACGCTCCGAAAGATCGGCGGCTTCGAGGTCTTTGCCGACCACCTCGCCGATGACTACGCGATTGGCGAGGCGGTTCGGCAGCTCGGCTTGAAAGTGGCGGTCGCGCCCATCCTTGTCGGTCACGGCTGCGCGGAAACAAGCTTCGGCGAGCTCGTGCGGCACGAGCTGCGCTGGGCCCGCACCTTGCGTCTGCTCGCGCCATGGGGCTATGCCGGCCTGCTCTTGACCCACGCAATGCCCTTGGCGTTGATTGCCGCTGCGTTTGGCGGATTCAATGCGGCGAGTTGGGCCATTCTTGCGCTCGCGCTTGCCTGCCGCCTTTCTATTCCGATACAACTGAAGGCGCTCTCATTTGGGGGAGACGCTTTGCCTTGGCTTTCTCCGATACGGGATTTGCTGAGTTTCGCCATTTTCCTTGCCAGCTTCTTGCCGAGCCAGCTTAGCTGGCGCGGCAGCCGCTACGTGCTTCGCTCTGACGGCACGTTAGGGCGAGCCTGAGGGACGGACCGAATGCGTACGCTCTTTCTGCAAGCTCCGTCGTATGACGGCTTCGATGGCGGCGCCGGCGCGCGGTATCAAATGCGGCGCGAGGTTCGCTCCTTCTGGTATCCGACCTGGCTTGCTCAACCGGCCGCGCTCGTTCCGGACTCGAAGCTGATCGACGCGCCTCCGCATCGGCTCGGCTTCGCCGACATCGCCCCTTATGCACGACAATATGAGCTGCTTGTGCTGCATACCTCGTCGCCGTCCTTCCTGAGCGACGTGAAAACCGCCGAGGCGATGAAGGAGCTCAACCCGCATCTCAAGATCGGCTTCATCGGCGCCAAGGTCGCCGTCGAGCCAAAGGAAAGTCTTGAAGCCTCAGGAGCGATCGATTTCGTCGCCCGCAACGAGTTCGACTACACCATCAAGGAAGTCGCCGAAGGACGCGACTGGAGCAAGATCGCAGGGCTCTCATACCGCAATGCAGACGGTATCATCGTGCACAACGACGACCGGCCGATTCTCGAGGACATGGACGCACTGCCTTTCGTTACGCCGGTCTATAAGCGCGACCTCGTCATCGAGAACTATTTCGGCGGCTATCTCAAGCACCCTTACATTTCCTTCTACACCGGCCGCGGCTGCAAATCGCGCTGCACCTTCTGCCTCTGGCCGCAGACGGTCGGCGGTCACCGCTACCGCGTGCGCAGCGTGGGCCACGTCATCGAGGAGTTGACCTGGGCCAAGACAGCGTTCGCGCAGGTGAAGGAATTCTTCTTCGACGACGACACGCTGACCGACAACCTGCCGCGCGTTGAGGCACTGGCCAAAGAAATCGGCAAGCTTGGGCTGACCTGGTCCTGCAATGCCAAGGCCAACGTCCCGCGCCGGACGCTCGAGGTGATGAGGGACAATGGCCTGCGCCTGTTGCTAGTCGGGTACGAGTCGGGCAATCAACAGATCCTGCACAACATCAAGAAGGGGATGCGGGTCGACGTCGCCCGCCGCTTTACCAAGGACTGCCACGAACTCGGCGTCGTCATCCACGGCACCTTTATTCTGGGCCTTCCCGGCGAGACCAAGGAGACCATCGAAGAGACCATCCGCTTCGCCAAGGAGATCAACCCGCATACCATTCAGGTGTCGCTCGCTGCCCCCTATCCAGGCACGTTCCTGCATAATCAGGCGCGCGATAACAATTGGTTGCACCACGAAGATGAAGAGCTCCTCACGGATCTAGGGACGCAGATCGCGCCATTGTCGTACCCGCATCTCAGCCACACCGAGATTTTCGATTCCGTCGAGGCCTTTTATCGGCAGTTCTACTTCCGGGTGCCGAAGATCGCCGCCATCGTCGGCGAGATGGTGCGAAGCCCCGAAATGATGAAGCGCCGGCTGCGCGAGGGGCTGGAGTTCTTCCGTTTCCTGCGTGAGCGGCAAGATTTAGCCGTCTAAGCGTTTTCTTCTCCTCCGCTTCGGCTTTTGCCGTCCTGCCGGAGCGGCAGTGACCGGCTCTGCCTGCGGCTCGCGGCTTTGCTCCCTCGCCTGCCGCGGCGGCCCCATCAGAATGGGCTGGAACAGCACGGCTGCGGCGAGTGTGGTCACGAGCGATAGGCTCAACAGCTTGCCCATGCTCGACGTGCCGGGGTGGTGCGAGAGCCAAAGACTCCCAAATGCCGTCGCCGTCGTCATGGCGCTGAACAAGACGGCCCGAGTGAGCGAGCAAGCGAGCAGGCTCGTCTCGCCGTCCCGCCAGGCAAGCACGTAATAGATCTTGAAAGCGACGCCCACTCCGAGCAACAGCGGCAACGCGATGATATTGGCAAAGTTGAGCGGCAGCCCGAACAGGACCGTGAGCTCGAGCGTAACCACGGCCGCAAGCAGAAGCGGCACGAGCGTGACCAAGACATCGCTCACGCGGCGCAGAACCAAGAATAGAATGACGGCAATCGATATGAGCGCGAGCGTGGCCGCCTGGATGAACGCCCGCACCACCGTATCTGCCGACTCCTGGACGAGGATCGGCAAACCGGTCGCCTCCGGTGCAACGGCCGACACCGCCGTCGCGAAGCGCCGCATTGCTGCGTTGTCGTTCTGGTTGCCCTTCGGCCGCACCTCGATGCGGGCACGGCCATCTGCGGCGATCCAGTCGCGACGCAAATCGTCGGGAAGAGTGTCGAGCGCAATGCGCTGCGGATGGAGACTGACCCGGATTTCGTCGAGTTGAAATTTGAGGCCGCCGAGGAGAGCGTTCGCGACGGCGCCTCGGCGCGCCGGATCGGCGTCGGCCAAGGCTTTCAGGGCGCTTGCCATCTTGCGACTTGCGGCATCCGCCGGCTGGTCGGGCAACTCGCGAAATGCAGCGGACGCCTCGTTGAGCGCAGACTGGGTCTCAGCGTCTGTCGGAGCAGGATCGGTTTGCGGCGCGTTCAGCGTGGGCCCGAGCAGATCGGCGGCGTCGGCTATGGTGGCGAGCTTCTCATCCTGCGTGTCGGGCACGAAGCTCTTGAGCGTAAGCGTGCCGGACACTTCCGGCAGCTTGTCTAGGCGCTCCCTGATCGCTCCCGCGTCGTCGAGCGATGGTGCCAGAACGTCGATCGCGGTCGGTGTCGTCGCCGGATCCTGCATCAGCTCGAGCAGGGTTGCCACCGATTCCACCTTGGCGCTTCGCAGATTGAGCGGATTGAAATCGAAGCTCAAATATTGAAAGAGCGGCAGCCCGGCGATAACACCGAGGGCGGTGAGCACGAGGATCGGGGTGCGGTGGCGCGCCATGAAGCGATCCACTGGCGCGAGCTCCTGATAACCGATCGGCTCGGGCTCTGGCGGCGGCTGCAGCAGCATCAGCAGAGCAGGCAGCACCGTGATGCTGGTGATGAAGGCGACGAGCATGCCATTGCCGGCAATCAGTCCAAGCTCCGATACACCGCGATAGTCCGTGGGCAGGAAACTGTAGAAGCCCGCGGCGGTCGCCGCGGCGGCGAGCGTCAGCGGCTTGGCGATCGCGTGTGCGGCGGCATCGAGGGCTGGGGCGAGGAGATTGTTGACATGCCGCTCGCGGCGGTAACGCACCGCAACCTGGATGCCGAAGTCGACGCCGATGCCGACGAACAGGACTGCAAATGCCATCGAAATCGGGTTGAGCGCGCCGACCAATGCGAGCCCGAGCGCCGCGGTCACGGCAAATCCCACGAGCAGGCTGACGAGAACGGCGAGGACGACGCGCTTCGACCGCAGCGCGAGCCAAAGAATGAGAAGCACGGCCGCGCCGGCGAGCAGCGCATTGAGCAGCGCCCCCTCGGCAAGCGTGCCGAACTCCTCGTCGGCCATGGCAACGGATCCGGTCAGGCGGATGTTGACGCCCTTGTCTGGGGTGAGCCCAAGCGCCGCAGCGGTGCTGCGGATCGCATTGGAGGCGGCGGCTGCGGGCTGCAGCGCCGCGTAATCGAACTTGGGTTTCACGCGAATGAAGCGGCGAAGCTCAGACTTGGTCGGGGGCTTGCCCGTCATCAGCTCGGTCCAGGAGAAGGAGGCGGGACGCCCCGCCAAAAGCGTATCGATGGTGCCCGACAGAAGCGTTAGAGGCTTATCGAAAGTCTTGAGCTCGACCGAGCCCGCCTCTACTCCTTTCGGAATCAAGGCCAGCGCCTCCGCAAGTCCACGCAAGCTCGGATCGGCGGCGAGCGTACCCAAGAAGGCCTGCGCGCGTATGAGCTGCTCGGTCGTGCTACGCACGTCGTCGGCCGGCAGAAACAGGAGGCCGTTCTTTTCGAAGAATTGGCCACCCTCGGCTTCCTGCACCGCCTCGAGGTTGGCACGATCCTCGGCGAGCTTGGCGGTCAAGCGGCGTGCTCCGTCGCGCGCCAATTCAGGCGTGTCGCCATCCACCACCACGAGAATGGTGTCGACCAATTGAGGAAAGGCCGCGTCAAGCCGCAGTTCACGCTGGCGCCAGGAAAGCTGCGAAGAGAAAAGTTCGCCCGTATCGGTCTGGATCGCGAAGTTCTGATAGCTGTAGAGGCCAGCACCGAAAGCTATCAACAAGGCCACGATCAGCGTCAGCCTCGGATAGCGGCAGCACCCCCCAACAACGCGGACGATTACAGTTTCAACCATATCGATAGCGAGCAGGCGAGAGTCCCGGGAATTTGTGCTGGAACTAAGGGCAAGGCAGCGGCCTCAGAATTTGGGTTCGTCGTACACAAATACGGCAAACCTCCTGTTGCTTCTCTGCAACAATGCGACGACAGAATGCGCGAGAGCATTTGACTATGTGGCCGATATCCCACCAAAATGATTCTCTGAGGGCCAGGCTATCTTAATGAAGTGACCATCATGGCATCTTGGGCGGCAGGCCCGGGCTGCACGATTGCGGTTATATGCTTCGCCAGCGTGTCGGCGGCGGCGATGGATGATCCGTCACCGCAAGCCTTGCGTGGCGCGTTATGCGCTCGCTCCGGGTTTCACTGGTGATGAACCGCCGATCGATGCAAGCCCCTTTTTCGAATTTCGCACCGGTGCCATGTTTGGAATCGACGGCCCACACGACGATGAGAAGGGTACCCCCGACGTCAATCTAGAACTGCTCTACGGACCGCTCGGCGGAGAATATCAGAACGGCTTCCTGAACCACTTCCTGCGGCCGCGCCTGCATTTCGGCGCCACGATAAACACAGAGGGCAATACCAGCCAGCTCTATGCCGGCTTTACCTGGGACGTCTTCCTCACACGGAGGTTGTTTATCGAAAGGGCGTTCGGTGGCGCAGTTCACAATGGGGACGACACCTATTTCGGGTGTCAGGCCAATTTTCACGAATCTGGCTCGGTCGGATTCATGCTCACGGAGCGGTGGGACGTGATGGTGACCGTGGATCACATGTCCAACGCCAATCTATGCGACGCCAATCGCGGATTGACCAATGTCGGCTTTCGCATCGGCCGGAGGTGGTAACGCGGCGCATAATTGCCCGCCTCTCGTCATTGGCTCGTCTCTCGGACATTCACTCTTATGGGAATGAGGCCGCCCACGAGCCTGCGGCTCTCGAGGACCTGCCATGTGAGCAACGCCGGCACGCCGATGACGAGATCCCGCGCGCGCTTCAGGAGCGACAAGGCAAGAGCGACGTCCGGACTGAATCCAAACAACATCCCGAGCAGGACATAGGCGCCCTCTTGAACGCCGAGGCCGCTTGGCACCACAAAGGCGATGCTGCGGATCGCGTAGAGGAGACTCTCGATTACGATCACCGAGCTGATGCTGAGGTTTACGCCCATAAACCGCAGTGCGATCCAGGTTTCCACGCCGCTCGCGACCCACATGGCAAAGTGCAGCAAGCTCACGCTCCAGAGCGCGCCCGCGTGGTGGTAAATCTCGCGAATAGCGTGCTGGATGGGTGCTAACCGTGAAGCGACGCCTTTGGCCCAGCGATGGGGAATGCGGTGGATCACACTCCCTAGCATGGTAAAGCCGTGTCGCTGGACGAGAATGAAAATAATCGCCGCCAAGAGCGCGAGGACGATACCAAATGCGGTCCACGCGATCAGCGGAGTATTCGGCTTTTGCGCAGCGAGAATGCCGAGGCCAAGCGCGGTGTAGGCCAACTGCGCGAGCATCTCCATCGTCACGTCGACGATCGTTGAAGCGATGGCGATCGCGCTGGGAAGACCGAGCAGAGTCGCTGCTCGGGCCCCCATGACAAACCCTCCCACCTGCGACAAAGGGAGAAGCTCCGAGCCCGAATCGCGGACGAGCCTCCCGAAGGCGAAAGCGACCAGAGGCGCGGACCGCGGCGTTACCAGGTACCAGCACACGCCAAGCAGAAAGATAACCACGAGGTGATAGGCGACGATCGCCAGAAATCCAACCCAACCAACTGCCAACAGCGCATGCGCAACGCCGCCAAAGCCGAAATAGCCGATGAGCGCGGTGCCGAATATCAGGCCGCCGACAGCCAATAAAAGTGTGACGGCCCTCATGGCGAGATTCCGGCTAAGGGGAGGCGCGGTCGGTCGAGCATTGCGTTCTGAGGCGGAACTCTGGTCCAGATGACGAGGCTTGCCAAGTCTATTGCGTCCTCCCCCGGGAAGCCCAACCTTCACGACATGTGAAAGCTTACGGCCTTGGAATGCCTGCGGTTTCAGGGAAATCACTTGTTCCGATTGATAAAACTAAGTGACAAAGAAGCGTCTTGACTGCATTCCCCACTAGCCGGCTAATGAGGGTTGGTCGGGGCAACGGGGTCTCAAAGCGGTTCGGCTGATGAAAGTCATTTTGGCGCAACCGCGGGGATTCTGCGCCGGGGTTGTCCGAGCCATCGAGATTGTGGAGCGCGCGCTCGAGAAATTCGGGGCGCCCGTTTATGTGCGCCATGAGATTGTGCATAACCGGCACGTCGTCGAGAGCCTCAAGGCCAAAGGCGCGCGCTTTGTCGAGGATCTGTCCGAAGTCCCGTCGGGTGCGGTCACGATTTTCAGCGCGCACGGTGTCTCTCGCGCCGTGGAGGATGATGCCGACGCACGGGGATTGTCGGTTCTCGACGCCGTCTGCCCTCTCGTCGCCAGAGTGCATCTCGAGGGGCAGCGCTTCATCAACCAGGGACGTATCGTCATCCTCATCGGTCACGCCGGCCATCCAGAAATCGAGGGCACGATGGGTCAGCTCGACGGTGAGGTCCATCTCATCCAAACCGGGGACGATGTGAACCGGCTCACGATCCCTCGTGAAGCACCGGTCGCCTATATCACGCAGACGACGCTAAGCGTGGACGACACCCGCTCCACGATCGAGGCCGTCAAGAGACGGTTCAAGGATGTCGTCGGCCCAGAGACCCGCGATATCTGCTACGCCACGCAAAACAGGCAGACCGCGTTGCGCGAGCTGGCGAGAATGGTGGACCTGATCCTCGTCGTAGGCTCAAGCAATAGCTCGAATTCGAACCGCCTGCGCGAAATCGGGTCGGAGGAGGGTGTCCCGAGCTACCTCGTCGCCGACGGCACCGAGCTGAAGGACGAGTGGTTTGCCGGCAAAGCCACGGTCGGCATCACCGCCGGCGCCTCGGCGCCCGAAGTGCTGGTCGACGATGTCATAAATGCTCTCGGGCGATTCGGTCCGGTTGAGGTATCGACGCTCGGGGATGTCGAGGAAAAGGTTCACTTCCGGGTTCCGCGCGAGCTCGTGGAGGGATAACGCATCACCGCTGGTTGCGACGCGGCCACCGTGAATGGAGCCAGGATGGGGATCCCGCTCGGTCAAGCGCTCTCGGTAGGAGCCTATGCCCTTCGCCAGCATTTGCAGGGCCGAAAGCGCTATCCGCTCGTGCTGATGCTCGAGCCGCTGTTTCGCTGCAATCTTGCCTGCGCCGGCTGCGGCAAGATCGATTATCCCGACAAGATCCTGGATCAGCGCCTATCGGTCGCCGACTGCATGCAAGCCATCGATGAATGCGGTGCGCCGGTGGTGGTGCTGGCCGGCGGCGAGCCGCTGTTGCACAGGGAGCTTCCCGAGATCGTCAACGGCGCGCTTGCCAAGCGCAAATATGTCACCGTCTGCACCAACGCCCTGCTGATGCAAAAAAAGCTCGAGCAGTATCGGCCTCACCCGAGGTTCAATTGGTCCGTGCATCTCGACGGCGACAAGGAGATGCATGATAGGTCGGTTTGCCAGACCGGGGTCTACGACCGCGCCGTCGCGGCATTCCAAGCCGCCAAGACCAAAGGCTTTCGAGTGAATATCAATTGCACGCTGTTCAGCGGCGCTGATCCTGAGCGCGTGGCGCGTTTCTTCGATCATGTTGTGGCGCTCGGCGTCGACGGCATCACGGTTTCGCCAGGCTACGCCTATGAGCGCGCACCGGACCAGCAGCATTTCCTCAATCGCGCACGAACGAAGCAGCTGTTCCGGGACATCTTCCGGCGCAAGGGCAAGTGGAAATGGCCTCTCTATCAATCGGGGCTGTTCCTCGACTTCCTCGCCGGCAACCAGACCTATCACTGCACGCCCTGGGGGAATCCGACTCGCACCGTGTTTGGCTGGCAACGTCCCTGCTACCTGCTTGGCGAAGGCTACGCCAAGACCTTCAAGGAGCTCATGGAGAGCACGGCGTGGGACGACTACGGCACCGGCAATTACGAGAAATGCGCCGATTGCATGGTGCATAGCGGCTACGAGGCCACGGCCGTGATGGACTCGGTGTCCAGGCCCTGGAAGCTCGCAAAGCACGTCCTGGCCAGGATCAAGACGACGGGCCCGATGGCGCCCGACATTCCGCGCGATCGCCAACGGCCGGCGCAATATGTGTTCTCGAGGCACGTGCAGCAGAAATTAGCCGAGATCGCTGAAGCCGAGGTGCGGCCCGAGAAGATCGCTGCAGCGGAATAAGGCTGAACGCGCACGGCCCGCCTCGACGGCAAGGCCGATCAGCCCCGGAAGTTGGCCCGGGCTGCATGCAAGCGCGGCGAGCACGGGGCCAACGGCGATTCGGCCCTCCGCCCTCATGCCGGCAAGAGCTGCCTGCGGCAACTCACGCTCCGCCGGATCGGCGATCACCCGTAACACTGCGAATGGCAAAGCAAGCTCGGCGGCGATCCGGGCCACCACATGGCTCTCCATGTCCGCCGCCGAAGCACCGCTTGCTCGATGAAGGTCCTGCTTCTCAAAAGCGCGCGCCAGCGGCCGGTCGACGCCGGCAACCTTCACGAGATCGGCTCCGCAGATCAGTTGCTTGATGCTCGCCGACCAACCCGGATCGGCCGAATAGGATACCCCCCCGCAAACCACCTCGCCGCCGATGAGACAGGCCCCCGCGGAATATTGCGGCGCAAGTCCGGCGGCGACGCCGAAGCTGATGATCGCCTTGCCGCCTTGCCCGACGAGCTGCCTGATGCGCTCCTCCAGCCGGGCCGTGTTGCCGCCGCCGGAAACGGCTCTGACGCCTCGCGATCGCGCGGCAATGTGTGCCTCAGCGCGGAGGCCAGTCGCGGCAATGACGAAGCCCACCCCTTTGTCGCTCACATTCCCGCCAGAACTGAAGTGGTATTGGCAGCCTTCAGATTGCGGTAGCGGGCAAGGGCCCAAAGTGGGAAGAATTTCGCGTAGCCGTGATAGCGAAGGTAGAACACGCGTGGGAAACCAGTCGCGGTGAAGCGCTGCTCCTCCCAGAACCCGTCCTCCCTCTGCCCTGCCAGAAGATAATCGATGCCCCTGTTGACCGAAGGATGGTCGACCGCGCCGGCGGCCATAAGCCCAAGCAGTGCCCAGGACGTTTGCGAAGCCGTGCTTGCGACAGGCTCGTGCCCTGGATAGTCGAGCTTGTAGCTCTCCCCACCTTCTCCCCAGCCGCCATCGGGATTCTGGATCGATCCGAGCCACTGCACCGCTCTGTGCACCTGGGAAGAAGTGGCGTCAAAACCCGCGGCGTTAAGGGCGCACAGCACCGACCAGGTGCCGTAGATGTAGTTCATCCCCCAGCGGCCGTACCAGCTTCCGTCCTCCTCTTGGGTCGAGAGCAGATAAGCGATCGCCTCGTTGAGCGCCTTGTTCTCACTGCGCCTCGCGCCGAGTTGGGCAAGCATCGAGACGCACCGCGCGGTGACGTCGGCAGTGGGCGGGTCCAACAACGCGCCGTGGTCTGAGAAGGGAATCTGATTGAGATAGTAATACTCGTTATCGGCATCGAACGCGGCCCAGCCCCCGTTGGCGCTCTGCATGCCAATGACCCATTCCCGCGCGCGCGTTGTTGCTTCTTGGAATGCGCCGTGGGTCTTATGCGGCGTGCGGGCCGAGGCGCGGTCCATAGCCATGACCACGACGGCCGTGTCGTCTAGATCCGGGTAGTGGGGATTGGCGTATTGAAAGGCCCAGCCGCCGGGACGGAGGCCGGGACGGGCAGCGGCCCAGTCCCCAACCGTGTCGAGAACCTGCAGTGGGCGCAGCCATTCCAGACACGAGAGGGCGCGCCTTTCGCCATCCGGACCACCTACTTCGAGAAGCGTGTGGGCGGCGAGTGCCGTATCCCAGACTGGCGAAAGACAGGGTTGGCAATAGGCCTCGTCTTCCCTGACCATTAGCAATTTTTCTATCGAGGCCCGTGCCGTGCGGACGTTTATGTGGCTATCGGCATAGCCCAGCGCATCAAACATCAAGAGCGAATTGACCATGGCCGGAAAGATCGCCCCGAGGCCGTCCTCTTCATTCAGGCGCTCTATCACAAATTTGACGGCCCTATCGATCGCGCGCGTGCGAACGGTCCTCGGGGAATAAGGCTCGACGACGCGCAAGATTCTGTCGATGCCACCGAAGACCTGCGCCCATGGCCATGTCTGGTGCGCGCCCTTCGGCCAATGCTGGACGTCCTCCGGCGGTGTGGTGAAGAGCTCAGCAATGCCGACGCCGCGCGGATTACGCGCGCGCGGCTTGATCGCATTGAGCACCATCAGCGGTACGAGCACCGTTCGCGCCCAATAGGAGACCTTGTCGAGATGGAACGGGAACCAGCGCGGCAGCAGCATGATTTCGATGGGCATTACCGGTACCGCGCGCCACGGCACACCACCATAAAGAGCAAGCAGGTTGCGAGTGAATACATTGCTGTAGGCGGCCCCGCCTCTCGCCAGGATCCAGTTGCGCGCACGCACCATGTGCGGGGCATCGATCCGTTCGCCAATCATCTTCAGCGCAAAGTAGGCCTTGACGCTGGCACTCACATCCGATGCGCCGGCGTGGAACAGCGGCCAGCCTCCCTCTGCCGACTGAATGCGCCGGAGATAGCGCGCGATCTTCGCCTCAAGGGGAGCATTAATCGGCTCGCAGCGATAATGCCGCATCAGTACATATTCGGCGGGAATGGTGGCGTCGGCCTCAAGCTCAAAGACGAAGTGGCCGTCGGGCCGCTGCAACGCGCAAAGCGCCTTTGTGGCGCAGGCGATCGAATCCTCCAACTGGGAATCAATGCTGTTAGGCGCAGGCTGCGGAAAGAAGGCCTTTAGCCTCGTTGTCGTCATCGAATTCTACTTTCGTCTGCCCCGGTTATGTAGCCGTGCACGCCAGCCGCGCCGCCTCATTTCCCGATCGGATCGCACCCTCGATGGTGGCAGGGAGGCCAGTCGCCGTCCAGTCGCCGGCGAGAAAGAGATTTCGCCAGCGGGTACGCGATCGCGGCCGGTTTGCATTCTCTTCCGGAAGCGCGGCAAAAGTGGCCCGGCGCTCCCTGATGATGTGCCAGGGTGGCAAGACCTCGGGCAAGTTCGTCAGCTTTACCACGTCGTTCCAGACCTCTTGCGCGAGCACATCGCGGGGCGCCTCAATCCATCTGTCCGCGGCGCTTATGGTGGCCGAAAGCCGGCCGGGAAATGCGAACAACCATTCCCCTGTCCCATTAACGATGCCGGTGATGGTTGCAAGCGTGCGAGGGGGCTCGCATCTGAAATGCATATTGACGATGGCGCGGAAGGTCTTTGGCGCAGGTAACTCCGGCAGGAGCAATGGGGCAACAGGGGCGGGCACCGCGAGGATCACGGCATCAACCGGGGCAAGGCTAATTGAGTCCTCGCCGAAATCGAGCGCGTTGATTTTGTCGTCTGCAAGCACTAGTCGGCGGAGCTGATGACGGAAGCGCACCATTGCGCCATGGCGCTCCAAATAGGATAGGGCCGGATCAATGAAAGCGGGGCTCAGGCCGCCCGGAGCGACCAGTGGGCGGCAGGCGCGACCACCGCGCGCAAGCGTCTCGCGTAAGACCGCGCCCGCGAGAAAGGCCGACGCCTCAGAAGGCTCCGTGTTCAGCGCAGCAAGAAACAATGGTCGCAAAAGCCGCTCATAAAGCGGGCCGTCGCAGTGTATGAGTTCAGATATACTGACATCCCGCCGAGGACGCAGCAGGTTCCTCACGGAAAAATAGTCGATCGCATGCGTACCTGGAACGCGGCGCCGCGAAGAAAAAATCCACCATGGCACCGACCCTTCGTTCGGACGCAGCACCCAACGCTCGCCTGTGGCGAGATCGGCGAAAGCGAACGCGGCTTCATCACCTGCGGCGAGCTTATCCTCACTGCCGATTGTTTTCAGAAAGCCGAGCGCCGCGTGATTGGCGGATAAGAGGAGATGATTGCCGTTGTCGATCGTGAGCCCAAGCGCCGGCTCGAAATAGGAGCGGCAGCGGCCGCCGGCTTGGGGCGCAAGCTCATGCACGACGATTCGCCGGCCAGTACCCACGAGGCTGACCGCTGTTGCGAGCCCGGCAAGACCGGCGCCCACGATATGCACCATTCCGTCCGCCATTAGATGATGCCGTGCCGTAGGACAGCCCAAAGGAACTGGAGCTTCGACGCATGAACTTGCACTCGTGGCGGGGTCCAGCCCCGCCTCACGAGCTTGTCGAGAAGCGCTTGGTAGACCGAGGCCATGACGCGCGGCGATCGCACGGACTCTCGGCGGCACGAGGCCATCACTGCCGAAGCTTCTGCAAAATGCTGTTTTGCACGGGTGGCGACGCTCGCACAGGCCTGCCCAAGTCTTGGATGGGCGAGCACCTTCCTGATGTCGGCCTCATCTACGCCGGCCTCCGCTAAGGCCTCCCTGGGAAGGTAGAGTCGTCCCAGGCCTGCGTCTTCATCCAGATCGCGGAGGATATTCGTCATCTGCAAAGCGCGACCGAGATGATGTGACAATTGTTTACCCTTTTCACCTTCCACGCCGAAAATTCTGACCGATAGCCGTCCAACTGCCGAGGCGACCCGGTCGCAATAGAGCTCTAGCATAGCCCAATCCTGGCCAAGGATTTCACGCCGCACATCCATCTCCATGCCGTCGATGATGGCCAAGAAGTCCTCTTGCCGCAAACCGAAGGCTTGCACCGGCGTGGCAAGTCCTTCAGTAAGCTCACCAGGCCTTCCTCCGGCATAGAGGCACGCGATATCGTCGCGCCAGTGATTCAGCATGGCAATGCGGTCATCACTTGGGCCGCCACCGTCGGCGATATCGTCCACGGCGCGGCAGAAGGCATAGACTTCGTACATAGCCTCACGCTTCTCGCGCGGTAGGATGCTGAGGGCGCGATAGAATGAGCTGCGCGATACGATCGCCTTAGGGGCGACACGTGTGAGGTTCCGCTGCTCCACGCCGCTCATTGCACTTGGCTCGCACGTGGAAAATCCGAGCGTCGCGTGAGCCGCGCGACAAGTGTCACCGCCGCTCCCTGCATTCCATTCGCAAGTCCGGCGAGCTTCGAAAGGTGCACGCGCTCGCTCAAGGGATCGCTCGTGATCAGCCGCACGGTCAGCCGCTGCGCCAGTCTGACAATTGCGCCCGTCTCAAGACCGAGTCGCGTCTCCTTGACCGCAAGCGGCAACTTCGAGGCTTCGGGCAAGAGCCCTGC
>Ga0164303_10000054_pt1 | contig 17906 bp, 19 predicted proteins | sample Whisoiple_207_MG_FD_109715 | JGI IMG/M metagenome (GOLD analysis project Ga0164303, IMG submission 109715) | Soil microbial communities amended with pyrogenic organic matter from upstate New York, USA - Whitman soil sample_207_MG | ecosystem: Environmental > Terrestrial > Soil > Agricultural...
CCATAGTGCTCGGGATTATTTTTTCGTCAATGCCAAACAAGCCGGCCAAATTTTTGGCATCGTCGTAGTACGCGCTTTTTTCCGCCTTGCTCATCCGTGCGACAAACTGCTCATACCCAACCATCGCTGAATCAATCAGCGTCGCATGAACCCATAAAAGCAACTGTTGATCATTAGCGTCATAGGATATGCCGGCCAAGGATCCTTCGTCCGGATCAACCTCGCCCCGAACTCTGGCGTGCACTCTCTCAATCCCTTCCAGTGCCGCGCGGGCTTGCGATTCTGGATCGAAGACGATGGACCACATGGCAGCCATGGTCCGATGCAAGCGCGCGAACGGATCTTTTTGGAAATCACTGTGGTGTGCTACACCGGCCGCGACTTTGGGATGCGCGACTTGCATCAGCAGCGCGCGCCCGCCCGCCGCCAGGAGAATCATCTCCCGGTTGACTCGCCAAATCGTGTCTTTTTGATCGAAGAATCCGAGGTCGGATTTTCGACCGTGTTTAACGCCGCTCACCTTCTTCGCTAGGCCAGGGCATCATTTGTTAATGCCATATCTTCGGCGTTACGTGTCGAGCCCTGCGCCCTCGGCAAAATCCACCACGTCGAAGCACCCAGGATGATCGCACCGGCGCCGCAAAGAAAATAAAGCAGATTGACTCCGCCGTGATCGAGAAGCCAACCTGCCGAAGCGTTGGACGCAATCGCTGCAATCCCCGCCGCGACCATTGAAAGAATGCTTTGTGCCGTGGATCGAAGTTTTTCGGGTGCAACGACATCGAGATAGAGCGGGCTTCCCAAATTCAAACCCACTACGGTCACGCCGTGAAGCGCCTGTACCGCGAACAGCAGCGCACCGTCAGAGCTAAGGGCCGACAAAAACCACCGCAAGCCGCCAACCACCAGTCCGACGCCCAGTAAACCGCGCGCGCCGAGCCGCTTCAAACCGCTGCCCGTCGAGAGCACGAGCGGAATCTCAAAGAGCAACATAATGATCCACATATTGCGGATCGTCGCGACATCACCGCCGCGGGAACGGACGAACAGCGGGAACAACCACATTGGCCCATTCATTAGAAAATTTGCCAGGAGAGCGAAAACTAAAAATCGTATAAACACACGATTGTGCACGAGCTCGCGCCAATCATCGCGTGCCGCGCGCAGCGCCACGACGCCAGCCTTGGGTAGAAAAAACGCAATCAATCCCGCGATAAACACCAATGTTGCAGTGAATGGAAACATCAGGCCGAGTGCGGGCTGCGAAATTTTGGCGAGGTTGATTTCACCTGGCACTCGCACCATTGAAAGGAGCGACGGAAAAATTAGCACCAGAACGAAATAACCGATCGTGCCCCAGACACGCACCCGACCGAAGGCGTGCTGCCCCTCGTCTCGAAGTAATGCCAAACTCACCGACATCATCATCGGAAACACTGCGGTGCCAACCAACGCTAAAGCTGCCGTCGCAATAACAATCGCCCAAAAGCCGCTCGCTATCCAAACGCCATAGTAGCCTGCCGCTGTCGCGAGGGTCAGAAGCGCGAGCAATCGGCCGCGCTTGCCCGTACGGTCGGCCAGTTGCCCCCAGAACGGCTGCGCGACCATGCCCACCAGCGGCGAGATCGCTAAGATCAACCCGACCTCGGTGCCGGTAAGGCCAGCGTTTTCCCTCAAGTAGAGACTGAAGTACGGAAAAAAAATCCCGAGCGAACCGAAGTAAACGAACCAGAATAGCGTCAGTGGAATAGAATGCCACATGGCCCGATGATAGCATCAGTTATGCTGACTATCAGCCCGCTCTGAATCATGCACGCTACTACTCTGAATGCGACATGCCAGTCTCCACAGACCTTGCATACGATCGGTCACTCGACTCGAAGCCTCGCAGCACACATTGAACTGCTGCGCCTGCATTCGATTGCGATTTTGATCGATGTCCGCCGCTGGCCGGCGTCGCGCCGTTTGCCCCATTTCAATCGCGCTGCTTTAGCGGGTGCTCTCCAATTGGAAGGCATCGATTATCTCTGGCGTGGCGATCTCGGCGGCTTTCGCAAAGCGTCTCCCAATTCGCCGAACACTGGTTGGCGCGTTGCCTCGTTTCGCGCTTACGCGGATTTTATGCTCCAAGAGGAGTTCGCTCGCATTATGAAGGAAATGGAAATAATCGCCGGAGAGCGTCGCGCGGCACTCATGTGCGCCGAAGCGGTACCGTGGCGCTGTCATCGCCAGTTACTGGCCGACGCGTTTCTCGTACGCGGATGGAATGTTCGTCATATTATGGACGATGGGTGCCACGAACATCAGCTGACAAAATTCGCCGTACCGCAAGGCACGCGAATTTACTACAGGAACGAACCGAGAGATCAAAACACGACAGCTCCAAAACTATTTTGATTAGCCTACTCAATGCGCGGGCACTAAAGCCATTGAACAAACATTTCGATCACATCTCCCCCGTTAAAAGCGCGATCGAAACATTCTTGTCCAAAATAACGTCCGCGAAACCCGCATTCAATCTCCTCCCCCTTTGAAAAAGGGGGAATCGAAAGGGGATTTGCCGGCGAGCAATTCGGAAATCTCCCCTTGCTTCAAAGAGAGGAATAAAGAAGTTTCTAAACAGTTTGGCCGGGATTTGATTCGACCGACGTCACTCAACGGTACATGCCGCTCGGATCGAGCTCCTGGCGAATCAAGCGGAGCTCTTCTGGCGAAGGCGGCGAGACTTCCTCGATCATCGGAGCTCGTCGCAAATCCCAGCCCGTTTCAGCTCGCACATCCTTTTCCGAGATGCCCGGATAGAGTGCGCTCAGCTGCATCTCCCTGTCGGCGTTGTCGAAATTCAAAATCGCCCGATCCGTGATAACGATCTCTGGTCCCTTGCCGGGCAAACCTAGGCGAGAGCGGCTGTCGCCGCCGCTCAGATGGCCGGGGCTCGTTATGAAATCTAATTTTTCAACGAATGCGCGGCGCTTGAGCCGCATGATCATAAAGGTTCGTTGCGCGTTGGTGGCGATTTCACAGGCGCCGCCGCTGCCGGGCAGTCGCGTCTTTGGTTTGGCGTAATCGCCGATCACGGACGAATTGAGATTGCCGTATTTATCGATCTGCGCGCCGCCGAGGAGCGCAATTTCTACTAAGCCGCGCTGTAGATACAATCCGAATAAGGCTGCCATCGATACCACCGAGACGGCGCCGCTCACCAAGGTCGGATCACCGATCGAAAGCGGCAGGCGCTCCGGGCGCGCGCCGTAAACACCCGACTCGTAAATCATCTCCATATCGGGCGCCACCGTGATTCGCGCCAGGTTGCAGGCGATATTGGGCAGACCGACTCCGACAAAGACCGTACGCGCCCCCTTCAACATACGCGCAGCCACGGCGATCATCATCTCCGACGCTGAGTAGGTTGCGCTCATCGATACCTCCCGTAATCGACCGACGGGGCCGGGTACGGTTCCGGCTTGAGCTTATCAAAACGCGCCTGGCCAATTTTACGCACATAAGCAGCGAAGTTCTCGAGACCGTAAACCCACTCATCGAGCCACGCGATAACTTCCGTATGGTCCTGAGAAAGCTTGTCCCACGCAAGATAAGACTCATTGTCACGATCGTAATAACCCTGAACGTACGAAGGATGGGCGCCGTAGGGCTCGTGCACCACGGCATCGACGATCAATCCTGGGATCAGCGTACGGTTCGGATCGGCGCGGATGATCGGCTCGTCGACGATTTCTTCGACCACAACGATCACATGCTTAGAGGCGAACGCCACTTCTTTCTGCATACCGACCAGGCCCCAGATCTGAGTGTTGCCGCGGCGGTCCGCGCGCTGCGCATGGAGAATCGCGACGTCCGGGCTCAGCGGCGGGACAACCGCAATTTTACCCGTGCCGTAAGGATCGTCGATCAGCTTGATCAGCGGATTGGCCTTTAACATATCGGAACCGATGTAACTGCGGAGCGCAAAAAACGGCATGCGCGCGGCGCCCGCTGCATAACGGCCCACCAAGCCATAATGCGAGTATTCCTCCAGCTCCAGCGGCAAGGGAATGTTTTTTTCCACCGCGCGTCGAATGCAGTAGAGCGATCCTACGCCGGGATTACCCATGTAGCTGAATATCAGTTTCCTCGCCGTCCCTGCGGCGATCATTTGATCGTAGATCAGATCCGGCGTCATGCGGATCAGCGTGAGGTCACGGCGCCGTTGGCGAATGATTTCATGGCCGGCCGCAAAACAAATGAACCCGGTAAAGCCTTCAATGGCCACCGAGCTGCCATCGCTTACATATTGGGCGACGGCTTCGCGCATGGAAACCATCTTATCCGTTGTGCTGTCATTCATATTCGACCCGGCTCGTTTGGCGCAACACGGCTGTAAGCCGCGTTCAGAACTCGATCGAGAATTTCGTTCGACGCACCGAGGTAGTTTTCCGGCTGGGCGAGAGCCTGCCAATCGATAGAGCCGGCAACGATCTCCCCTGCAGATAGCTCTTGTACCACCTGAATTACCTGTTTGCCCTCACTCAGCGCCACGCCGCAAGCTTTCTTGACCAATCCTTCCGCTTTCGCCTTCGGCATCGCCCGGGCGAGCGTAAATACCGCCCTCCGCGAGAATAAGGTCGTTGCCCCGCGCGATGTTCGCTCTCATCGTTTTACCGTCCGCTTGCAAATAGCTGGCAAGAAAGCGTGCGTGCTTGAGCGCCCCACTCGTGAGCAGCATCATCTGCGGCAGCGTCAGCCACTCCATTTGCCAACCATGGGTCGCCCGCTCCTGTTCCTGAATTTGCGCATTATGCAGCGCCGATAATAGCGCAGCATTGGTGCGTGCCGCTGCGACAATCAGTTCGCTGGTGATGGGATTGCTCTTTTGCGGCATCGTGCTGCTACCACCTCGACCCTGTTCGGCGGACTCGCCCACTTCTCCGACCTCGGTTTGCGCCAAAAGAATAATATCCTGCGCCATTTTGCCCAGACTTCCAGTGACCAGACTCAGCCAGCCGGCAAATTCGACCAGCGAATCGCGTTGTGCGTGCCATGGCATCAACGGCACACCCAGTCGAAGCTCGTCGGCAAGCGCTTGCATCACCGCAAGCCCCTTAGCTCCGAGTGCCGCCAGCGTCCCGGCAGCACCGCCGAATTGGACCACCAGCAAACGGGGAAGAATTTCGTCGAGACGCTGCAGATGACGCAAAATCGGCGTGAGCCAGGCGGCGATTTTGATGCCGAAGGTAATCGGCAGAGCCTGCTGACCATGGGTTCGCCCGGCCAATACCAGGTTTCGGTGGCGGCCAGCTAAAACGCTCAGATCTCGCACGATCTCGGTAAGCCTGGTTTTGAACAACTCGGTGGCTGATCGAAGCTGCAAGATACAGGCGGTGTCCATGATGTCCTGCGTGGTCGCCCCCCAGTGAACAAACGGCGCAGCTTCGCTGCCCACTTGCTTCCGTAGCTCTTCGACCAAAGCAATGATCGGAAATCCGGAGTGCAGCGTCCCCTTCGTAAGCGCTTCAATGTTGATCTTTTCCGCGCGCGCCTCGGCGATCTGCTCCGCAGCCTTTGGTGGAATGACACCGAAGTGCGCCTCCGCTCGCCCGAGCGCAATTTCCACCTCCACCAGCGCGTGCGTCGTCGCTGAATAACGTGGACACTTCTTCGTCCGTGAAGAGCGGAGCGAAAATGGCTGAATCGAGCGGTGTCATCAAAAGATCAGCTTACGTCCGCGTCTGTCATTCCGAACGGATGTAAAAAATCTTTCCTCGAATCCAGTGACCGGAAAGATTTCTTCCGGAGTTTACCCTGAGCTTTCGAAGGGGTCGAAATGATATGCGGGTTGTGAAGTGCATCATTGCGCGAGAACTATCCAGCTCGGTGCGGGCGTTTCCCATTACTCCGCCACTCCAATACTCCATTACTCCAGCTTCGGCTCCCTACATATCAAAGAACACGGTCTCGTTATCGCCCTGAAGGCGAATATCGAAACGATAGACTGCTCTGCCATTGCGATCTTCTCGCCCGGCGATCAGAGTCGCGCGGCGCTTTTTGTTCTTGATCGAATTGAGCACGGTATCACTTGCATTCGCCGGCTCATCGGCAAAATACATTCGGGTGTATGCGTGCACTAGCATGCCGCGTGCAAAGATTACAAAATTGATGTGCGGCGCCTGAACTGAATCATTATTCCCCGGCACCAGACCCGGTTTTATGGTTTCAAAACTATAAAAGCATTTTTCATCGGTCCCCGAACGGCCCCAGCCGATAAAGCTCGGATCGAGCGGCTTCTCCTGCTTGTCATCGGGATGATGATAACGCCCATAGGCGTTGGCCTGCCAAATTTCCAGCATCACATCAGGAATGGCTGCGCCATCGCCGTCGAATACCTGTCCCTCGATGCGAATCCGTCCGCCTTGAGTGGATTCCTTGGCGAGGACGTTCATCGTTTTCCGTGTAAGGCCGATGGCGTAGAACGGGCCGACCGTTTGTGCTGGCGTTTGCTTTCTCATTTCGGCTCCTCAAACGGTGTTGCCCTTCGGCCGCGTAGGACAACATCGAAGCGGTAGCCCAATGCGAATTCGGGTTCCGTGACGTTGTGATCATATGCCGAAATCAGCCGCTGGCGCCCCTCTTTGGTCGGCACGGAGTTCAGAATTGGATCGAGCGGTATCAATGGATCGTTGGGAAAAAACATCTGTGTCACGAGGCGCGTGACGAAACTCGGTCCGAATAAAGAAAGGTGAATATGCGCCGGTCGCCATGCGTTTGTATGATTGAGCCAGGGATAGGCGCCGGGTTTGATCGTTAGATATCGATATTCGCCCTTGTCGTTTGTGACGCAACGCCCTGCGCCCCTAAAATTCGGGTCGAGCGGCGCGTTGTGTTGATCCACCGGGTGGTGGTAACGCCCGGCGGCGTTTGCTTGCCAGATTTCGATCAAGGTATTCGGCACCGGACGCTCGTCTTCATCTAGCACCCCCCCGACGACGATGATCCGCTCGCCCATGGCTTCTTTGCCGGTGGCTGGATCGCGTGTGAGATCATTTTCGCCTGGTTCGAGCTGGATATCGCTGAATAAAGGTCCGGTGATTTCCGAAAGCGTTTGCTGGATCGGTACGAGCTTTTTCAACGGGGCGCGCTTGATCGAAGAGCCGTAGGCTTTGAAACTGTACGGCGGGTGTGACTTCCAGTCGCGCGGATTGTATTTGTGAATACGCATATGCGCCTTCCTGAAAAATGTCATCCTGAACGGAATGAACGATTTTTCGTCACTTCTCGCCGGCCATTTCCTTATACGTCCGTTTGGCAACGGCGAAGGCTGAATTCGCCGCGGCTTCGCCGGCGTAGACCGCAACTTGCAAGAGCACTTCTTTGACTTCGTCTTGAGTCACTCCGGTATTGCGAGTCGCTCGAATGTGCGCGCCGAGCTCGTCTAATCGGCCCAAGGACGCGAGCATGGCGATCGTCAACATGCTCCGCGTGCGTCGATCGAGCCCTGGCCTGCTCCACACCGCCGCCCAGGCATGCTCGGTTACGTACCGTTGCCAGTCCGCGTCGAAGTCAGTCTTATTCGCTTCGGCTCGGGCGACATAATCCGCGCCGAGCACCGCTCTCCGTACTGCCATACCGTTCTCGAATAGCTCGTCAGACAATTGTCACCTCCAAAAAAAACCATCATCCGCTCAGCCATAGCTTCGATCAACTTGCTCAAGGAATAGGACATTTACTTTGCACGAATCTAGCGCCGCGACCGGAGGCGGTCAACCAGCGTCGAGCGCCGCGCCCTCGCCGTGCGACCTTTGACTTCAAGCCGCTCACCCCATTAGAATCAAGCTTCGATAGGAAAGGAGTAGTTTTATGACCGAGCCGCTGGTTCTTGAAGTTTTTTCCGATTTCGTTTGACCCTGGTGCTACCTCGTCACCGGGCGTGTCGAGAAATTAAGAAGCAATTACGGTCTCACCATCAAGTGGACTCATTTCCCGCTCCATCCCGAGACTCCGGAGGAAGGCAGTCCGCGCGGACCGGAGATCATTGCGCGCAATCAACGCATGAAGGTCAATATGGATCGCGAGGGGTTGCCGTTCAACGCCGAACGCAACATGTCCTACAACAGCCGTCTTGCCCAGGAGCTCGCCAAATGGGCGGAAACGAAAGGCAAGGGTGAAGAGATCGCCGATGCGCTTTTTCGCGCCTACTTTGTGGACGTGAAAAACATCGGTAAGCCCAACGTTCTCGTCGGCATTGCCGCGGCGCACGACTTACCCGCGGACGAAGCCACCGATATTTTACTCAGCCGCAAATACAAAGATGCCGTCGATGAAGACTGGCGTCGTTGTGCCGCGCTGAAGGTCAACGCCGTGCCGACCTTTCTCGCCGGCCGCTACATGATGGTCGGCGCCCAGCCCTACGAGGAGATCGAAAGGCTTGTCCAGCATGTCATGGAGGGCGCTTCGGCGTAGCGCCCAAGGACCTGGTGCAGGAGGAAGAATGACATCCGTGACTCGATTGACGCTTTGGCCGCTCGCCTTTTTTATTGTCAGTGCTTTACCGTTCCGCGGCTTTTGCGCCGAGCTCACCCGAGTGCGCATGGGGCTGGCCGCGCGCAGCACCACGTCGATGCCATTTTTTGTCGCCAAAGAACGCGGCTTTTTTGCCGAGGAAGGTTTGGATGTCGAGCTGATTGTCATGCAGGCGATCCAAACCATTCAGGCAACGATGGGTAAGAGCACCCAGTTTGCCTCGGCGACCGGCTCAGCGGTGAGCGCCGCCGTCAGCGGCGCCGATATCAAAACCATTTTGGCGGTGACGGATCGCCCGTCCTTCGATCTCATCGTGCAACCGAACATTACCAGCGTGCAACAATTGCGCGGAAAAAAAATCGGCACCGGCGGCGTTGGCTCGCTGGCAGAGATTCTCACGCGGCGAATTTTGCTTGTCAACAACGTTCGCCCCGAGGAAGTTACGATTCTCGCCACCGGCCCCAGCCATGTGACCTATTTGTCGTTGAAAGCGAAAGTCATCGATGCCGCGCCGCTGCAAATGCCGTTGACCTTCACCGCGCAGGATGAGGGTTTTCGCAAGCTCGTGGCGGCGGGTGATGTGTATCAATCGGTGCAAGGTGGTCTGGCGACCACAAGACTTTTGTTGACCGAGCAGCCCGAGCTCGTCACCAAGGTGGTGCGCGCGATGCTCCGGGCGATCCGGCTCATCAAAAGCGACAGGAAATACGGCATCGACTTTATCCAGGGCCCCTGGCTAGATCTCGGCAAGGATCGGGAACGGATCGCTGCCCGTGTCTACGACGCGGCCGCGCCCGATCTCCTGGAAAATGGCGTGGTGAGTGAGGACATTCAACGCCAGATGATCGCCGACGCCTCAGCGCGCATCAAGCCGCCGCATCCGGTTTTGCCCGAGCAGGTATTCGATTTCAGCATTACGCGTAAAATCGCGGCTGCATTGAAATGAAAGCGTGATTCGTTGGAGAGAACCCAACTGCAATCATTTCAGCGATTTTTACTGGCCGACGCCTCCTGTGCTTTCCTTAGCAAGCTCATGTCCTCGAGATCTTCAGGCGTGAAGTTTTTGGTGATCTTGAGCGCTTCGCGATAAATTTCGATTTCCTTTTCCACCGCAGCGCGCGGTTTCGTTCCGTCTTTACTATAGCCGAGCATCTGCGCCGCGAAGGCTTTTTCGGCGAGCGGCAAATCGATCTTGTGATAGGTGGAAACGTAGTGAATAACTTCATTGCGGTTCGCCGGGTTGAGAATATAGTTCATAGTTCGATGTAGCGCCGCGATCATGCCGTAAACCTTTTGAGGATTTTTCTTGATCGCCTCGGTCGACGACACCAGACCGATAAAGCTCAAAGGCGCGTACTCTCTCGCTTCCACTAGCTTGACGTAACCCTTCGCTTGCAACTCCTCCACATAGGGCGGCGCCAATAAAGTCGCGGCCACTCTTTTCGTGATCAACGACTGTATGGCATTATCGGTAACCTGCACCGCAAGCAAGGTAACTTTGCCGGCTTCAATGCCATTGGCACGAAGAATCACACTCGCCGACATCCCTACGGCGTCGGTTAACGACGTCACGCCGACCGCCTTGCCGATTAAATCTCGGACGGACTTGATCTCCGGCTGCGCCACCAATGCGTGGACTGGGTCCTGCTGAACGTAAAACACCCGGCGCAGCGGCAAGCCGCGCATGATGGCTGATGTCGCCGCCCCCGTCGTCGAAGAAAAATCTAATTCGCCGCCGACCAGCGCCGCGATCGCGGTAGGCGGCGCCATCATGACCAGTTGTGGCTCGATCTGCTCCGCTGCGAAAAAACCTTTATCTTTGCCGAAATAGTAAGGCATGAGCGACAAGCTCTTCGACGGAATGTGGAGTGTGACCTTCATCGGTGCCGAAGTAGCTTGCGCCGTTTGCAATGACAGCAAGAGCCCCACAATCATCGCCGCACGATAAAATATTTTCCGTTCGTCCATCCCCCACCTCCAAGACGACCTCAGGTCACAGCTATCTTGTCCAGAACTCTGACATAAAAGACTGTCGGCCCCGAGTTTGGCACGAAAGCAGTTCAGATGTCATTTCGACCGAATGGGAGAAATCTTTCTTAAATTCTCCAATTCTCTCCGAATGCCGCCGCCTTGGGCCTACCCGTCAGCGCCTCCGCCCCTTAGCGACAACAATCCGCGACACGCTACCGCAGATCGGTTCCAGCTATTCGTGAAACTTGCTCGCTGCCTCGGCCGCCACTTCTTTTACCGCAGGTAACGGGCAGAAGCCCTGCGCCTCCACGGCGAAAACCGGATTGAACTTGCTCCGGAAATTTTCCAAGGCAATGATCGCCGCAAGCTCAACCAGTTCTTTCTCCGAGAAATGCTGTTTCAACTGATCAAAAAACTGATCCGTCACGTGCTGATCTGTATAGGTCATGCGCTCGCATAACTCGAGTGCCAGCTTTTCCCGCGGCGAAAACAGTGAGCTGTTTTTGTAATCTCGGAGCGCGGCCTCCACCTTTTCCGCCGATGCCCCGTTGCGCATCCCACTGGATGCGTTGATATCAATTCAATACGGGCAGCCGTTGATGCTGGCGGCTTTCATGCACAGAAGATGGCGCAAGTCGCCACTGATCAGTCCCGATTCGAGAATGCCGGCTTGCAACGCCTGGACGCCTTTTTGAATGCTCGGCCGCAGGCCATATACCTTCGCAGTATTCAAGATCTCGCCGTATTGTTTTTCCTGTTCTTCAAAAACCTTGCGCGCCTCCTCCGATGCATCTTCTTTAGTGACACCCTTGATTCGTAACATTTCACACCTCCTAACAAGCGCTAAATTAAATTTTTAGCAACGTCGCCGCGGTTCCGCCTAACATCGCCTGCTTGACGGTTTCCGCTAACGGCAGCTGCGCAATTTGTTCGATGTACAATCTAACACCATCGATGCTCTGGCCCTGTTTCGGATCGCTGTTATTGAAATTCTGCGGATAGTCGGTCGCAAATACCATTCTTTCGGGGCGGATGCCCTCGAGCGCGCAGCGCAGCGCGATTGGACTGCCTTCGAACCCTGCCATGTCGAAGTAAAGCCGATCGAAGTAATCCTCGAACCGCTGAGGTAGCTTGAAGCGATACGCGGAACGCGCGACTCGTTCCCTGTACCCAGCCAATCCTCCGCCAAAGTGCGCAAATACGAAATCGAGTTCCGGATAGCGCTCAATCACACCGCCGGCGATGAGCCGCGTCACCGCCAAACCCAGATCGAATTCGCGTGTCAGAATCACCGGAAGCTGATAATCGTTCATCAAGCTGTAGCCCTTTGGCGCCAATGCAGGGTGGACGAAAATCGGCACCCGTAAGCGTCGCATCAATTCGTAAAAGGTAACGAACTCCCTTGCATCGAGGGGCAATCCGTTCACTTGGGAGGAGATCGTTATGCCTTTCAAGCCCAGCTCGTCGATGGCGCGTTCTAACTCTCGCAATCCGTCTTCTTCAAGAATGGGCGCGTGCGCCAAGCCAACGAACCGGCCACGATATTGTTGTTGCGCGGCCGCGGTGCAGTCGTTGATGAGCCGGCAGTTCTCCAGTGTAGTATCCCAACCGAGAATGCAGCTCTGTACTGCGACGTCGATGCCGACCCGGTCCAGATCGCGGAGTTGCGCTTCGAGATCGAAGAGTTGCGCGTGCACCGTTGCATCGCGCGTCTTCACCGCTTCTTTCCGCGTCGGATCCATGCCGAGGCGGCGCCCGAGCTCCGCGGGAATGTAGTGATGCTCGAAATCGACGATCATCTCGCTTGCTCGTTTTGAATCAAAATTAAGATACGCACGAAATGTCTCCGGTGTGCGTGATAGAACATATCGGCATCTGTGAGGTGTTGCGAGCATAAGCAACCTGCCCGCATCGGTCGATCAGGATAAGCCCGCCGGTGCTGCCAGTGAGCCGCTCCAGATCACCGACCGCGCACCGCGCGGCTTCCAACGGCTCGATGCCGTTTTGCAAATATTCCAGGGCTGCGCGCGCCATCAGGATGCGGATAATCGCTTCACCATGACCGGTGCACGAGACCGCGCCATACTTATTGGCATACGTTCCGCACCCGAGCAGCGGTGAATCACCGACTCGGCCCGGCAACTTGTTGAAGATGCCGCCGGTCGAAGTAGCGACGGCCAGCTTGCCTTCACGATCAAATGCCACGCAACCCACGGTGCCATGCGCGTTCTGCCAGCGATTTCTCTCTCGCTCCGAAGTCAGGGACTCCGAAGAAACTTCAGCAAAGCCGATTTGCCGAGCGAAGATGAGCGCTCCGTCCCCGGCAAGCATTACATGCCGTCCATCCTCCATAATCTGGCGCGCGAGCTTGATTGGATTTTTGATTCCGCTTACCGCTGCCACGGCACCCGCACGCAGCGACTGTCCTTCCATAATCGCGGCATCCATCTCGACTTTGCCGAGGCTATTTAAAGTGGAACCTGTCCCAGCGTTAAAAAGCGGATTATCTTCGAGCATAACCACAGCCGCTTCAACGGCGTCCAGCGCGGCGCCGCCATGCGCGATTATTTGCCACCCAGCCAGCGCCGCTTTCTCACAACCGGCCAGTCGCGGCTCAAGACTGTCATCTTTAATGGGCCCGGCGCCGCCGTGAACGATGATTGATGGAGTGAAGTTGACCATGGGCAAGTATCAAACTACGAAGCTCCAGAAGATCACGAAGGCATGCTTGCAACGACCGTTCATGACTTTCGCTGATCTCACGAATTCTGGAACTGGGATTCCATTGCGCTTCGGACGTTGAAAAAGATCCGCAGAGCGCACTCCATGAAAACCTTTCGTGTGCTTCGTGATGTTCGTGCTGAACATCGCTATCAAAATCTATTTCACGAAAGCTCGCGGAGCACCGCTCTACAAGGCGCCCCGTCGGAGCCGGCGAGCTTCACCGGCGGACAGAATAATTCATACCGTCCTGGCGGCACTTCCGACAACTCTACGCCTTCGAGCAAAATGACGCCGTGATCGAGAAATGCGCGATGCACCGGCACTTGCTCGTCGGCGGCCGCCGCCGAGAGATAGTCGAGACCGACAAGCTTCACGCCGAGCTTCACCAGCGCTTCCGCCGCATCGACGGAAAAGGGCGCAAATGCCGCGTCGTACTCGCCTTTCTTGAGCAGATTGGAATTGCGTGTTTTGAACAGCACGCGAGTTTCGCCAGCCAATTGCGCTCTTTCGACATCCGACGCAGTGATGTGGCTCCCGGCATTCACGGCACAGACGCGTGCCGGCCCGATAAATGTTTCCAGCGGCAGTGATTCGATCGTGATCCCGTCCGGTACGAAATGAAACGGGGCATCGACGTGAGTACCCGCATGAACACTGGTATGAACCGAGGATGAATTATTGGTATCGCCGCGTCGCATGCGCTTGCGCTCGATTAACTCCAGCGGCTGCGCCGTGACCCAGCGAATGGACTGTGCCGAGAGCGTAAGAGAGATATCGTAGAGCTTCACGAGCCACCTCCAAATTGATCTTATTCAACGCCATTTGCCGTGACAAGTCTAACAAACCTCCACCATGAAGCGCGCGAAGAACACAAAGTTCGGACTAAGAGAAATCGCAACCTTCGTGACCTTCGTGTCTTCGTGGTGAAAATCTCCCGCTCGATGAATTGCATGTCATTTCAAGCATAGCGAGACATTCTTTTCCGCTTCTCATCTTCCTAAGTAGATCGCGAAATTTCCGGCAACCACGCTGACAATTCCCGTGATTACTTTCCAATTGATCGGTTCCACGTCGCGCAGAAAAATCGCCGACTGAATCAACGACCAGACTGGATAGCTCGCCGCGATCGGCGCGACTATGACCACCCGCCCCATGCTGATGGCTGTGATGATCATGAGAATGGACATTGTTTCGCAGACTCCGGTGGCGAGAAAGGGACCGATTGCCTTGCGGTTCCACACCAGTCTTTGCGATCGTCGTGAAGCGGCAAAATAGATTAGAAATCCTACCAGAGAAACGCTGCCCATCAACGCGGAAAAAAACAGCGGCTCGTCCGCCATGGTCAGGACGTAGCGCCGTATCGGGTGATTTATGCCGGTGAGAAATGCGGCGCCGATTGGCAGCAATAAGTGCCACCGCCGAAAATTGGCGAGCTGGCGCTCAGGTTTCCACGAAATCAGCACGATCCCCGCGACGACTAGACAAGTCCCGAGCACAATCAGCAACGTCGTCGGCTCGCCGAGTATCGCCACCGCGATCGCCGCGCTGATCAGCGGGCTCACGGACTGCAGCGCGCTGCTGCGCGACGCACCGATCTTTTCGACACCCGTGTAGGCGAGCAACCGAACGCCGAGCTGAAATATTCCAACAACAGTGAACAGCAGGATACCGATAAGCGGAACCGTGTGCACTCCACCCGTCACAAATATGGCTGACCACAAAAGGAGATTTTGTATGAGAATCGAGACCAGAGTGACCGTGGTCGGAGTCGAGTAGCGCATCCCGGCGCGCGCCGAAACCAGCGCCGAGGCATAAAAGATCGAGGTGATCAGCGCTAAGACCTGCGCCGTCGCGTCGGAGGACATATCACGCCGAGTGTTCTGCGCAGCCTACGAGCATCGTCCGTACGCTGATTTGACTCCCGCTTTGTCGAGAATTAGTGTACGGTGTCGTTCCTTCTCCCGAGAACGCAAGAATGAGGGCGCACAATTCACTCTACGTTGGTCCTCTTCCGTCGAGCAAGAGAAAAAAGAATGGCGAGAATAGCAAACTTCGTGCGGCGTTTTACGGGATAGCAAATATTTCAGTGATTCGAAGACGGACGGTTAGCTTCTCGCCAACGTCTGGCGAAATTTTTCCCGATGCTCGAGGCTATAGAGACGGGGAAAATTTTCCGGATAGGCTTCGCCGGCTTCGACCTTCAGAGTCACGAAAACTGGACCTTCGTCTTTGAGGATTTCCGGGAGCTTTCTTTCCCACTCCGACAGGTCAGCAATCTCATACGTTTTTTTATAACCGGCGCTCTTGGCGAGCTCGGCAAAGCGGATTTGCCCGACGCGCGGTATAGGCACTGAGCCGTTGGTTTCATAACAGCCGTTTTCGCAGACGCAATGAACATAATTTTTCGGCGCCTGATTCGCGATCGTCACCAGGCTGCCGAGGTTCATGAGCAAGCTGCCGTCGCCATCGAAGACCACGACTTTTTTATCGGGCCGCCCGAGAGCGAGGCCGAGCGCATGTGATGAGCCCTGTCCCATCGCGCCAATGAAAGTATAATTCAAATCGTTTGGCTGAATATGCGTCAGCTCCTGCGCCGCCGTATAAACAGCGACGACGATCTCGTCTTTGCGCTGGCGCGCGAACGTCTTGAGCATTTCATCTCGTTTCATCATGACTAGCGAGGCTCCCTTCCAATGAGAATGGCCGTGGGTGAGGAGTTGGCAAACGCTTTATCAATCACCTGCCCGATCTGTGCGCAATCGCTATCTCGCTCAATCAGGTGATGTTCGATCCCCATGACGTCGAGAATCGGCTCGATGATTTTCACGCCATACTTTTTCGATTTGGTCGGCGCCACGTCGGGTTCCTTTCCGAGCAAACCGACGATCATACACACCGGAAAATGGCCTTCCACGGCAACACCGCGGATGGCGTTGATCGAGTCGAGAAAGCCGGTGTACTGCATCATAAACACCGATTTTTGTCCCGCGGCATAAAGACCGCTGCAAATCGAGATACCCTCGTCTTCCTTACAAACCTGCACCACTTTGAATTCCGGATCGGCGATCAAGCCTTTCAGCAGGTAATGGCTCGTGACGCGATCGGGCAATGCCACAACGAAACGGATGCCCGCGCGCCTGAATTCATTTTTGATCGTCTGCGCCGCTAATGGATAATCCGCCATATTCCCTCCATCAAAATTGTCGGGGCGCGCATGCTGCGCCCCTATGCAACCTCCTGTACGAAATCCGCCAGCCGCTCGCCGATCATCAGCGAAGTCAAATTGGTATTCGCCCGGCTCACCACCGGCATGATCGAGGCGTCGCCGACCCAGAGATTTTGCATGCCGTGTACTCGCAGTCGCTGATCGACCACGGCCGTCGGATCGGAAGCGGGACCCATCTTACAAGTGCCGACGCCGTGGTGATAACTGTCGTATGTCTTGCGCGCGAACGCACCCCAATCTTCTCCGGCGCCCGGCTGGATCAACGGTCCGTAAAATTCTTTGATCTCCGGACGGCATACCAGCTCGTCAATGAACTGCATCGCCTCGACCATCGCCTTCAAATCTTCGGGATGCTCCAGCATGCGCGAGTCGATGCCCACCTGATCGTGCGGATCCGCGCTCTGCAAAAAAACCCGGCCGCGATTTCGCTGTTCGAGCAAATGAGCCGAGATCGGCATCATGCGCTTTAACCCGGTAACCTCTGTCGGCGGGCGCATATTAATGTGAAAGTTCGCCGCCTCGCTGATCGCGTTTTTGCGAATGATCAGGCGAAATCGCGGCACCACCCAGTCCACTTTGGATTCCTTCGGTCCTTCGTAGGTCATAAATACGACCGGATGATCCTGATAATTTTCGCCAATGCCATTGAGCTCATGAACGGTCGGAATACCGTGCTTCTTTAGCTCGGCGGCAGGACCGATGCCGGAGAGCATGAGAATTTGCGGCGAGCCGTAAACTCCCGAGGTCAGCACAATTTGGCCGCCGAGCGCCGTGTGCAGCACGCCGTCTTTTTCATAGTTCACGCCTTCGGCCTTCTTCCCGGAGAGCTTGAGTGAATGCACTGCCGCGTCATCAATGATCGTCAAATTTTTGCGACCGCGGGCTTGATCCAAATAGGCCACCACCGCGGACTGTCGTTTTCCGTCTTTGATGTTGTACGGCGACGCGCAAACGCCGTACGGTTCTGCCACATTGAGGTCAGGACACTTTGGCAACCCCATGCCGTATGCGGCTTCGAGAAACGCACGCACCGGCGGAGATGCCGGCATATCGAGCATGAAATTGCGCTTGACGTAGAGGGGTCCATCCTTGCCGTGAATCGGGCTGTCGGGAAAATCCTGATCGGACTCGATCTTCTTCATGAACGGCAAGCACCGCTCGTAGGTCCAATCCGGATTTCCCGCCGCCACCCATTGATCCAGGTCATAACGCTGGGGCCGCAGCACTGACATGACGTTGACGGACGAGCCGCCGCCCATGATGCGGCCGGCCACCGAGTAGAACGTGCTGCCGTCGACCGTGCGCTCGGTGGGGTACATCTCGATGAACGGCGCTTCGAGCAGCAATCGGGTCTGCAGAGCGGCCTCGGCCACCAGCTCGGGGAGCGGGTCCGGATCCGGCCCCGCTTCGAGGAGCAGCACCCGCCGCGCCGGGTCTTCCGAGAGGCGCGTGGCCAGCACACAGCCCGCGG
>Ga0164303_10000058_pt1 | contig 17628 bp, 17 predicted proteins | sample Whisoiple_207_MG_FD_109715 | JGI IMG/M metagenome (GOLD analysis project Ga0164303, IMG submission 109715) | Soil microbial communities amended with pyrogenic organic matter from upstate New York, USA - Whitman soil sample_207_MG | ecosystem: Environmental > Terrestrial > Soil > Agricultural...
AGGCTTGGAACAAGCCGGCTTTAAAATTTAGTTTCATAGCTCAATGCCATGGTAAATCTCCCCGTACCTCTCTTTGTTAACGAGGGGTTTAGGAATCGAATACTGAGCGTACCTCTTTGAAAAAGGGGGCTAGGGGGATTTTTGCTGCGACAATCACGAATATGAACCAGCAGCCATTGACTTTGGAAATCGGTAAAAAGCTCTCACCTGCCGAAGCCAGAGCTTTCACCGATGAGATCAAACATCGCATGTACGTGCTGTGGAATGAAAAGATTTTCGGCGGCGCGTTCATGCGCGATCTCGAAGCCGGACGATTACCGTTCGCGACGATCCAGCTTTTTTGGCAAAACTGGTACAGCTATCCGGTTGAAGTGAACAATTTCCATTTGATCATTTATCAGCGCCATCAGGGCATCTTCGCGCGCCATCGCGATCTATTGGCGCCTTACGTCGGCAAAATCAGCGATGAGTTAGTCAACCCGAGTATCCCGGGGCACATCGAAGTTCTGATCAAGCAGGGTGAAGCTTTCGGTGTGACCATCGAGCAAATGATCAACTGCCAGGTCTATCCGGAGTGTCGCGCTCTGACTGAATTTGCCCGCGGACTCGTTTACGAAGGCAGTATGATCGAATGGTGGGCTCGCTCGTTGAACGAAGAGATGTTCGGCCATTGGGCGCGTCGTTGGCGCGAAGCATTGCTGGCGAAGTACAAAATCAAAGAAGCCGATCTCCACTATTTTCAGGTGCATGAAGAGGCCGATCTCCACGAGCACTTGGATGGACTCATGGCGCACGGCCAGGTTGCCCGCATGATCTTCGAGCGCTTGCTTCAGGATGGCAACACTTGGTATCGGCCCGGTTGGGGTCCCGAATATTGCTGTTTAACCAATGCGGAGTATGTAGCGCTTTTCCACGAGGGCATTTACAAACATTCACGCGCTTTAGCACATTTTTAATTGGGATCATTACTCACCACGAAGCTCACGAAGGAAACATAGATAACTGCATAATGCTCCTTAGTGTGCTTCATAGCCTTTGTAGGGTGAGCTCTGGCGCACCTCTTTAGCCCGGATGGAGCGTAGTGGTCCGTGGTTTTCAGAATGTCTTCGTGACGTTTGTGTTCTTCATGGTGTCAACGTTCTCATGAAAGCAAACTATGCCCTTTAACGATTTGCGCGAATTCATTGCCGCCGCTCGCGAGCTCGGCCAGGTCAAAGAGATTCACGGCGCCGATTGGAATCTGGAAATCGGCGCACTGACCGAGATGTTCGCGTTCAAAGAGCCATCGCCGATGGTGCTCTTCGATCAAATTCCCGGCTATCCGGCAAATTTCCGTGTCGTCTCGAATATCGTCAGCAACCCGACTCGGTCCGGACTCACTGTGGGTATGGCGGCCGACGCCACTCCAATCGAGCTGGTCGCTCGCTGGAGAGAATTGCTCAAAAGCGTCAAACCGATTCCGCCTCGGGTCGTTTCAAACGGTCCCATTCTGGAAAATGTAAAAACCGGCGCCGAAATCGATATGACGATCTTTCCTGCGCCCCACTGGCACGAGCTCGACGGCGGGCGGTATATCGGCACCGCCGACTGCGTGATCACCGGCGAACCGGAAGAGGGCGGCTGGGTGAATATCGGTATTTACCGGGTGCAGGTGCACGACAAGAATACCCTTGGGCTCTATGTCTCGCCCGGCCATCACGCGCGCATCATGCGCGAAAAATATTGGGAAAAGGGTCGCAGTTGTCCGGTCATCGTCACTTTCGGACAGGATCCATTATTGTTTTTGGTTGCAGGCCAATCACTGCCTTACGGCATGTCGGAATTCGATTACTGCGGTGGGCTACGCGGCGCACCCGTCGACGTCATCCGCGGCGAGGCAACGGGGCTACCGATCCCGGCCAGCGCCGAAATTGCCATCGAAGGGGAAGTGCCGCCGCCAAAGGAACAAGTGCACGTCGAAGGCCCATTCGGCGAATGGCCCGGTTACTACGCCCATGGCGCTGCCGACGAGCCTGTGATTCGCGTAAAAAAACTCTATTATCGCAATGATCCGATTATCGCGGGTGCGCCGCCCCTCAAGCCGCCGTTTATTACTTTCGGCGTGCCGATCGGGGCGGCCGCAATTTGGAATTATTTAGAAAAGGCCGATGTCCCGGATATCAAAGGTGTGTGGTGTTACGTTGGCGGTTCCGCGGCAGCGGGAGGTGCGCCCTTTATCATCGTCTCGTTGAAGCAGCGCTACCATGGCCACGCTCAACAAGCCGGCATCGCCGCACTCGGCTCTCGTGCCGGCAACTATCACGGCCGATTTGTCATCGTGGTGGATGAGGACATCGATCCGTCCGACATGAAGGAAGTCATTTGGGCCGTAGCAACGCGCTGCGATCCTAAAACCGCCATCAGCATTATCGATGGCTGCTGGAGCACGCCGCTCGATCCCGCTATGCATCCCGACCAGCGGAATGCCGGCAATTTCGTTAACAGTCGGGCGATCCTTAACGCCTGCCGTCCCTATGCCTGGCGCGACCGGTTCCCGCCGGTAAACGCATTGAGCCCGGAATTAAAGAACAAGATCGGAGAGAAGTGGAAAAAAGAGCTCGCGTAAGATTGTGCCAAGCGAGTTGAAGCTTGCGGGGATAGTCACGCCTACTTCGTCGATTTTGTCTCTGGTTTGCTGAGGGGCGCTTTGGTTTCCGGCGCGGCTGGCGCGGAAGCGAAGCCGACGCCCTGCTTTTGCAGCTCTTCCATAACCATCTTAGCGCCGGCATGGCCCTGATCTGCCAATTGCCCCGTCTTCGTCACCAAGTTTCTGAACTGAGTTTGGACTTTCTGCGCTTCCTGAATTGCCGCTTCCTGACTGGTTTTTACTTGGCCGAGATTGCCTCTTTCAGAAATCAGCTGGACCGTTTGAAAACCAAAATAGACCGTTAGCGCCGCCAGCGTAATAATGAACGGCACGTTCGACCAGGTCGTTTCAACGGCGACCTGCTCCTCAATCTCTTCTTGTTCAATAATCGATGGATCCGTTTCTTCAGCCATTGTCCCCTATTTCTTTTGTGGCGCGGCTTCGACGCTGTCGCCAACATTGACGCCGCTATCGGCCAGAAGCTTTTTCAGTTGCGCATCGTTGGTTTTTACGGCCATGCTCGCGAGCACCGTGACGAGTTGGCGATTGAGCGCTTCGAGCTGAATCGTCTGGGCGATTTCCTGTTGCCGCTCGGTTACCTCAGCCTGGATGGACTGATTGCCCAAACCAATCACAATATTCACGAGCACCAAGATTAGAACCAGCACAGACCACGCGGTCATAAAAAGTTTTGTCTTTTTGGTCATCGATATTCTGCCCGGCTCCTCAAGTGAGAATCACAACAATTTTGTATGGGTGCGGCACTGCGCCAGCCCGTGGAACAGGCTTGTTTAATACGTATGCGATTCGCGATCAATAGATGATGCTGCCCAAGCGTTCCCAGCGCACCCACCGGTCGGTACCGTCCCACGACCAGTAAATCAAAAAGGCTTTACCGCGCACGTCGTCGAGATTCACAAACCCCCAGAACCGGCTGTCGTAACTGCGGTCTCTGTTATCGCCCATGACGAAGATGTGCCTCTGAGGAACCACCTTGGGCCCGTAGTCGTCACCACTCCCCACCGCGCCCGCCTGCGGGTCGTAACCCGCGAAGTGAGCGTGCGGATCGTCGACCTGCTTTCCGTTGATGAAGATTTTTTTGGCGCGAACTTCCACCGTATCACCGGCCACTGCGATCACCCGCTTGATAAAGTCCTTCGACCGGTCTTCCGGATAGATAAAAACCACCACATCTCCTCGTTGCACGTTGGCGTACTGCACCAGATAGCGCTCGAGGAACGGCATGCGCACACCATAGGACAACTTGTTGACCAGAATATGATCGCCAATTTCTAAAGTCGGGATCATCGAGCCGGACGGGATTTTAAAAGCCTGCACGATGAAGGTTCTGATGAACAGCGCCAAAACCAGCGCCATGATGATGGCTTCCGCGTATTCGCGGAAGGTTGATTTTGCTTTCACCGTGGTCGAGTTCTCCACTAAACTTTGATCTTTCACCTTGTTTGCCTTTTCTGACGCCATTGACAACTCCCGCCCTAAACTTTCAGTGCGGCAAGAAACGCCTCTTGCGGTATTTCAACCTTGCCCACCTGCTTCATCCGCTTCTTACCCTCTTTTTGACGCTCCAGCAGCTTGCGCTTGCGTGTGATGTCACCGCCGTAACACTTGGCAGTGACATTCTTGCGGAGGGCCTTGACTGATTCCCGGGAAATGACTCGGCTGCCGATCGCCGCTTGAATGACGACCTCGAACAGCTGGCGGGGAATAAGCTCGCGCATTTTTTGCACCAGATCGCGACCGCGATAGTAGGCCTTGTCGCGATGCACGATCATCGACATCGCATCGACCACATCACCGTTGATTCGGACATCGAGCTTGACCAGGTCCGCGGGGCGGTAGCCCGCCAGTTCATAATCCATCGACGCGTAACCGCGGCTCACCGACTTAAGCCTATCATAGAAATCTACGACAATTTCGTTCAAAGGCAACTCATAGACGAGCATGACGCGCTTTGGCCCCAAGTAGCGGATTTCTTTTTGCGTGCCGCGCTTCTCCTCGCAGAGCTTCAGAACTCCGCCGAGAAACTCCTGGGGCAGATGAACGGTCGCCTGAATCACCGGCTCCTCGATATGATCGATCTCCGATTCGTTGGGCAGCTTGACCGGATTATCGATCATGAGTGTGGCTCCGCCGGTCGTGATCACCTGATAAATGACGGTCGCCGCCGTGGTGATGAGGCTAAGGCTAAACTCGCGCTCGAGCCGCTCGCGGACGATATCCATATGCAGCAAACCGAGAAAACCACAGCGAAAGCCAAAGCCCAAGGCTTGGGATGTCTCCGGCTCGTAGGTGAACGATGAATCGTTCAACCGAAGCTTTTCTAAAGCGTCGCGCAAAGCTTGATACTGTCCAGACTCGGTCGGGTAAAGTCCGCTGAAGACCATCGGTTTCAGCGGTTTGAAACCGGGCAGCGGTTCACGGGCAGGCCGCTCGTCGGTTGTGATCGTATCACCGATTTGCGTTTCTGCCACTTCCTTGATGCCGGCCATGATAAAACCGACTTCGCCGGCCTTGAGTTCTTCGACCTCGACCGGTGCGGGCGAGAACACTCCCAACCGAAGAACTTCGAAGGCGCGCCCGCTCCACATCATCCTTATTTTCGTGCCCTTTTGCACAGCGCCGTCGAAAATCCGCGTCATCACCACAGCGCCGTGATAAGGATCGAACCAGCTATCGACGATCAAAGCTCGCAGCGGGCCAGCAGGATCGCCCTTGGGCGGCGGAAAGTGATGGACGATTCCTTCGAGGATTTCTTCTGTCCCGATGCCCTCCTTGGCGCTCGCCAGAACGGCGCTCGACGCATCGATCCCGATGACGTCCTCGATATCGGCTTTCACCCGCTCAGGCTCCGCGCTCGGCAGATCGATCTTGTTAATCACCGGAAGAATTTCCAAATTGTGATCGAGGGCCATGTGAACATTGGCCACGGTCTGGGCCTCGACGCCCTGCGCGGCATCCACCACGAGTAACGCGCCTTCGCAGGCCGCGAGGCTGCGCGAGACTTCATAGGTGAAGTCCACATGCCCCGGGGTATCGATCAGATTGAGCTTGTATTCTTTGCCGTCCTTCGCGCGATAGCGCAGGCAAACCGGGCTCGCCTTGATGGTGATGCCCCGCTCGCGCTCGAGTTCCATGCTGTCGAGAATCTGCTCTGTTCTCTCCCGGGCGCTGATCGCCCCTGTGAACTCGAGCAACCGGTCAGCCAGCGTCGATTTGCCGTGATCGATGTGTGCAATGATTGAGAAATTTCGAATGTGATCCTGAGTCATTGACTGAGGCTATTCCGATACCAGTGAGCGGTGCGTCGCAGACCTTCGCCAAGCGGTATTTTGGCACCCCACCCGAGCACCTGTGCGGCGTGCCGCGCATCGATGCAACTCCGCCGTTGCTCGCCGGGCTTGGCCGGTCCGTGTTGCGCTTCAGTAGTGCTTCCCAAAGCCTCGCGTAAGTTTCCGAAAATTTCTAGCACATTGGTCTCGACACCCGTGCCGATGTTCACCTCGCCGACAAAGTCGGCCTGCAATGCGGCGATATTGGCAGCCACCACATCGTCGACATAGACATAGTCCCGAGTCTGTCTTCCGTCGCCGTTGATGACCGGTGTTTTGCCCTGCAACAACATTGAAAGAAAAATCGCCACCACGCCCGCTTCACCCTGGGTTGATTGTCTTGGGCCGTACACGTTGGCATAGCGGAGCGCCGTGTAAGGCAACCCAAAAGCTTGGTGGTAGTACGAAAGATACAGCTCGCCGGCGCGCTTGCTCACGCCGTAAGGGCTAGCTGGACGGGTGACGTGGTCCTCCGCGGCCGGAAAAGTTTCTTGCTCGCCGTATACCGCTCCACCCGAAGAAGCAAAAATGACTTTCTTCAAGCCAGAGTTTTTGCCCGCTTCGAGCAGATTGACAAACCCGAGAATATTGACGCGGGCATCGAAGGTCGGATCCGCCACGGAATGACGCACGTCCATTTGCGCCGCGTGATGGCAAAGAATTTCCGGTTTGATCTGTTCGAGACGTGTTGCCGCGCCGCGCTCCGCAATATCCACCTGGTGCAGTTTTGCTTTGGGATTGAGATTCGCTGTTTGCCCGGTGGAAAGATCGTCGAAGACATGCACCTCGTGACCGCGCTCCAGATAAGCATCGACAATGTGGGACCCGATAAACCCCGCGCCCCCGGTAACAATGATTTTCACGCCGTTTGTTCCTGAAGCCGAGCGCGAAAATAGTCGATGGTTTTTATCAGGCCTTCTTCGAGTTGGACTCTCGGCTCCCACCCGAGAAGCTTTTTGGCCTTGCTGATGTCCGGCTGGCGCACTTGCGGATCATCCTCGGGCAGCGGCTTGTAGATAATCGAGCTTTTCGAGCCAGTAAGCTCGATGATTTTTTTTGCGAATCCCAAGACGGTCATCTCGTGAGGATTGCCGATGTTCACGGGCAAATGATGATCGCTTTCGAGAAGCTTGTTGAGGCCCGCGACGAGATCGTCGACATATTGAAAACTGCGCGTCTGCTCACCCCGGCCGTAAACCGTCAGCGGTTCTCCTTTGAGGGCCTGCATAATGAAATTAGGCACGACCCGGCCGTCATGCAAGCGCATGCGCGGCCCGTAGGTATTGAAAATCCGCACAATGCGCGTGTTCAATCCATGAAAGCGATGATAGGCCATCGTCATGGCTTCGGCAAAGCGCTTCGCCTCGTCGTAAACACCGCGCGGTCCGATCGGATTCACATTGCCCCAATATTCTTCGCTTTGCGGCCGCACCAGTGGATCGCCGTAAACTTCCGATGTCGACGCCAGCAAATAAACCGCGTTCTTGGCCTTGGCGAGCCCTAGCGTATTATGGGTCCCTAACGCTCCCACCTTGAGCGTGGGAATCGGTAATTCAAGATAGTCCACGGGACTCGCCGGTGAGGCAAAATGCAAAATATAATCGAGCGGTTCCTGTACCTCGATGTACCGGCTCACATTATGATCGATAAACCGAAACCGCGAGTTTTTGAGAAATGCGCCGATGTTTTGCTTTGCACCGGTGGAATAATTGTCCATGCAGAGCACCTCATGACCGCGATTGAGGAAGCTCTCGCACAGGTGCGAGCCGATGAATCCGGCGCCGCCCGTCACCAGGTATCTAGCCATCGTTCCGTCCGATCGAGTAGTAGGTAAACCCGAGCTTGCGCAGGTCCGCGGGATCGAAAATGTTCCGACCATCAAAAATCACCGGCTGCTTCAGCAGGTCTTTGATGCGCAAAAAATCCGGCCGGCGAAATTCGTTCCATTCGGTCAAAATCAGCAGCGCTGCGGCACCGTGCAGGGCGTCATAATTACGATGCGTGTACTGGATGCGATCGCCAAAAATTTTCCTGGCCTCTTCCATCGCCTCGGGGTCGAACGCCTGCACCCGCGAACCGGCGTCCAACAGCGCTTTGATGACGACGATCGCGGGAGCGTCGCGCATGTCGTCCGTGCGCGGCTTGAAAGCAAGTCCCCAGATCGCAAATGTCAAGCGCGACAGGTCATCACCAAAATGGCTTTTGACTTTGTCGAACAGCAGCCCTTTCTGGCGCTCGTTCACTTGTTCCACAGCCGTGAGCAGCGGCATTCTCCCCTTGTCCCCGGCCATGCCGATCATGGCGCGAATGTCCTTGGGAAAACACGACCCGCCGTAACCGACGCCGGGAAAAATAAAGTGCGGTCCGATGCGCCGGTCCAGACTGATGGCGCGCCGCACTTCACTCACGTCGGCGCGCATCTCTTCGCACAGGTAAGCGATCTCATTAATAAACGAAATCTTGGTCGCCAACATCGCGTTGGCAGCATATTTACTCATCTCCGCGCTTCGGCTGTCCATGACGAGAATCGGATTGCCGGTGCGCAAAAACGGCTCGTAGAGCTCCTGGAGCGTTTCCAAAGCATCGGCATTGTCGCCACCCAAAACCACGCGGTCAGGTTTCATGAAATCTTCCACTGCCGCGCCTTCCTTCATGAACTCCGGATTCGAGGCGACCGCAAAAGACTGCCGAGTTTCTTCGCCCAGCCACCCTTTGATCAGATCCGCTGTGCCCACTGGAACGGTGCTTTTGGTAACGATGATTTTGAAGCCGTTCATCGCTTTGCCGATGCCCCGAGCAGTGGCCTCCACGTAGCTCAAGTCGGCATGGCCCGTGGCGCTCTGCGGCGTGCCCACGGCAATAAAGATGATTTCCGATTTTTTAACCGCACTCGCCAAATCCGTAGTAAAACTCAAGCGCTGGTCCTCGGCATTGCGCCGAACCATTTCTTCGAGACCCGGCTCATAGATCGGCACCTTGCCGGACTTCAGCATGTCGATCTTTTCCTCGTCGATATCGACGCAGACCACGTCGTTTCCGGTCTCGGCGAAACAGGTGCCGGCAACCAGCCCCACGTATCCGCTTCCGATCACCGCCAGATTCATCCCTTTCCTCCCGACTGCAATACCTCGCCAACGACAAAAACCGGCCGGTCTTGCGACTCGTGGTAAGTACGCGCCAGCATCTCACCCAAAAGCCCCATTGTGACGAACTGAAAGCCGATAAAGATCAGAAGGATCGCGAGCAATAACAGCGGTCGGTTGCCGATCGAGCGATGATAAACAAGTTTTTCCACTGATAGATAGAGCGCAAAGGCAAATCCGGTAACTCCGCTCACCACGCCTAGCGGACCGAAGACGTGCGCCGGACGAGTCGAGTAACTCGAAAGGAATTTGACGGTTAAAAGATCTAGGATCACGCGCAAAGTACGGCTGATGCCGTATTTCGACTGGCCCGCTAACCGGGGGCGGTGGTTGACTTTGATCTCGGCAATCTGCGCGCCGCGCTCGTACGCGATGGCTGGTATAAATCGATGCATTTCACCATAAAGTTTCAGATTCTTGGCGACTTCCTTGCGCATAGCTTTCAGCGTGCACCCGTAGTCATGCAGCTTTACGCTCGTTATCGAAGATATCAGACAGTTAGCGAGCATTGAAGGTAATCGGCGGCTGAAAAAAGCGTCGCAACGATTATAACGCCAGCCAGCAACCAAGTCATTGCCTTCCTCCAGCATTCCGATCAAAGCGGGGATATCGGCCGGATCGTTCTGACCATCGCCATCCATCAATACGATGATTTCGCCGCCGGCATAGGCCAAGCCGGCTGCCAGTGCCGCGGTTTGTCCAAAATTGCGTTTGAGCCGTACTGCTTTCACGATCGGCAACCTACACCGGATCTTGCGTAGAGCCGTAAAGGTGCCGTCCTTGCTTCCGTCATCCACTGCGACGATTTCGTAAGTTTTGCCCAGAGGACTCAAAACACCATCGATCTCGCGCATGAGCGGCTCGATGTTCTCTTCCTCGTTGTAGACCGGAATGACGACCGAAAGCTCCATCGGGTCAGGAATGAAAATCGGTGAGATCGATAAATCGCTGGTAGCGTTCCTCGATTTCGGCAAGCGAAACGTCCGTCAATCGCTTGACGCCGAAATCCTCGACCGTGAACGACGCCACGACTGAGCCGTAGACAATGGCCCGCCGCAGACCGCCTTGGCTTTGATCCCCGGATCGGGCTAGATGCCCCATAAAGCCGCCGGCAAAGGAATCCCCGGCACCCGTCGGATCGAAGACTTCTTCCAGAGGGTAAGCCGGCGTGGCAAACACTGAGGAATCGGAAAATTGCAGCACGCCGTATTCACCCCGTTTGATCAGAATCATTTTTGGTCCCATCTTGAGAATCGCTCGCGCCGCCTTGACGATATTATCATAACCGCTCAAGAGCCGGGCTTCTGAATCATTGATCACCAGGATCTCGATGCGCTGCAACACTTTCTTCAGCTCTTCTTGGCTTTCGTGAATCCAGTGATCCATGGTGTCGCACACGACGAGCTTCACGCTGCGCAGCTGCCGTAGAACTTCCAGCTGCATCGCCGGGTCGATATTGCCGAGAAATACATAATCGGCATCGCGATAGCCTTCCGGCAATTTGGGCTCGAAACCGGCTAGAACATTTAAATGAAGTTCTAACGTGTCGCGCAGGTTAATGTCCTCATGATAGCGGCCGCGCCAGTGAAAGGTGTCGCCCTTGTCGCGCTGCAGCCCCTCGAGGTCGATCTGCCGCCGATTGAAAATATCGATGTAGTCTTGGGGAAAATCCTGGCCGATGACGCCGACCACCCGTACCGGTGCGAAAAAGCTCGCGCCGAGCGCGAAATAAGAAGCGGAGCCGCCGAGGATACGCTCGGCCGAGCCGAACGGCGTCTCGATGGAATCGAAGGCTACGGTACCGACGACCAGAACACTCATAAATATTTCCCGATGATGGGTTGCAGTTCGGCGCGAATTTTTTTTGGAATCCGAGCCCGCTCGGTGATGATCGCGTCCTTTAATGCGGAAATACAGCCGCAGGAGCGCGGCTCGGACAATTCGGCTGACGCACGCGCAATTGTGCGCTGCGCCAGAGCGACGTTCTGTTTCAGCACCGTGAGCACATGCTCGATTTCAACATCACCGGCTTGGTCATTCCAGCAGTCATAATCGGTGGCGAGCGCCAGCGTACCAAAACAAATTTCCGCCTCCCGGGCGAGCTTGGCTTCCTGGAGATTGGTCATACCGACCACGTGCGCGCCCCAGGCTCGATAAAGATGCGACTCCGCTCGGGTGGAAAACTGCGGTCCTTCCATGCACACATATGTCCCACCCGAGTGGACCTCGGCCCCTTCTTGCCGCGCTGCCGTGACGAGCACTTTCGATAAGTCGCTGCAAAAGGGATTCGCCAAACTCACGTGGGCGACCACTCCCCGGCCGAAGAACGTGCTCGGCCGTTGTGTGGTGCGATCGATAAACTGATCCGGCACCACCAAGTGGCCGGGTGCAATCTCTTCGCGCAAGCTGCCAACGGCGCTCACTGAAATAATGCGTTCGACGCCCAATTTTTTCAACGCAAAAATGTTGGCGCGAAAATTGATCTCCGTCGGTAACCAGCGATGGCCTTTGCCGTGGCGCGGCAAAAATATGAGATCGACACCGCCCAGCCGACCTCGAATGAGCGGGTCGGACGTCTTGCCGAAGGGAGTTTTGATCCCCATCTCGCGCACTCCCGCGAGCTGCGGCATTTGGTAAAGACCGCTGCCGCCGATCACACCGATGACCGCAGGTTTCATGAAACGGTGGCCTCGGCGCGGCGCTCGCGATGTCGCTCCCGCCCCACCTCCTCTCCCTGCAACTGCCCACAAGCGGCTTGAATATCGTCACCGCGCGGACGGCGCACGTTGATCTGCATGCCTGCATCATGAAGAACATTTTGAAAACGCGCGATGCTTTCGTTGGTCGGTCGGAGAAACTCGCTGCCAGGATGCGGGTTGAAAGGAATCGCGTTGATTTTGCTGGGAATGCCGCGCAGCAATTTGGCCAGCTCGCGCGCATGTTGCTCCGAATCGTTAACGCCGCGCAACAAAACATATTCGAAGGTGATGCGCTTGCGCCGCGGAATCGGTAGTGAACGGCAGCAATCGATCACCTGCGCTAGCGAATACTTACGGTTCACCGGCATTAATTGACCGCGGAGCTGGTTGTCGGGCGCGTGCAACGAGATCGCGAGATTGACTCTAGTCTCGGCCATGAGTTTTTCGATTTGCGGCACCAAGCCGACCGTCGAGAGGGTCACCCGGCGCGGCGAAATTCCTACGCCCCATTTGCTGTCGGTAATGATTTCCAGCGCGCGCAACGTCTGCTCATAATTGGCTAGAGGCTCCCCCATTCCCATCAGCACGATGTGGGTGATGCGGCGCTCATTCTGGAAACTACGGCTGACTTCGAGTACCTGATTCACTATTTCACTGCTGGTAAGATTTCGTTTGAGCCCCAGCACAGCTGTGGCGCAAAAGGCGCAGCCGAACGCGCAGCCGGCTTGCGTCGAGATGCACAGAGTCAACCGGGTGGCCTCTGGGATCAACACGCTTTCGATGCTTTCGCCGTCCGCCAGCCCGAAGAGAAATTTCACTGTACCGTCGCACGACTCGGCGCGGCGCCAAATTTGTAACCGGCCAATAAGGAAATGGTCACCCAATGCTTCGCGCAAGTCCCGCGACAGATTGGTCATCTCTTCAAAGGTCGTCGCGCGCTTATGAAACAGCCATTGCCAAATCTGCTTAGCGCGATAAATCGGATGATTGTGCTTGGTCAGGAAGCCGGATAGCTCCTTTAGATTCAAATCTGCAATGTTCGGCTTCATATCAAGTAGCAACAAGCAGTAATATAGCACCGGATTGCGAACAGGACGGGGGAGCGGCGGGCATCAAACAATTTCGTCGGGCCGGAAGAAGAAAGCGATCTCGGTCGCTGCGGTTTCCGGGCCGTCGGAGCCATGCACCGCGTTCTGTTCCACATCCTTACCACAATCCTTGCGTATGGTTCCCGGTGCCGCCTTCGCAGGATCCGTGGCCCCCATAATCTCGCGATTCTTTGCGATCGCGTTTTCACCCTCGAGAATAGAAACGAAGATCGGTCCCGAAGACATATAGCCGCACAAGCTCGCAAAAAAAGGCCTTTCCTTGTGCACCGCATAGAAAGCCTGGGCGCGTTCGGGAGACAACCGCACGAGTTTTCCAGCGGCGATTCTGAGACCGGCCGCTTCGAACCGGCTTAGAATTTCGCCGATCAGATTTCTGCCCACCGCGTCTGGTTTGATGATCGATAAAGTTCGTTCGACGCTCATTTGCCTGACATCGCCTCCTGCATTGTCCTTCCAATGGTTGCGGGCGATGACGCCATGCGAATTCCCGCTGCAGTCATGGCCGCAATCTTTTCTCTTGCGGTGCCTTTTCCGCCGGAAATGATCGCTCCTGCATGCCCCATTCTCTTTCCCGGCGGCGCCGTTTGCCCCGCAATAAAACCTGCCACCGGCTTTTTCATGTGCGCCTTGATCCAGCCCGCGGCTTCTTCCTCGGCGCTGCCGCCGATCTCGCCGATCATGACAACCCCGGTTGTCTGTGCATCGTTATTGAACATTTCCAAAACGTCGACAAATTCCAATCCATGCACCGGATCACCGCCGATGCCAACACAGGTCGACTGCCCCATTCCCAATCGCGTGAGTTGATCCACCGCTTCATAGGTCAGTGTCCCGCTGCGAGACACCACCCCGATGCTTCCCGCTTTATGAATATGGCCCGGCATGATGCCGATTTTACATTCGCCCGGTGTAATTGTTCCGGGACAGTTCGGACCCAGAAGCCGAGACTTCCGGCCCTCGAGATAGCGCTTTACCTTCACCATGTCGCGCACCGGAATTCCCTCGGTAATACAGATCGCCAACGGAATATCGGCGTCGGCAGCTTCCAGAATGGCGTCGGCAGCGAACGGCGGCGGCACATAGATGACGCTCGCATTGGCGCCCGTTTCTTTGACGGCCCGAGCGACGGTGTCGAAGATCGGGATGCCTTCGAATGAGGTGCCGCCCTTTCCCGGTGTCACGCCCGCTACCATTTGCGTGCCATACTCTTTGCACGCGCGCGTATGGAACTGACCCGTGGCACCGGTGATTCCCTGGGTCAATACCCGGGTGTTTTTATTGACCAGAATCGACATCGTTCTATTTTGGATTGCCGATTTAGATTGTTGGTCTCGTATACATTCTGAATCGAAAATCCAAAATCTAAAATTGCTTTACGGCTGTGACGATTTTTTCCGCTGCTTCCGCCATGGTGTCAGCAGAAATAATCGTTAGTCCCGACGCTGCGAGGATCTGCCTTCCCTGCTCCACATTCGTCCCCTGCATCCGCACCACCAGCGGGACGGTGATCTTCAATTCCCGGGCGGCATCGACCACGCCTTGGGCTAGAACATCGCAGCGCATGATACCGCCGAAAATATTGATCAAGACGCCCCGCACTCGAGAATCGGCCAGCAAAATCCTGAAAGCGTGTGCGACCTTTTCCTTGTCAGCGCCGCCGCCCACGTCGAGAAAATTGGCCGGCTCACCGCCGTGGTGCTTGATGATGTCCATGGTCGCCATGGCCAGCCCGGCGCCATTGACCATACAGGCGATATTGCCGTCCAAGGAGATATAGGAGAGATCGTATTTACTGGCTTCGACTTCGCGCGGGTCTTCTTCATCGAGATCACGCAGCGCAACAATTTCTTTTTGCCGAAAAAAAGCATTGCTATCGAAATTCATTTTGGCGTCCAGCGCCATAATCTGCCCGTCCTTGGTGATAATCAGTGGATTGATCTCGGCCAGCGAAGCGTCAGTTTCCACGAAAGCACGGTAAAGCCCCTGCATGACGGCTACTGCTTTGCCGGTCAACTCCGACGGGATATTCAATGCGAAGGCTAAGCGCCGGCATTGAAACGCCGCCAGCCCGATCACCGGGTCGACAGTTTCCTTCAAGATTTTTTCCGGAGCCTTCGCGGCGACTTCCTCGATTTCAACGCCGCCTTCGGACGAGCAAATGACTGTGACTCGTGACTGCGCGCGGTCCATAACCATCGCGAGATAAAGCTCCCGTTGGATCTCTAAACCCTGCTCCACCAGAACGCGGCGGACTTGCCGGCCCTCCGGCCCGGTCTGGCGCGTCACGAGATTTCTGCCACGCATCTGGCGCGCCTTGTCCGCAGCCTCCTCCGGGCTCTTGACCACCTTTACGCCGCCACCTTTGCCGCGGCCACCCGCGTGAATCTGCGCCTTGACGACAACCACTCCTCCACCCAGCTGCTGGGCTGCCGCTTTCGCTTCCTCCGCAGTGGTCGCGATGATTCCTTGCGGTACGGCTACCCCGAAACGTTTGAGGATTTCTTTCGCCTGAAACTCGTGGATGTTCATCGCTTTCGTACCGCAAAAAACGAGACCCTAAGACTACACGATGCTTAGTCTCAGGGTCTCAGGCGGCTGGGAATTCTGCTGCGCTATGCAGCGCCCAACACACGATTCATCGCCTGAACGATGTCTTTAACATGGTTGAGCGATTCGTCGAACGCCTTCTTATCCGCGGCATTCAAGTGGAGATCGATGATTTTCTCGACCCCACCGGCGCCAATGATCACCGGCACACAGAAGTAATAGCCGTTCACGCCATATTCGCCCTCCAGCAATGCCGCACAAGGAAGAATTTCTTTCTTATCGAAAAGATAAGCTTCGGTCATCTGAATCGCCGCGGAGGCCGGTGAAAAATAGGCCGATCCGGTTTTCAGCAACGCCACCACTTCGCCGCCGGCATTACGTACGCGCGCCTCGATTTCCTCGAGCCGCTTAGCTGAAATGAGCTTCTCTACGGACACGCCGCCGACAAAGCAGGAGCTGCGGACCGGCACCATATCATCGCCGTGGCCGCCCAAAACCATCGCTTGCACACTCTTCACCGAAACGTTCAGTTCCTTGGCGACAAAAGAGCGGTACCGTGAAGAATCTAAAATTCCCGATTGACCGACGACCCGATTTTTCGGAAAGCCCAAAGCGCGCTGCATCAATGTGACCATCGCGTCGAGGGGATTGGTAATGACGACGACGAAAGAATCCGGCGCATGCTTCTTAATGCCGTCCGCCACTGAAGTCAGTATTTTCGCGTTAGTGCCGAGCAAGTCGTCTCGACTCATTCCCGGCTTGCGCGCGATGCCCGCAGTAACAATGCAGACGTCGGCGCCGGCAATGTCGTCATATTTGTTTGTTCCGATGACATCGCCGTCAAATCCTTCGACGGGCCCGGCATGCGACAGATCGAGTGCTTTACCTTGGGGTAGTCCCTCAATCACATCGAACATGACGACATCACCGAGTCCTTTGAGCAGCGCGAGATGCGCCATGGACCCGCCGATATTACCCGCGCCGATTAGCGCAATCTTTTTCCTAGCCATACCTCACCGTGCCATCCGAAAATCTTACCACCTGAAACCTGACACCTAAAGGCCAACAGCGCTATTGCATGTTGGCAACAATCGCATCACCAAAGCCCGAACAACTGACCAGCTTGGAACCCGGCATGAGCCGCTCAAAATCATAGGTCACTGTCTTCGCGTTCACCGCTCCCTCGATGCCCTTGATGATCAGATCCGCAGCTTCCGACCAACCCATGTAACGCAGCATCATCTCGCCGGATAGAACGACCGAACCCGGGTTGACCTTGTCGAGATCAGCGTACTTCGGCGCGGTGCCGTGGGTGGCTTCGAACACCGCATGGCCGGTCTCGTAATTGATGTTGGCGCCCGGCGCGATACCGATGCCACCGACCTGCGCGGCCAATGCGTCCGAGAGATAATCGCCGTTGAGATTACAGGTCGCAATGACGTCGTAGTCTTTTGGACGGATCAACACGAATTGCAAGGTCACGTCGGCGATGGAGTCTTTGAGCATCAGTTTTGATTTCCACTTGCCGTCGCCGTGGGTCGGCCAGAGCTTGAGCGCCTCTTCCACTTCTTTTTTGATATCGTTCTGCTGCGCCGGCGACATCATGGCGAATCCGGGATCGATCATTTTGGCATTGTCTTCGACGCTCAAGTTGGGATTGGCCTCTTTATTACCCAGAATCCAGGACTCGCGCTCCGAGACCACGTCATTACGAAATTCGCGTTTGCCGAGAGCGTAGCCCCATTCCATGAAGGAGCCCTCGGTGTATTTCATAATGTTGCCTTTGTGGACAAAGTTAACGTTTTTACGCTTGTTCTTGAGTGCCCACTGAATTGCCGCGCGCACCAGCCGCTCGGTGCCTTCGACCGAAACGGGCTTCAGGCCGATGGAAGCGGTATTGGGGAAACGAATTTTGGCATACTCTTTGGGAAAATTATCTTTGACCAGGGATTTAAATTTGGCATTGGCTTCGGTGCCGTTGGGAAATTCGATGCCGGTGTAAATATCCTCGGTGTTTTCCCGGAATACGATCATGTCGACGTACTCGGGATGCTTGACCGGCGAGGGCACGCCGTTGAAATAGCGCACCGGCCGTTGACAGACGTAAAGATCGAGCAGCTTGCGCAGGCCGACGTTGAGTGAGGTCATGCCGCC
>Ga0164303_10000059_pt1 | contig 17595 bp, 20 predicted proteins | sample Whisoiple_207_MG_FD_109715 | JGI IMG/M metagenome (GOLD analysis project Ga0164303, IMG submission 109715) | Soil microbial communities amended with pyrogenic organic matter from upstate New York, USA - Whitman soil sample_207_MG | ecosystem: Environmental > Terrestrial > Soil > Agricultural...
AAAATAAAGAGGGAGACGAAGGCAAGGCTCAGTCGCTGATCTATTCGGCCGGTGAAAGCGGCTTGCAAAGATTCACTCTGCGGCTGCAGCGCGCCATCTCCCGCCAGTGAATCGGCCAACGACAGCATTTAAGCTAGACTATAGCACACGAAACGCGACGAGCCAGAGCGGACGAGAAACTGATGGATGGGCGATCTCGTGCTATCGGACGAGTTTAGCCATGACTCTGCCGGCGAGGAGAGATTGCAGCCTGCGGGGAGTCAATTTCAAAGTATACACGAGTAATCGGTTATGCCATCCTGGTATCGCGACCGGTTTTTTGCCCAGTTTGTCTAACGCCAATTTGACAACCGGTTCTACCGGCATTGCGGCCACCTCGGAGGAGCCGGAGATTTCATGAAATTCCGTGGCGGTAGAGCCAGGGCAAAGCGCCAAAACCTGCACGCCGGTTCCCCTGAACTCGTAGCCAAAAGCCTCGGCCAGAAACAGTTCAAAGACTTTGCTCGCCGAATACGTTGCCTCAAACGGCGTCGCAATATAAGCGCTCACCGATGACACGAAAATGATGCCACCTTTGTTGCGCCGCGCCATCTCTCGCCCGAGGGCGTGCGTCAACGCCAACGGGGCGCGGCAGTTTACCGCGAGCAGAGCCAGTTCTCTTTCTATGTCATGGTCCAGGAATCTTCCTGCGATGCCGAACCCGGCGTTGTTGACCAAGAGTCCAACATCGAGTCCTTCAGTCGCGGCAATGATTTCCGGCAAGAAATCCGGACGAGATAAATCGATGGAAATGATTCGAGTTTGGATCTTGTGCTTCCTTTCAAGTTCTTCCGCGAGCTTTTGTAGCCTCTGATGGCGGCGTGCGACAAGAATGAGATTCAGGCCCAAAGCCGCCAACTGCGTGGCAAACTCCGCTCCTATGCCAGCGGAGGCGCCGGTAACGAGAGCCCATGGCCCGTAACGGTATTTGAAATCGGTCATCGAACTGATCGTCGGCACCAGAGGAGTACGTGCCGAGCGGCTCGTACTTTACGCCTATTTCAAATCCACGCAAAATAACAACGCTCAATTGATGATTCGCTCGCAGGGAAGAGAGCAGCGAAATTCAAACGATGCGAGCGCGGCTTTGATCTGCGGTTCGAAACAAGGAATCTGAGCGCAGAGAAATCATGGCGACGAACCCGAAAATTTTGAGTGAGCCGGCGAGGAAAACTCACTTGTTGGATCAGGCGGGCTGTTTTGCTTTTGACTCATCGCTGACAAACAGCAACAGCACCATTCCCGCAATGTAGCTGGCAGCGGCGACATAGAAGGCCTGAGTGAAGCCGTAATGCTGCATGACGTAGCCGATGATCAACGTCCAAACCGGACCGGAGATGAAGCCGACGAAGTAATAGATCGAGAACGCGGCATCGGTCAGCTCTTCGCTGGCGAAATCGCCGATCATAGTTTGAGTGAGGGCGCCCCGCGCTTGAACGAAAGCACCGTATAACAGCAGATTGATATAGAAAAAAATATTTAGCGAGGAGTGTTGCACCAGCAGCACGGTCATCAACGCCGAGAGCACCAGCGTGATCTGGGTGATCATCGTCCGCTTGCCAATCCAGTCGGAAAACCAGGCGATCGCCATCGGGCCGATCAACCCCGCGGATTGCATCAGCGTCAATAGCAAACCTCCGGCAGATGCGCTGATGGCGAATTTGTTCATGAAAAAGGGGACGAGATAGGTCATGTTGACGCCAGTTCCGCGGCCCGCCGCCCCCGCCATCAACACCAGAGAAGTAAAAAGCAGATTGCGATTCTTTAGACACTGGATGTAAGCGTCGAAGCCGGCGTGAGCTTTTGCCTTGCGGGGGGTTGCTTCTCCTGCTCCACCGTAGTCACGTACCAAAAAGAGGGTCAGTCCCATGAACAGACTGAGCAATCCAAAAATTACGAAGGCGGTACGCCAGCTGACGTAAAGCAGTGCCACGGATGCTGCCGCGGGCCCGATGAAAGAACCGAGGTTTCCCGCCGAGTGATGAAATGTCAGGGCCCAGCCACGCGCTTTCGGGTAATAGCGGGACAACAAGCTCGATCCGAGCGGATGCTGCGGACTCGATCCCGCATCGATGGCGACCCGTGCCGTAACCAATTGCGGAAAGCTTCCGACGAAATATTGCGACATCGCCGTCAGACCGACCATGACATTGCCTACGGCGAGCATCGTAGTGCGACGAAAAAAATTTGACAGGAAGCCATAAATGACCTGCAATCCCTGTCCGACAAAACTCGACAGTGCAGAAATAAAGCCGAGCCCTACAAGCCCAAATCCAAGCTCGGTCATCATCACCGGAAAGATCACCGAAGTGATGCTGTACTGAAGATGATTCAAAACATGGCAGCCGCTGATCAGTCCGAGCGCGAGTCTTTTTTGTTGGAGGGTAGTTTCCAGCGTCGGCACGTCAGACGTGCGCGCGGCGCTCACCATCGAAGTGGTTTGATCGCTCATAGTCGTGTCGGTTTTCTTTCAGTTCTTGTGTATAAGGCAGCAATTTCGCCGTCAATCAGAAAATTCAAGCGAATCGTTGGGCGCCGGAGCCGTGGCGCCAGCCGGCGTGCTGGAAGAGATCAAGAAACTTATACCAAGTCCGGCAAGCATCAAGACGAAACCGGTCAAAAACGCAGACCAGATCCCAGCGCCAAGGATTTCGACCATTTTCGGCAGCAGCTCGGGTGGAATCTCAGCACGGGTCTCAGGCATCAAAAGATTTTGCGGATGGGCAAGCCTCGCGATCAGGTCGGGCCTAAGCTCGCCGGCCGACAGTTGACGAAGTCCGCTCTGCATCCGGTTTAGCAGTACCGTCCCCATGATGCTTACCGCAAACGCACCGCCGAACGTGCGAAAGAGCATCACTGTGGAGGTGGCGACACCGATGCGCTGGTGCGGGACGGCGTTTTGCACGGCGACGAGCGTTGTCAGATTAGCCAGTCCCATGCCGGTACCGATCAGAATTCCGCCAACGACTACCCATATGATGCTCAACTCAGAGGTGACAAGGACAAAAAAACTATAGCCCGCTGACAGCAGTGCCATTCCGGTCATCGCGACGATCCTATAACCAAGCCGATTGAGGGCTTGTCCGGCGATCAAGCTGCCGGTGGTCCAGGCCATGCTTACGAACAGGAGCACCATACCGGCGCGGGATGCAGTAAGGCCGCGCACGCCCTGAAGGTACACCGGCAAGTAGCTAACTGCGCCAAACACGCCCATGGCGGCTAGGGTGGCAACGGCAGCCGAAGACTTGAACAAGCGCGGATGAAAAAGATCCAGCGGCATGATCGGCTCCGCGGCACGCTGCTCGACAAAGTAGAAGACAGCTATAAACGTCAATCCCAAAACAATGATGATTATCAGTCCAGCATCAAGTCCCTGGCCGGCGCGTGCTTCATGCGAGAGCGCATAAAACAGCAGTAATAGGCCCGATAAAAGCGCGAGAGTACCGGTGATGTCGAGCTTATGGGCGTGTTGTTCTACTTTTGCTTCGTGCAAGCCGGTGACGATCAGGCCGACGGCGATGGCGGTGATCGGCAGATTAACAAAAAACGCCCACCTCCAGCTCCAGTTGTCCACGATGATGCCGCCGGCGAGCGGTCCGAGGACCGAAGCGATGCCCCAGATGCCGCTGATGATGCCCTGCATTTTGGGCCGTTCTTGGGCTGAGTAGAGAACGCCCACAACAATGAAAGAGAGCGCATAAATCGCGCCGCCGCCTAGACCTTGAATGGCGCGAAACAGCACTAACGCTTCCATGCTTTGTGCCGCTCCGCACAACGTCGAGCCGATGACAAAAATGCCGATCCCGATCAGCATGAGCCGCCGTCGGCTGTAGAGATCGGATAATTTGCCAAAGAGCGGCGTCGTCAGTGCGGAAGTGAGCATGTAAATCGAAAAAACCCAACTGTAGAGCTCGAGACCTCCAAGTTTGGCGACGATCGTCGGCATTGCTGTGCTGACAATCGTCGCGTCGATGGCAAAGAGAAAAATCACCAACATTACGCCGAAAGCGGCGAGATTTCGCTTCGATGTACTGAGCGCGGATATTTTCGGGGGTAGCTTCAACGTGACTCACTCCGCACGCGCGGAGACCGTGAGGTATCTTCATGACGTGAACTAGTTCGGAGCTGGAGTCAAGCAGCACCGCCGACAACTTTACGCGTTGACCCTTCGGTCCATCGGCGATACAAAGGCACACCATCAGGGGCGAAGTGGATGTTCGAAACCGGTCGGAATATTTTTTTGGCGCTGATCGCCATCAGCGTGCTGGTTGCGCCGAAGCTCTCACAGGCACAAATCACGCCGGAGCTCATCGAGGCGGCAAAAAAGGAAGGCGAGGTGATGTTCTATGGAGCGATTACCGTCAATTCCTCCAAAGCGATCGGCGATGCATTCGAAAAAAAGTATGGTATCAAGCTGCATCATTGGCGCGGCGATGCCACCGAATTGATCAACCGCGTCTTGGCCGAAGCGCGGGCTGGAAAGCCGGCATTCGATGTCACGCTGGGAAACGAGGTCGTGATGACGACCCTCGACGACAAAAAGCTTTTTGCCGTGTTCGATCCGCCTGCGGCCAAAGGCTACCCCAAACAGTTTCTCGATCCGGATAAAAGAATGACGCCGTGGCGGGTGTTGCCTTATGGACTCAACTACAATTATCAAATGCTCAAAGCGGAGGAGGCGCCTATTGAAGTGCTGGGGTATTGGGCTCGACCCATCACTCCATCACTCCACGACTCCAGTAAGTGAGGTGCATGATGTTTGAGCTGGCTAAAATTCCGTTCACTGAAGTTGCTCGGCTCGCTGAGTCGGGTAACGCGCTGGTCATTTTGCCTGTGGGCGTCGTCGAGGAGCATGGCGCGCATCTGCCACTGGGCGTTGATTCCTTCGCCGCCGAAGTTTATGCGATGGCGACTGCGCCCTACCTAGAAGAAGCGGGCTACGAAGTGATGGTCGCGCCGACGATCAATTACGGTGTAGCGCGCGCGGCGATCGATTTCCCCGGGACTTTATCACTGGAGCCAGAGACTTTGCGGTCGATGGTCGTGGAAATCGGCCGCTCGCTGTTGCGGCATAATCTTAAGCGATTGGCGATTTTGAACGGTCATCGTGACAAGTACCACATGAAGGCGCTGGACGATGCGAAAAATATACTCTTGCAGGAGAGCCGCGGTCAGGTGCTGCTCCTCGGCTTCGCCCACGATGACGAAGTGACTGAGGCGTGCTATCGAGCCGGCATCAAGCAGTTTTACAAAAGCCCTCGACCGGATCGCGAGGGTCACGGCGGCGAATCAGAAACATCGCTGGCGCTGCACGCGTTTCCGGAGATGGTAAGACGAGAGATTTTTCCACAGCTCGAGCCAAACTTCGATTACGACGTAGAAGCCTTTCGCAACGAAACTAAGGATTACTGGAGTATTAGCAATGGCTGCGGCTATTTCGGGTGGCCGCAGGCGGCGACCGCCGAGACCGGTAAAAAGCTCGTCGAGACGCGCGGGCGCAACATCGCTAATGTAATTTTGGCAGCGTGGGGAACGCCATCCAGATAGAAATCGCTTGCGATTAGGACAATTTCTCGGGCCTATGGTCGATACCCGCAGCGCTGCTCTGATCATAATCGGAACAACAGCCAAATTCGTCTGAAGGAGGAATACGCCATGTCCTTTCGAATTAACCATCTTCATCTCAAGACGCCGGATCCGAAAAAGACGGCCGATTTCTATGTCGAATATACCGGCGCAAAAATTCTCAAAGAGAACACCAGGCCGGATGGCAGCAAAAACTACCGGCTCGATCTACACGGGGTGGAGCTCAACGTCACAGAGTTTCTCACGGAGCAGAAATTGAGCCAGTTCTACGGGTTGGAGCACGTCGCGATCGATACCAACAACTTCGATGGCGAAGTCACCAAGATCAAATCCGCGGGCTTGAAAATTCTCGAGGAGCGAGTGCTACCCGACGGGCGCCGGGTCTGCTTTTTCGAAGACCCCGAAGGGGTGCGGTTGGAATTTTTGGAGTGGAAGCACTAGAGGGAAGAGATTGGAACCTTGGAGTAATGCAGTACTGGAGTGTTCGGTTTCGTTTCTCCACCACTGCATCATTTCAATACTCCATCACTCCATTTCATTTCTCTTTCAGGACTTTTTGTAGCGGGCCATTCTCTCTGAAGGGCTCGGGCCAGCCGATATATTCTTTAAAATCCGGCCGAGCTTTGACCAGATCTTGAATGACGTTTTCGATGCCTTTATCAGGAACGAAAGGCGCGTTTTTGAACAAATGCGCATAGGACTCGACCGTTTTCCTGGTGATGCCGGGATCTTTTTCGCGCATCCATTTGGCAAATGACTTTTCGGCGAAAGCGAGATTCTTTTTAATCAGGTGAATGCCGGCGACGTACGCGCGCAGAAACTCGTGGGTAGTCTTCGGCTCGGCGCGTATGAAAGCGCGACTGCTGGTCACGCAAGAAGAGGGATAGACCAGATCGGTGTTGCTGAGATCGACGAGCACTGGCCAGCCACGCCGTAAGAACGGCATCGCATAACGCGTCGTCAGCGCGGCCGCCGCGATCACGCCTCGGTCGAGGGCAATGACAATTTCCGGCCCCGCCCCCATTTGTAAAATCGTCATGTCTTTTTCCGGATTGAGTCCGACGTATTTCAGTGCGGCGCGCAAGTAGAAATGCGTCGTAGAGCCGTAGCGGGTCACCGCGCTGGCTTGGCCTTTCAGATCCTGCGCGGATTTTATTTCCGGCCGTGTGATCAAATAAACCGGATCGGCATCGACGGGGCACGCGAGCAAGACGACGTCGCCACCACTGGCGCGTGCCGCAACGACCGATTCCGCTCCGGCACCCGAAAACTGCAAATTTCCGGTGATGATCGCGAGCGTGATCAGCGATCCGCCGCGAATTTGCACAGGCTCGACATTGAGCCCGTTTTTCTCAAACAAGCCGGCGTCCTTTGCGACCCAGATTGGCAGATGAGACGGCGATGCCGTGGTGCCGTAGAAAATACGCCGCAACTCTTGAGCATCGGTCCGTGGCGGAGTGAACAGCGGGCACAGTAAAATCACGCAGAGCAATATATGAATTCGCATTGCGCGACCAACATCCGTCGAAGAGCCCTCACCCTTGCACTCTCCCGTTAGCGGGCGAGGGTGAAGAAATTTGAGGGTGCATGAAGCCATCAATGTCGATTCATTCGCCGTTTCGAGTCATGACTTGGGCAGCGCTCGCTCCAGCGGGCTGTTGTCGCGAAATAGCTCCGGATGACCGATGAAAGCATTCGGCACTGGCCGTTGAAGTGCCAGATCCTTGAGAATGTTTTCGATGCCTTCGTCGGGCACGTACGGAATCGGTTTGAAGAGACGGATGAAAGCTTCCAAAGACTTGCTTAAAGTAGGTGATTCCTTTTCCTTCAGCCATTTTAGCAAGGATCGTTCAGCCAGCTTCTGATCTGTCTTGATCAGCCGGATTGCGCTCACGTAGGCGTTCAAAAATCCATTGACAACTTTGGGTTCCGCTTTGACGAACGCGCGGGTGCTGGTGACGCAAGATGAGGGATAAACAAGATCGGATTTAGTCAAATCGGCCAGCACCGGCCAGCCACGCTGCGTGAACGGTAGAACATCCTTTATGGTCAACGCGGCTGCGGCAATTCGTCCCGCCTCGAGCGCGGCGCTGATTTCGGCGCTGCCGCCCAACTGCAGTAGGGTCATTTCTTTATCCGAATCCACTCCCACCATTCTGGTGGCGGACCGGAGATAAAAATGAATCGACGAATTGAGCCGCGTAACTCCTGCGGCTTTGCCCTTGAGCTCAGCGGGGGATTTAATCTCGGGCCGGGCGATGAGATACACCGGTTCGAGGTCGGCAGGGCACGCCAGCAACACGATGTCACCGCCTTCGACTCGCGCCGCCACGACCGAGCCGGCGCCGACACCGGAAAGCACTGACTGGCCGCTCATGATCGCCATAGTGCTGACTGCACCGCCGCGAATCTGCACGGGCTCGATGTTCAAGCCGTTTTTCGCGAACAGCCCCGTGTCTTTGCCGACCCAGACCGGCAAATGGGAGATTGAAGTCGAGACGCCATAAAGGATGCGCCGTGGTTCCTGAGCGTTAGCGAGGGGTTGTGTCCAGAGGAGCGCAAGGGTCATGAGGAGAAACAATGCTGTTCGGGCTCCCGCACGCTTGCCCTCACGTCTAGGGAGAAGGAACAAGACTAGACTATTTGCTGCATCAGCGCGACGAGAATGTTTGGTTGCTCTTTTGATCATTTTGCAAGTGCTTTCTCCAGTGGTGCGTTGTCGCGAAATAATTCGGGCCGGCCGATGAATTCCTTCGGCACCGGCCGCCGATTGGATAGATCTTTCATGACAGTTTCGATGCCCTTGTCCGGCACGTAAGGCGCTGGTTTGAACAGCTTGGCATAAGACTCGACGGTTTTCTTGATCAGGTACGAATCTTTCTCCCGTAGCCATTTGGCGAAAGTTTTTTCGGCGAAGCTTTGGTCTTTCTTGATAAGGTGAATCGCCGCAACATAAGCGCGCAGGAAGTCGTCGACGGTTTTCGGTTCGGTTTTGATAAAGGCGCGACTGCTGGCGACGCACGATGACGGATAAACCAGATCCGTCGTGCTCAAATCGACGAACATCGGCCAGCCGCGCTGAAGCAGGGGAATCGCGTACCGATTGGTCAATGCCGCCATTGAAATGCGTCCACCTTCCATTGCCGATACGGTTTCGGTGCCGGTGCCGAGCTGCAAAATGGTCACGTCCTTTTCCGGGTCGAGGCCGACTTGCCGCAACGCGGCGCGCAGATAAAAATGGGTTGTGGAGCCGAGACGAGTGACGGCCGTTGCTTTACCTTTGAGCTCGGCGGGCGATTTGATTTCCGGACGCGCAATCAAATAGACGGCATCGGAATCCACCGGGCAGGCGAGCAGGACGATATCGCCGCCTTCCACGCGCGCCGCAACGGCGGATTCTGCGCCTGCGCCAGAGAATTGCAGCTGGCCGCTCATAATTCCCATCGTGATCAGAGCACCGCCGCGAATCTGGATCGGCTCTACGTTCAAGCTGTTTTTAGCGAAAAGCCCAGCATCCTTCGCAACCCAGATCGGCAAATGCGCGGTGGATGTCGTGGTGCCATAGTGAATTCGCCGGAGCTCCTGCGCCAATCCGACCGACGAATACAGAACCGACAGCACCACTACAGTATACAGTCCGGCGGCCCGTCGAGGTCGTGATTCAAACGTGCGCATGCTGTCTATTTGCTGAAATACGCGGCCTCTGCTTTCGCCTGGTCGTAGGGGACGAACTGATTCGTGCCAGGACCGCGGATTTCCGGCTTTTCCCCTTCATCGAAGAGCGCTGCCGCGCTATCGCCGGCACGCCCTCCGATCAATCCAGGAGCGTGGGCTTCTGCCACCGTGGCATCTTTATCCGAGCGATTGAATGCCCAGTGAACTGTATTGGCCGGAATACGATGGAAGTCGCCTTGCTTACACAGGTAGCCTTTATCCTTGACGAAAAACCAGATCTCGCCATCGAGGACATAATTGATCTGCTCCGATTCGTGCTGGTGCGGTTTGGTGTGATACCCGGGCTTTCTGGTTGCGATCATTAGGCTGCATTCGTTGCCATAGCCTTTTCGTACGACCATCTGACCGGTCCCGGCCTCCCCGGTTTGAGTGCGGTTGTATTCGGGAACTTCGTTCGCCTTGCAGTGTAAGGACATGACGTTTCCTCCTTTAGGAATTTAAAAACCGACTACTTCGTATGACAGATGTCGCTATCGGTCAAGCTGAACGCTTCAACGCCAGGGACCGTTGACAGCAAATTCTCCGGGCAGTAAATGAAGGTGCGTGGCAAATTCAAAATCATTTTTACTCAACGCTGCATTGCTGGTCTGCATTTTGATCGCGGTTCCAGTTGCGGCGGAGAAACTGACCCTGGCACATGTTGCCATCAACCCGAGTCAGGGAATGCTTCGGGTCGCCCGAGACTCGGGGATTCTGACAAAGTACGGCTTTACTGCGGATGTGATCTTGATTCCCGGCACGCCGCGAACCATTCAAGCATTGATAGCGGGCGATTTGGATTACGTCGCCGCTGGTGCGCCGGCTTCGCTCAGGGCGCGTGCGCAGGGCGCAGATGTAATCGCTCTGTCGGCCCTAGCGAGTTTCTCGTCTCAGCGCGTGTTCCTCCGTCCGGACTCCAAATTGAACAGCATGAAAGATCTCAAAGGTAAGATCATCGGCGTGACGCAATACGGTTCGGGGGGCGATACCTTCCTGCGCGCCGCGCTGAGGAAGATCGGCTTGAAGGAATCTGAAGTCACCATTCTGCAGATGGGCGGAACTCCGGGTGTTGCTCAAGGGCTCGAATCCGGGCGCATCGAAGTCGGAGTGCTCGGCGATTCGGGCGCGCTTTTGGTTTTTCGCGGTATGGCCAAATACATGAAGGGGGGAAGCGCGCAGGAAATGGGCTTTCGCGGCGTTGACGCACCGATCACAACGACAGAACGCAAGCTTAAAAACGATCGAGCGGCGGTTGTGCGGTTCATGCAGGCGTATCTGGAAACGCTTCATTATTTTCAAACCAACAAGCCGGGCACGGCACGGATTCTCAGCAAGTATATGCGCGGAGTGAGCGAGGAGCATATCTCGCTTTGGTGTGATGACTTACGCGCGACACTCAAGCCGATTCCGTACATTGACGAGGAGGCGTTACGCTCCGAGCTCGAGATGATGAATGCGCCGAACCAGCAAATTCCGCCAGGTTACGTCAATAATAGTATTCTCGATGAAATCAAAAAAAGCGGCTTCGTAGAAAAACTTTACCGTCAATAAACATTATTAGAGGAGGAAAGAATCATGGCAAAAATCAGACATATCGCGATCAAAGTCGAAGATCAGGAAAAGGCTGCGGAGTTTTACAAGCAAACCTTCGGTATGACCGAAGCATGGCGCGGTCCGGTGCGCGACGACGGCAACCGGGCGATTTACCTCACCGATGGTTATATCAACATGGCGGTCTTGCCGGCGCGGGGCGGGCGCGAGGGAATCGATCACTTCGGGTTCCAAGTTGAGGATATGGAATCGACCTTGAAGACGGCTCAGGCGTCCGGCGCCAAGGGTGAAGCGGATAAGAAACCGCGCGACGGCCGCTTCGCCGAAATGGGCGTGCACGATCCCGTCGGACAACTCGTTGATGTCACTGTGCACGGATGGAAATCGTAAACGCCAGGCAATCGCATGAGACAAGAGACGAGAAGCGCGAGGCCAAAGGCAACAGTGAAGAAAAGAACAATCAAACGCGGTCGGGTCGCGTTCCTGGTCTTCCTTTCTATGCTGACATTTCCATGCTTGTCCTTTGCCGCGGAAGCGAACAAAGCCTTGATTGCTCATGGGGCGATCAGCAACAACGTCGAGCCGCTTTGGATCGCCAAGGAGCAGGGGATTTTCCGTAAATATGGCATCGAGCCGGAGCTCGTGTTTATTATCGCCGGACGCGCCATGCAGGCGATGCTGGCGGGTCAGGTTCCCGTGGGTCTGGTGGGTGGAACGCACGTTGTCAACGCGAATACCGGCGGCGGCGATTTTTCCATGATTCTCGGATTGGAGAATCGGCTCGGTTATCTGTTCCTTGGTAAGCCGACGATCAAAAGCGCGGAAGATCTCAAAGGGAAAAAAGTTGGCATCGGTACGCCGGCGGGCTCGGCATCCTTGGCGACCTACGTTGCGCTGGATCATCTCGGCTTGGTGCCGCGCCGCGACAATATTGTGCTTCTCGGCGTGGGAGGTGTGCCTGAGCGCATGGCCGCTTTACGGTCGGGCACTGTGGATGCGACCAGCCTGTCTCCGGAAATCGGCCAGCAAGTGCTCGGCGAAGGGTATCGGGTTTTGGTCGACTTGGGCAAAGAAAATGTTCAGTTCCAATCCTCGGGGCTGGTGGTTTCCCGGGCTCTAATCAAAAGCAATCCGCAGCTTGTCGACAATATCGCCAAAGCGACCGTCGAAGGAACCGCATTCATACACAAGCCCGCGAATAAGGAAATCGTGATGAAAAGCCTCGGCCGCAATTTGCGTCTGAGCAAGACTGAGCAGATGGAGAAAGCCTATCAAGGCTTGGTTGCCGAGCTGCCCAAAAGACCCTGCTCGTCGATCGAGGGAATGAATGCGGTAATTAGGCTTATGTCGCAGCACGGCATCAATCCGAAAGCATCGCAGCTGAAAGCCGAGGAGCAACTCGATCTGAGCTTCTGCAAACGATTCGAGGACAGCGGTTTTTTCAAGAGCCTGTACTGAAGACGGGAATAATGAAGTGATGGAGCGTCGGTGAATGGCTGGCCTGTCAGGTGAAGAATTCATCGAGAGAATTTGGCAGGAGCGGCGCCGATATGTGCGTGAAGGGCGAATCAAACAGCCGCACCCGTGGCGTGTCGCGTTGAGTCAGGGAAAGGTTTCGCGCCGAGTGCTGATCGAATACGTCAAGAACCGTTATTATTTTCTCGCCAACATCAATCGCAAGGACGCGCAAATCATTGCCAATTGCCCGATTCCGGAGGCGCGCCGGACGCTGTTGCGCAAATATATCGACGAGGAGGGGCAGGATGTCGCTGGCGGGACCTTGGGACCGCACTATTATATGTGGCTCAAGATTTCTGATGCGCTCGGAGTTTCGCGCGAGGTGATGGAGAGTTTTGGCGATGTGCTGCCAGTCTACCGCTATACCGTCGATGCCGTTTTCAATTTTGCCAAGCAGCAAAGCTGGCTCGAAGGCGTAGCGGCCACCTATGCAACCGAGGGACGCATGTGGAAACGCTACACGCGGAAAGAGGAGCACAAGGAAGAGGGATTACTGGGTGAAGGCGAAGCATTGGTGCGCCATTACGGGCTGCCGAACGATGCGCTGCTTTTCTACAACGTTCACAGCGATGCCAACGACGAGCACGGTAACATCAATGAAGCGATCTTGAAAAAATATTGCGTTAGCGTCGTACAACAACAACAAGCTCTCGCGGCCGCGCGGTTTCGCTGGGAAAATCAGGAGGCGCGGAGCGATATTATCTATCGATATTTTGTGCTCGATGAAAGCGCTTAGAAGCTGCGTGCTGTGCTCGTTCTCTGGCATGTCATTAACGCGCAGGCGGGAATGACACGTTGGGAGGTCCTTTTCAAACTGTACTTTATGATTGCCGTGTTTCGCTTGCTTGTTGCATCTACGGTTGTGCTGCTGTTTTGGAATGTGTCGATTCCGGCTCAGCAACTCGAAACACTCAATACGTCCTATGCTTCGGTCACTGGCAGCCGGATTCCTTTGTGGATCGCCAAAGATGCCGGCTTGTTTGAGAAGTATGGGCTGAACGTTAACCTGGTCGTTATCGCAGCCGGTACAGCTGCGATCGGCGCCCTGGCGAGCGGCGACGTGGAAATTCTTGGCGCGCCCGGATCGACGACCATGGTTTCGGCTGCGCGAGGATTGCCGCTCGCCATTGTCGCCACGTTCGGTCCTTCTGCATGGAAGCTGGCGGCGCATCCGTCAATTACTAGCGTCGAACAATTACGCGGCAAAACCGTCGGCATCAGCCGGCCCGGCACGACCATAGAATTCGCCACCAAACGCGCCCTGACAAAACTTGGTTTCACGCCAGGCAAGGATATTCAAATTCTTGCCACCGGTCTGGCTGAATCGAACAAGCGCATCATGGTTATGCTCCAAGGCAAGATTGACGCGACCTTGGTCAGTCCGGACAATCTGTTCGAAGCGGAACAGAAAAACTTGAAGCTCTCGATTTTATCGGATCTGAAAGATCTCGGGATCACTACCAGTGCCAGCGATCTTTCGGCCAGGCGCGATTTTCTCAAGAACCAGCGTCAGCGTGCGCGTGCGTTCATGATGGCCTACTGCGAAGCGATCTGGCTTGGCAAGGCAAACAAAAACGTAGCGCTGGCGAGCTTTCGGAAGCATATGCGCGAACAGGATGGGCGCCGGCTCGAGACGCTATACAAGAATTACGTCGTCGATGCTCTGCCGGTCAAGCCATATCCGATGGAAGATGCGCTGCAAGGCGAGCTGGAGAATCTTTCGACGAGTGTGCCGGAACTCCGCGGTAAAAAGGCTGCTGATTTTATCGATAAGAGCGTATTGAGCGATCTGGAACGCGACGGCTTCCTTATTCAGCTTGCAAACAGGTACGGCAAACAACAGTAACTTGCCAATCAAGACCAGTACGCAGTCTCTCTCATCGAAAACTGCACGCTGCCATCGTCTAGGACGAAAATTAGTTTACAACAGGCGCAAAGAAGCCGAATTAAAATCCCCCTATATCCCCCTTTGAGAAAGGGGGAGTTTGAAAGACCCCTTTGAAAAAGATGCCCTGAGTCTCACCGAAGGAAGGGGCAGAAGAGATTTATCCAGCGGTCTTATTCGCGAGATCATCCTAGGGAGATTTGTAGCGCCAGAGTTGAGGGATCGCCGAACAAATTCCGAAAATCATCAGGAAGCAAAGCGAGCTGCCGATGAGCAATGCATTCGGCGCGCCGAAATATTGCGCAGCAATTCCGGCAAGCAAAGCGCCCAAGCCGTTCGTTGTCTGGGCAAAGACTGTAATCAAGCTTGCAGCTCTGCCAAGCATGCCGTCGGGGGCTAAAAGCTGAACGACCGTCCGCCTTATCGCGACGCTGATGGAATCGGTGAAGCCAAGAAGCGCTACTGCTCCGACCGCCATCCAGAACTGATATGAAATCCCCAGCAAGGCCAAAGCGCAGGCGAAGAAGATCGCCGCGATGATCACGAGCACGCCCTTGCGTTTGACGTCGCCTGCCATCAACAGTGCGGTGGTTCCGAGCAGGGAGCCGGCCGACGGCGCAGCGTAAAGCACGCCCAGTCCGGATGCGCCGGTTTTGAAAACGTCGGCGGCAAAAATCGGTAGAATGGGTCGATAAAACCCCACCAGCACGACCGCGAAGTCGAGCAAAAACAGAGAAAGAATGATGCGCTGAATCCAGATAAACTCGATGCCCTCAACGATGCTTTTAAAGTTGACCCGCCGCCGCTCTCCTGCGATTTTTCCCGACGCTCTAACCGAGACGATCGCGATTGCCGCCGGAACGAAAAGCAGGGTACTGGCGAAATAGGCCGTGGATAGACCTCCGTTGTCGATCAAAAATCCACCGATCGCCGGACCGGTAAGAAAACTAGTTTGTAATATCATCGTGTTGACAACCATCGCGTTCATCAACAAAACCTGAGGCACCAACCGGGGAATCAGCGCGGCACGCGCCGGCCAGTTGAACACTTCGACGAAGGCGCCGAGCAGGCCCAGCGCGTAAATGTGCCAAACCTGCGTAACGCCAGTGAGCGTGAGCATGCCAAGAATCAGGTTCGGCAGCATCTGCAGCGATATGGTGGCCACGAGGAGCTTTTTCCGGTCGAACGCATCCGCCACGGCACCGGCGAAAAGACCGAACACAATGAACGGAAGCGTTTCCAAAAATCCGGTAAGTCCAAGTTTAAATGCCGATCCGGAGATATCGTATACCTGGTAGAGCGTTGCGACATTACGGATCTGCCCAGCCAATGAGCTCAGGACGCTGGCGATCCAGAGCAGCCGATAGTCACGAATCAAAAGCGATGACCAGGGACGGATCGGCCCTTCTGTTTTCGTGCCGGAATCGTTTTGGGCCGAGCTAGCCAATGAGGTAAAGCAAGAGAAGCGAAAGTAATCGTTACTTATAACGTGAGCGGGAGATAAATGCGATGGGCGGGCACGGGCGCAAGGCCGATTGCCTCGCGCCCGATGTTTTTAGCGATTGGTGGCCTGATGTTTGTCTTCCAGAACGCCGCGCTGATCGGCTTGCGCGAGCACGGCTTCGATGGTTTGGACTAGTTTACGCGCCGCATCGACGCTGAGCTCGACGGCGACGCGTGCGCCGGGTCCAGCCGCTTCATTCACGAAATCGATATTCAGCGCGTGTTCGAGCGGCATATCGTAAGGATGATCGTACGATACGTTCGCTTCACGCAGTTCGAACCAATCCTGTCCATTCTTTCCCCGACCCTGAATCTTTGCTTGATGAGCAATCATTGTGCACATGGTGCGCTCCTTCCTGCTGCAATTTTTATTTATGACTTAGAGTCTTGTCGCAGAAGGCGAACAGTTTTTTCCAGCCATCCACCGCCTGCTCCTGACGATAGGCCGGGCGGTCGTAATAGAAAAATCCATGGCCGGCGCCATCGTAGCGATGAAACTCGTAATTCTTTCCATGCTTTTTAAGCTCGGCTTCGTGCAAGTTCACCTGTTCCGGCGACGGAGACTTATCGTCGTTACCAAACAAGCCGATCATTGGGCATGAAAGATCCTTGGTATAATCAATGGGCGCCACCGGCTGTTTGGGCGTGACTTCCTCTTTCGACTGAACCACGCGGCCGCCCCAGCATTCCACCAGAGCGTCGAAGCCCTTCAGTCGACACGCCGCAAGAAACCCGTGTCGCCCGCCGGAGCAGGTTCCGAATACGCCGATTTTTCCAACATAAGGAAGAGCACGCAGCAGATTTTTTGCGCCGTCGAGATCGCCCAGCACCTGTTCATCCGGAATGCCGCCGCCGGCACGCACTTTGGCGCCGACATCCTCCGGTGTGCCGTGGCCGTCGCGGAAGTAAAGGTTGGGTGAAATCGCTACATAGCCGTGATGGGCGAACCTCCGCGTGCATTCCCGATACCATTCATCCCAACCGGGTGCGTGGTGAATGACGACCATACCCGGGAACGGTCCGGAACCGAGGGGTCGGGCTACGTAAGCGTTGATCATATCGCCTTTGTGCCCTTGCATGCTCACGGTTTCCGCAATCATGCCCTCATATTGGTTAGTTTGATACATTTTGCCTTCCTCCTTCGGATTGTTTCTGAAATTGGATTAGCCCTCTTTATACAAAACGTACTTAGGGCGCAACCGGCGTGTACCGTCCGGCGGTCAAATTTTTGTTGAGTTAAGGGGTTGCGCGGGCGTTACGCCTGAGCTAAACTTTTGGTACGATCAGTATGGGGCCTTCTGATAGTGACAAAGCGTAGAGTTGAAGGTCTAGGGCGTCTTACCTTGCGATTCGTTGCCACGCGGACAATCCGACCAGAGCGTGTCCTCGCTTTTCCATTCCAGCGGTGATCAGGTTCTCAGGGAAAAGACCATAACGATGTTCAAAAGGAGAGAGCATGAGCAGTAAAATCTACGTAGGTGGATTGCCGTACGCAACCACCGATGCGCAACTTCAGGAAATCTTTTCGGCGCACGGGACCGTGGAATCGGCACGGGTGATTACCGACAAGTTTACGGGCCGCTCACGCGGTTTCGGTTTCGTCGAAATGGCGAATGCCGACGAAGCGCAGAAAGCGATACAAGCCCTGAATGGGACGGACCTCGATGGCCGGAATCTTACGGTGAACGAGGCGCGGCCTCAGGAAAGACGATCCGGCGGGTTCGGCGATCGGGGCGGCGAGCGGCGCGGTGGTGGTGGCGGCCGCAATCGCTGGTAAGTTTGTTCTAACAAAAAAACGC
>Ga0164303_10000079_pt1 | contig 16315 bp, 15 predicted proteins | sample Whisoiple_207_MG_FD_109715 | JGI IMG/M metagenome (GOLD analysis project Ga0164303, IMG submission 109715) | Soil microbial communities amended with pyrogenic organic matter from upstate New York, USA - Whitman soil sample_207_MG | ecosystem: Environmental > Terrestrial > Soil > Agricultural...
AGTGTATTATACAGTTTCCATTTTACGCAAAAGAGATGAAGATATTTTAGCAGTGTTGCAGCAAGAGACTCCGAGGGATATCATTCTACATCTTGTAGAAAATCCTGGTTCGACTCAAGGAGAAATTTCGAAGTACATGCGTTTAACCGCACCAACAATCAATTGGCATATGTCAAATTTAATAAATGCTCATTTAGTTACCAGTTATAAGGATGGACGATATGTAAAATACTTTATTGAAGGTAACGTTAATGACATAGTTGGTCTCCTTAAATTATATTACCCTACAGTTTGGAGTAAACTATCCGATAGATTAGGTGAACTCTTCTTTGACTTGGCATCAGGCTCTAAACCAGACACGTCAACAGACATCGACAAGGTGTCTGATTCAAACGATGAGGAAAATACATGATAAAAGCTAGAAAGGCAATGCTTAAGCAAAATAATCAATATTACTGGTATACCAATATCTCAACAAAATTAGTTTCTATACTACTATTCATTGTGTCATCGGGGATTCATTCAACATCACAAAGTGTTCTAGCTATTTCATCTCTTCGTAACAATTATGAGGAACCTGTTACCGATTTGTTAGATAAGGGAGATCTTGCAGAGTTTTTTGATCTTGGGACTGGAATATTTGCGGCTATTCTTTTCGCATTGTCTCTTATTGCATACAAGAGGATAAAATCAAGACGTATTCTTTATGTCGCAATTGCTTTTGCAATATTTGCAATACGAGTGATTGTATCCAACCTCGATCTTTTCATGCCGGAGATTGAATCATCAAGTCTAGAGCTCCTATTGGCAGTAATGGGCTTTGCTGCCTTGGGATTATTCTTTTTAGCGATCGTTAGAAGAGAAAAGATTAGGACAAGAACCATGAACCACTAAAATAGTTATAGAAATGAATTTGCTTTGGAATGCTGATTCTATATTATGGATTTTTAACTAGAACTAATCAAATAACAAAATGAGGCAGCTACATATCGATTAATATCAACTCTGAATTTCCTGAATAGGTATGTACAGATATCTATTACTTCTATTCCCTCACCGATACGTGTTAGTATGGGGATTTATCTGCAGCGTATAACAGATCCAGAAGTAAGCGTTTTAAGTGTCAGTAGTCAGAGATAGGATCACTCATTCAAGGAAGTATAAATTTGGTTAACTTCTTGAACTCGCTAAAACTATCGAATTCTTGTTACAAGTTGTGTTTTATAGCACGAATCTAGAAATTTGACTCATTTTTGCAATTTTATTTCATATATAATAAACATACCAAGTGCGATAGAAGCGGTAGCTGATGCAAATACGAAAGCAGCAACTGGACCAAATTTATCCCAAAGCATTCCTGCCACTAAGCTAGATGGCAGGGTTATAATTCCAGTTAAGGTGGCTATAGTCCCAAGCGCAATTGCTTTGTATGATGGATTAGATATTTCAGAGAGATATATGATTTTTGTGAGCCATCATAAATACCCATATAAATTCCAAGTACTGCAAATAGAATTACGATATTCAAAGGAGAACTAGAAAAAAAGGCAAATCCTAATTTTCATTAGCATAACTAAATCAGATTGAATCTTTATAGAGCATATCATATAATAACTTTGATGTGTCAACATAGCACTTGCTAGATCTGCAGAATTATGTTAATCATAGAATATTGTGAGTATCCACCATTTTTTTTACCTCGAATATAATTAAGAACTCCGAGTAAGCCTATTAAAACTGCAGGAACTCCAAAAACTACTGGAAGGAACGTTGCCAGGATTAAAATTAGGCCGCCTAAACCAATACAACAATACCATCTCTATGCAGATATAAGGGACACCACCTCCACCTCATACATAATTGAAAATGTTTATCTGTGTATTTAGTATCGCTTGTTTCTGACTCACTTCTGGTTTAATAGGATTTATTATTATTCTCTGTACTGAGAACATTTTACAAAAGGAAACAAAAATTGCTATTATGATTTAGGTAAGGCTACTTATATATTCAAGGCTCTTCTAGGAATAATTGATATAAAATTGATCTCACGGGGATGTTTGAAAATATGATAGAACATTACTAATATTCCTATAATGCATCTACAATATTTTAACTTTGATGAGACTTAAGGTCATTAGATTGGTTTTTTATAGATGAACAAGCAATACTATCAATATGTGACGTACATTTTCCTCTGATCTGTCCGTTCAGTATTCAATCAAAATGTGTATGATGTCGCATTTAGAGGAGTGTACCGCAAATAACAAAAATGATAAGCAACTACTATCATATTAGCTCTTAATTGAATGTATATTGACTAAGTCTGACTGCTATATGAAAAGGGGAGCCAGTCGCAGATCTTGAAGTGTGGTCATTTGCACCATGATGAAAAGTATGATAGGTGAAGTAAAAGATCAGTTCGTTCCATATAATACAGTTCGGATTTACGATTACGTTAAGAATAACCCTGGGATTCATCCAAGAAAGAAAGGTAGAGACTTGAACATAGTCAATGGTGACACTCAGTACCACCTAGACGTGCTTCATAAGCTGGGTATGATAAAATCAAAACGGAGAGGCAGCTATAAAGTGTATTACACAGTTTCCATATTAGGAAAAAGAAATGAAGACATATTGGCTATACTACAACAAGAGACTCCTTGTGAGATTATATTATATCTTATTGGAAATCCAGGGTCGGTCGACCCAAGGAAAAATAAGTCGATTCGTTAGTGTAAGCGCGCCTACAATCAATTGGCACATTTCTGTTCTAATTAATATTGGATTAGTCACAAGATGTAGGGAAGGACGATTGTGAGGTATTTTATTAAAGGCGATGTCAACGACATAATTGCTCTACTCAAGTCTTACTATCCTACAATCTGGAGCACTTTGTCAGACAGACTGGCTGGTCTCTTTTTAGATTTGTCATTCCCTCTATACCTGAGAGTACAACACATGATGATGACCAAGAGACAATTTCGAATGCAGAAAAACTAGATGGAACAAAGCAAGATGAAGCATAACTTTAACCACACTCTCTTCCAGTCATATATCTTAGTTTGTCTATTTCTCTTTCTATCCTTAGGGAGTCTTTCAAACTTGCAACAAGTAGTTGCTACATCTATATCTTGGTACTGAGTGATGAGAAAGGGTCTGACAATGATAATACCGATACGTTAGATAAGGGAGATTTTGCTGAATTTTTTGATTTTGGAACAGGAATATTTGCTGCTATTCTATTTGCTCTATCTTTGATTGCTTATAAATCTCTAAAAACAAAAAGAATTCTATACGTGTCGATTGCGTTCGCACTGTTTGCCATCCATGTAATAGTATCAAGACTCAATCTATTCATACCAGAAATCGAATCTTCTATGCTAGAGCTGATTTTATCAATAATGGAATTCGTAGCCCTTGCATTATTCTTTATAGCAATAATGAAAAAGGAGAGCGTTAAGACTAAAACAATCAACATGTGAATACACGGTATCAGATTTTGCGTTGCCCAAGTACGCCCCAAAAAGTCTATTTAGTGTAAATAATAAATAACTAATTATTTGAATCCAAAAATAAATGAAACTTTGATTTGTATCTATTAGAATTACGATTAGGTGCCATAATTTATTTTATGATCTGTTCGATACCCAATTTTACAAATTTTCGGATTAATGATGTGATATGGTAGGTGATGATTATTATAATAATAATCTTTTTTAGAAGATTCTTAATTTCGTTGTTGTCAATCAAGTGGTCCACAATATAACTCAATTCGCCTTCCGTTAAATTACAAGACGACATGACTGCATCTACTGCCTTTAGTTTCCAAAATATGCTGAGTGCTCCGTCGAGTATTCTAATACCGCTATATATCTCTCCTCCCAATGAGGTAAGGAAATATTTACCGCTAATTAATGCAATCAATTGATACCATACTTATGATAATAACAATGTAATATTGTCTACACATTTAGTCATCTGTACCTTAACACTTAATAGATGTTGATTAAACACTCAAATGTATTAAGAACTAAAATGATGATTAATACGGTTAGCATACGTGTATTCATAGCTGGTATTGCAGTGGTATTCATAGTGATATTCCTACTCTCTAATAGTACTAATATTATTTTAGCATCACGGAAATCTGTAGTATCAGACTTTTTCACTTACGTCAATTCTACCTTTGGTATGAAGATGCAGGTCCCCTCAAATTGGGACCTCCAGGAGATTGAGAATGAGTTGAACGGACCCGCAGTCACTATTATTCGAGTAACTCCGGCATTTGATATTCATAAATCATTTGATACAGATCCAAGCGATGGTAGTACTTACTTAGACATTAACGTGCAAAATAATATTGGAAACAAGTCTTTGGATAGTCTGATGAAAAATAACATAAACATTATCAAGAATGATAATAATACTTCAGATTTTAAATTACTGTCTTCAACAACCCATGCCATTCTTGCAGGACGAAAGGCCTATACAATGGTGTATTCTAGCACATACAACGGTCTAAAAACCATCACTATCGATAGTGCAACACTTTGTAGAAATAGGGTTTATTCTGCTACATTTAATGCAGAGCCCTCGAGTTATGCGGAACTTGCGCAGACAGCAAGAAAGATGTTCGGATCACTTATACTGACCACAATGTCATAACTCTTTAGGTAATTTATAAGATTGTTAATCAACTATATCAACTATAAAATCTTGATTTCAGTTGTCATTTGAATAGTTATTCCTATGTTATTGATAAACTAATCTTTAGGACAGTGTTGCTGAAAGATGGAAAGAAGAAACATCACTGTGGATTGGCAGCAACTGTCTCTGTTTTCGATGTGGTATAACGTTTAGTAATAATCCTTTTGGGTATAAACAACATGAAGAACAATATATTATAAATCCACATGATGTCATATTGTTTAATTACGGTGCATCGATACCAATACCAATACCAATATCAAGACAAACTAAGCATTCACCAACGATTTCACTATCACAACAATTGTCGATAAATAGTAAGGCACATATAGATACAAAATACATAGATACTACATATGAATTGATATACCAAAAGGGAAAAGTTATAGCTTTTGGTATTTGTGCAGATGATACAATAGATAGTAACAAGTTTGACAACTACTTTGATAGACTATTACTGAAAAATATTCTATAGATGTTTGTCATATCTAGAATCTACATACACCATAATAACAAATAGATGACTGTACCTAAAACTTAATATAATTAGTTAAATGACCATAGCCAAAATTGAAGTATGAATAAACAAGATTTTCAAGAGTCATTTAGCAAATTATTTCATTATAGACGATTAGCAAATTATATGTTTATAGCCGTCGCAGTGTTACTGACAATTATTTTATTTTCATCCGCATTGGCCAATTCTGCCTACTCACAAACCACAGGCAATTCAAATACGAATATTGCAAGAACGCTTACCGGTGTAGCTGTACCAGATGCAAAGTCAGTTTTTAACACGGGGATGTTATCTTTACCCTCAACTGTTAAAAGCTTTATAGTCTATATCCCAGACGAGGCTCATCATCCTCCTACAGATAATAAAACGATTAGCCCAAATAATGCAAACTACATACCAACCAATCTTGCTATTCCAAGAGGGGCAAACATAGCCTTTGTCCATGGAGATCCGAATCACATCCATGTAGAGATCTTAAAGGAAAATAAAACAGGACAGATAGTATGGCAAACTACTCCGGTAACTCATCCTGGAGCATCTGATGTGAAAGTGTTAAATCCAGGTTCTTATGATATATCTGACAAAAAATATACAAACATGAGAGGGACGATAACTGTTGACAGCAATACACAATCCAAAGGCGACTTGACTCTGGGTGGATTTTTCGTTCCTACTTCCTCTCTATCAAAATATAAAGCAGACTTTGCCTCTGCAGGCTTTCAAGTTCTGTCTACTTTTGATTTCCTGAGTAAAACTGTCCAGAAAGATATTAGCGGACCAATCACATTAATGATTTACTCAACACATCTTCCAATACAAGATGCAATAGCAAAGCTCAAGCCATTGATCGTATCCCTACCTTACCGTTAGTCTCGGTACTTGGAATAAGATCAGGTCCCTTTCCCTTTTGTATGAAGCATCATATCTGAAATGTATCTAGTTTGGAAATGAGACTGCGTAAATAGAAATTAGTGGATTTTATGAATTTCTTCTTTTTAACAAGCATAATTCTTCTATCCATTTTTGTATTACTTGCTTTATCTATTTCTCCAAGATTTAATTGGAGTGATTCACTAGTTGCTAAAGACTATTCACTATTTCTTACTGTAAACAATTTGCATTATGGTCTAGTATTGAATGAATTGATGATATGGATGACAATTTATGGAAGGGAAATTGTTTGGATCGTGGTGATTATCATGTTCTTTGTTTTTGGGGGGTGGCTAGGAAAAAAGATCGCAGTGACCATTGGTTTATCAATACTTGTTCTTACCTTTCTAGTACCAGTAATTAAAAATTTGGTCGAAAGACCAAGACCGTTGGTTCCTCAGGCAGATTTTTTGCTTGCAGCTGATAAGGAATATGCTTTTCCTTCTGGTCACGCGACTATTGTAGCAGCTGGTGTAGCTGTGGTTCTTGCGTTATATAGAGGATCGGCCAGGAGGACAATTATCTCAATAATTCTATCTTTTGAAGTTGTCCTAGTATGCGTCTCGAGAGTGTACGTAGGAGCTCACTATCCATTAGATGTACTAGGAGGGATCCTACTGGGAATCGGGGTATCCTTTATTTTTGTAGGTTCGATTAAATCTATAGAATCACAAATTATGGTACCAATCAAGAGGAAACTACAGAGATAAGTAAAGGTTTATTTTATATTTCACGGCCGATATCAATATTGATTCTTTGCAAAAGTATCTTGTATCACAATCTTGATGGAAATTTATGGGAGAGTAAACGGGTTTATGATAACTACAGATGGAGGAGAATAGTAACTTTCATTTGAGACGGTCGGAGAAGTTATCGCTTGTGTAGTCGCAGGCGCGGCTGCTGGGGGTTGAATTTCCCTAACGCTGAAGAGTTTCACGTCCATATTATCTATATTATCCCATCTGAAGTGAGTAAGTGGACCACCCCATGAGATCATTGTTTTGTCGGTACCACCGCAATTCGGGTGTCCACCGCCCCAGCTGTTTCCCGTATCTACAAATTCTATTGATTTACGCCAATTATTGCTAGGTATACTAGTATTATTTGTATCATCATCAATCCATTGCTCTAATTTTACAGTCCCATCTGTACGAGTAAAGAAAATTGCTTTCAGTCCAATCCATTGTCCATCTAATTTCTTGGTAACTCCAGACTTCTCAGGATCGTTTGTGGTATAGCCTGCTGTGTGTTCGAGCTCTTTTTCAAATTTACTTCGTCCAGTTTCATACAGGTTGGAGTGGTATGCTGTTCCCTCACACGATTTACTTGAAGTATGTACTCCTCCACGTGCTAATAATTCTATGTGTGCAGCACCGTTATTGGTCGAACTCGTAAAACTATTGATTTTAAAATAGCCTGTCATCTCTACATTCTTCCAGTCATCTGGCGACTGCATATACCCTTGTTGTATCATTGTCTTCTGATTTGTTGTCTTAATTTGGCTAGGATTATATCCAGAGGATGGTGAGACACCATATCTTACTTGAGTCGAAGTCACCTTGAAGGATCCATCGGAGTTTTTAGTCATACTTGGAGGATTTGTCTGCTTATCGTGATTTGGATCCTGCATATTCATGAACCATTGCTCGCCTTCTATTTTCGTAGGATAAATCTCTTTTATACCAAACTTGTCAAAGCCTTGACCTGAACCGTTGTTGCCTATGCCTCCACCTTCGCCAGCAGATGGGGTTACAGTGATAGTTACAGCTGCGATGTTACTTAAGGCACCATGATTATCTGTTGCTTGAATAGTAAAGCTATCTTGTCCAGAGTATCCTAATATGGGCGTATACACAAAACTATTTTGGCTAGGACCAAGCGTTAGCTTTCCATGTGCAGGAGAACTCTTGTTGGTGATCGCTGCAATATCTCCCTGATCAGGATCTAAAATAACTATTGGAATGGTTACAGGGTCATCCTGAGGTGTTGAAATGCCAGTAATATTCCTAACTGTAGGCCCATGGTTTACAGATGGCGATGATAGATGTGTAGATGAATCTAGTCCATAAATTATGATCTCATTTATGTTGGCCCAGTTGTTCTGGGTATTTCCAGAAATAGTAATCTTTACGTACTTGGCAGAAGTGTCACGAATTTGATAATTCTCTAGTTGATGTGCATGACCACTACTACTTCCCTGAAGGACATTTGAATAGCTTAATCCATCAACTGAGGTAGAAATAGTAAAAAAGTACTGTCTGGTTTCTCCTTTAAACCATGCAATACTTATACCACAAATTGTTTTAATTGAACCCAAATCAACTTGAATGTATTTGTTGACAGCATGACTTGACCAGCGAGTGTTCACGTTCCTGTCTATTGCATTAGTTGATGAATTACCTAGTTCACTTGCACTTGAGGTTAAACTTGTTATAGGAACGCCTTTGCAAACTTTGCTACTATCATTTTGTTGTCGTTCAATTATATTATAGCTAAGATGAACAGAATATGCCTGACTATTTTGTACTATAACAAGTGCTGCCAAAACTAATGTTGTAACAAGTCCTGCAAACAAGGGCATTTTTGTTAATCGTGTAAATACCAAAGTTAATACGACATCCTTGTCTTGCTTCATAGTAACATATAGTTCATTCAATACACGCTAGGTTTGTGAGTAATACTCTCATCAAGAATTATGGAATCACAAGCAATAGTTAAATGTAAAAAGCATAGAAACCCATACTTAATAGATGACTCAAGTAGTATCGATGAAAGAGCAAGAGGCAATTCACGAGCTCATGTAAAAATAAACTATTTATGCTACGTCGATATTTTTATCACTTAATATCATCTATTGTTTCAATCATCTAATTATATCTAATGATTCAAACTATAATGTGGTTGCGATGATAAGGGGGACGATCATTAGACCATCAAACCATAGTTGCCATCCATACAAGCATTTAAACCAGAATATGAATTATATTAAATGCGATTAGTTCAAATCAAAATTACTACCTTATCAACTAAACTTTTATAGAGTATTTGTCTGATAGCAAATTCGATATTGCCTAAATATGAGTAGCATTAGCCTAACAGTAAGGATGATATGAAATCATCTAAATTTGGCAGTGCACTCCTGAGCAAGGCAATAGAACAAAATGCGAATTTCAAAGAGTGCAATTTGATGATTATAATAGTGTTGTTACTGACATATCTTATTTCTATCGTGGCTTGGGCATATGGCCCCGCAACAACATTTTTCTCTTTAACGCAAAGTGCTTATGGCATTATTGCAGATAATGGACACTCTGTGCCCAAGGCCTTTTTGACCCATGGTAATCAAAGATATGAAATGATTCCATTTGTTAATTTTGACGGCAAGAACATGAACAAGATCATATATCCTTCTGCAGATGTTACTACTGTATTGGCAGTCCAAGAAGGAGATAATGCAAGTATAGACTTTAGCGATAATCCTGTAAGCGTAAAGGCGTATATTGCGGATTATGAAGCGGATATCCCATCGTTGCATGCACTCAAGGAGTTATCTAATAACAAGTTTAAGATCTCCGGGGTGCATGGTCTATGGAATATTGAGGTTCACGCTATATTTCCTGATCATAATGCTATAGGGAATATCAATATTAATAAGAACGCTAACGTCAACTCAACCACTAATTCTAGTTACAGATATGTGTCTTACGAATTAAGCGTTGACATGATGCCTGCGACTGTTACAAAAAATGCAAATGAAATAGGTCAAAATACATGTGCAAATAAAGATATCAGAATTGCTAAAGTATCTGGTCCAGGAGTACATATAGAATATCCAGATAACTTTAACAATCAGCTAGCGGCAACTAACAATAAGAACATAACTGAAAATAATGTCAGTAATGTCCTTACAATAGACTCAGCTAAGGGAAATTCATCATATATAATTGACTTGGGACAGAATATGCCGATTTGTTCACTTGGTTTAAAATTTAGCAACGGCGACAAAGTTGTGAATCACTTTAACATACAGACCTCCTTAGATGGAAATCACTTTAGTAAACCGATATTCTATGACAATACTGCAGCGGTTTCAGGGGAAGAATCTTACGATATCTCTTCTGATTTCCCTGTCACAACTCGCTATGTAAAACTAAATTTTGATGGCAATACACAAGGCGATGTGTATGCAAAAATGCAGGTAAGAGTTTTGGTGAGCAGCTGAATTACAAGTCTCCCGTGATTTTCTTGCCCCAAGCATTACAAATTTTGTCGATTGTACATGAATCTAAAATATCTACAATTTATCTTCTATGAATATGAATCTAATGGCTCCTCTAGATAAACTAAATTATGAAACAATCCATTTGATGATTATAATGTATCATTACTTTTTGCAACACTGCCAACGCTCGGGTCCACGATTAAGTCAAAGTGTTGATTCTTATTTTTTACGAGCTCTATCTCATACACCGATTTTCCATTCTTGATATTGCGTGTAACAGATTGAATGTCTGTTAAACTACCTTGCGATAAAAAGCTGAATACCGCTAGAGATGATGTGAATACTCCAATTATCAATAAAGCATAGAATTCATGCATTTGATATAGTTAAATGTAAGAATTGCATATTTAACAATTAAGGCACATTTATCAAAATAATTAGCTCTTATCAGTACTCTTTTCATTGAACAGCGGGTGTTCCAAAATTAGAGATATATCACAAATAACAAGAATAACGAACAACTACTAGCGCTATTTTTAATGATTATTGATTACATGAAAGGATCAGCAATCTTGTCACTTATCAAGACATTATATTAACAAATCGATGACTTGAAAAAACTATGCTATGCATTTCAGTTTTCTCTAATATGTTTATATGTCTGCGATGCATACCTCGGTGTAAATTTATCTCCCGGTCCCTGTACCGCTGCCTTTCACCTGTACTGCGGTGTTGTATACTAAAGTGATATTATAGTGTGGGTAGTAAAAATATACATATAGAAGATAAGATCCTTGACTTGCTATGTGTGGTATAACAAAGGTTCCAGTGCTACCAGTATAGTTTCCTATCGTTATCGGTATTCCAAACGATAGATCTTTTTCAGGATCAATATCTTCGACACGCATATTATTTGGTGGAAAAGAAGCTATGGGAACCAATTTTACAGTAGCACTAGTATAGACTATGTCTAAGTCAGTACTTGAATTTATGTAAAACTTCTCACCCGGCATAAACGTCATAATGGGAGCAGATAATCCATAGTTAGGATTAGATATCGCAATATTGTGTCGATCAGCTGTTCCTGTGATTACAAATTCTTCATCAAGAGTTGAATTTTTATGATTAGTAGAAATGAGACTTACATCATCTGGAGGGCCTAGAATACTGGCAGTACCTAGTCGCTGTTGCCTGGATACATTAGTATTGTCTTGAATCAACTGAGCACGTAAGAATTTGCTTTTTGAATCATGTAAGCTTGAATCCATAACAAAGAGAATCAGCATCAGACATATTGGCATAGATATGATGAATTCTTTTTTCATCGGGAATAGTCAAATTTATTAACAATATTAATCTGATCTAACGTTGTTAAGTCAGGTTTTTAAACTAGCATTAACAGCCTATTCCAATCGAGACGACTGTGAAGCAGTATATTGCAGCTGTCATTTATTTAGGATCAGTTCAAAGCAATTTCTAGATTTAGTATTAGCTGAAAGGTTTGGACATCACATATTTCTTAGCCAAAGTATCAAACATGTATTCATTGGTAAACAAAGCCATTAATCTATAAAATTAATTACCATTTGGACCGTTGACATACAAATACTTGGTATTCTCATTATATCTAATATCAGATATGGGTAATACAAGAAAATGATTATCGTGTAAATATTTCATTTCTCTTGCAAATAAATTTATGTCCGTAGTGTATTTATTTCTAACATAATTCATGTTGGTAACGTTAGTAAAGTTATGATAGGTAATGATGGGAATTGTATTTATTATTCCATTGTGATTATATTTATCCTGACTATTTACTTCCTGCACAAATTGTTGAAACATTTGCGAGCTATTGTATAGCCTATTTAAATGATGAGGATGATGAGTCCAACTGCTAATAGAATATTTATTTATTTTTAATAGCTTATCGTAATACGTAGAGCTAACTACCTTGTTATTATTATTATTGTTGTTGTTATTGTAATTATTTGGGATTTCCGTAGAAACATGATGACTACAGTTTCCATTTAAGTAATTTGTTTGATTAATATCTCCATTATTCTTATTTTCTAATGACAGATCACAATTCAAGAACGCAAGAGGCCTGTCGCCAGTTCTTGCTAGTTGGTAATATTTAGATATAGTGTTTATTACAGTGATATTGTCACGTCCCATATCATAGGGATATGCAAAAACTGGAACATCATTATTATTTATATTCTGACTTACACTATGATCAATAATACATTGCTTTGACTGTCCAATTTCATAATTCAGTTGTTGCTGCGAAAGATCATCAAGAGGAATGTGATTCATGCTATGTGACTCTATATCATGACCTTGTCTTTCCAATGCTTGAATGTTGGTCCATGTCATTCTATCGGGATTCTTTCCTACGTAGTTACAAACAATAAAAAAACTTCCTTTAAAGGCAAATCTATCCAATATTGGCTTAGCATAAGTAAATTGGCTTTTCCAGCCATCATCAAATGCGATTATCACAGCTCTTGCATCATTATTTTTGCTATTATTATTAGTTGAATTTATCAAATTGTTGTCAACATTCTTGATGCTTATATTATTTGGCAAATTCTGGCCGAATGTTGGTATCGCTAATAACGATCCTGAAATGAGGATGCTTATAATATATATTATAAATAGCATATTACAGATAACTTTCTTCCTTAACATACCGATTTAGTCTTTATATCGTATTGAGAGTCTTTTATTTTACTATAGATTAACATAGTTAATTAATACGGCTAACATTATTACTCTTATTATTATCATCTAATTTCGCGTATTTTACAAATAGCGTGTTATTCGAAGCACTGAATCCCAAATCATTCATCGTAATTACCTTAAAGCCATTATCATGTAAATATTTCATTTCTTGTTCGAACAGTTGAGTACTAGCCGTAATCTTGTCATTTTTGCTCGTGTTGTTTACAAATCTATGAAATTTAATACTTGCAATTGCAGTCGAGTTTGCGCGATTTACATTTTCTATAAATGTCTTGAGCTTATCAGAGTCATTATACCCTGATTGAGTCAAGCCATGCAAGGAATATCTGTCAACTAACTTCAATGATTGAATCGGATCATCTGCGCTACGAGCTAAAGTGTAATATTTTGAGACTAAATTCACTACATTTGGTTTATCAGTACCATCAGCAAATGGGTAAGCAAAGACGGTTGTGTTAATCCCATGGTTAGATAGACATTGCTTAGACTGACCTATCTCATATTGCAATTCTACGTCTGATAATTTTGACAAATGCTTATGATCCATACTGTGAGATTCAACATCATGGCCTTCTTTTTGTAAGGTATTTATCTGAGTCCAATTCATATGCTCAGGTCTCCCAATATAATTGCAAACTGTAAAAAACGTACCTTTAAAACCATATTTATCTAAGATCGGTTTAGCTATAGTATATTGACCCAACGTGCTATCATCAAAACTCAAAATAACCATCTTTACACCAAGGGCAACCTTTGGTGTTATGAATATAACTATTAATGTGACTGTAAATAGAATATATTTCATGACTGTCGACCAATTCTTAAATAAATGCATTTTGAAAAGAGTGTTCCATTATTTAGTATATCGAAAGTTTCCAGTAGATTCATATTCAAAGGGGAATAAGCAAGATATATTAGGATTTAGGTACGATTGACTAAATTTACAATGCCTAGTAACAAGAATGTCATAGGAAATAGCATCTACTAATTCGCGTCGAGAAATAGTGTTACTAAGATATATTACAGAACATATCACATAATAATATGAGAATTTTCTTCCTCATCATGCAAGCATAACATTTGTCATATTAGTGAAATATTATTCTACTAAGATTAACATTGTTAATTAACTGTAATTAATAACAAGTTTTTATTATGTGTGAATATGGATACTCTAAACAAAAATGTCATAGCAACCCTAAGTGTTGTTGCAATAGCTGCAATCGTTGTGCTTTTTGCGTCAGGTCCTCTTGTTGGAAACCATGCACTAGCACATGGATACGGTCACCATCATCACCACAGTCACCATCATCACCACAGTCACCATCATCACCACAGTCACCATCATCACCACTACAATGGACATCACCACAACTAACCAAAATGGATGGATGAAAGATAAATAAGTATTTAATCCATTAATTGGGTTAGATCAGCTAAAACTCATAGATTTGAAATAAAATTTATCATTTTTCTTTTTTTGAGGTTATTGCAAGTAGATGGATGTATATCATATCTAATATTTATTGGGATCCTGGTAAATCATAACAACCTTTAGTATAGTAAATTGCAGCTTTGATGATCTATATACAAAATCTAGTCAATCGTCATAGAATTCGGTCATCAAGGAACAATTTTACTTAAATGAATTGCTGCATGATCGTAGACAACACCGGGTTTCTACTGTGGTGGGTGGGACCTGGTCGCAAGGGCCAACTACCTAAGCTAATCTTAAAATTAAAGAGACTCATTTTTGGTAAGTAATATAGGGATTGTTGTAAGAGTATTTGGAATACTCTATATTAGCATCGAATCAATATGTTTTCTACAAATAGTTACATATTAGTATAATTCATATTTGAAATTTAGCAGGTTTGATTAGATATCAACTATCGCATTTATCGCAGTAACGGATATGATCGAGGTAGTTTGCAGTAGATTACAATCTAATAACTGGCATCAGTAAGTTGTAATCAAACCTTTGTTTTTAATCGCATCGCTAGTCAGATCAGTATTTTCTGTATTTCAGTAGATAAATTCAAAAATCTTCCTTTACAAAACTCTGAAATGTATTTCGAAAACACTAATAAGATTAACACAAATTAAGCTTACTTTCCAATAGTGTCACACACGAATAGTTGGTTCTCCATTTAGACTTTTTGTTTAAAATATGTTTTGGGTGGCATTATTTTTGTATTATTACTAACCAATACACAATTGAACTGTATTTATGTGCTTAATCTTGATAATATGGGGGTTAGCTATTAGCAAAAATAATCATGAAAGTAAAAATGTACACATGATAAATTCAGATAAAACAATATTATCGATACCTCATAATGCCACCAATATATTAGACACAAAATCAAATCATCACTCCAATACAACAACTAGTAATGATAAATTGGTGATTCTAACATTCGGAGATACTATAAAAACCAAATTACTACCGCAAAGCCGATATTAGATCAGTATGGATTTAAAGCAAGCTTCTTTATAACCTGTGATTTTGCAAGTAGTAGTAGCACTAGGCATCATCGTATGAATTGGAATGATGTATTGGAATTACAAAAAGATGGTCATGACATAGAATCAAAAGGTATGACACATCGAGACCTTAATCATTTATCTCTAAAAGATCTAGATTATGAAATGGGTGGCTCTAAACAATGTCTAGAAAGTCACGGTATCTATTCTCCTAATATTTTTGCAGCAGTACATGGCGATGGTTGGGACAATTCTACTGTAATGAATGCCATTAGTAAGTATTATGGATTTGCAGACAATGGTTTTGCCGATCTAATGTACTTACGCTGTGATGGTTATGACGTTACTCCTAAGCAGACAGATTGTAGAACATATAATGATAACGGAACACTAACCTATGCAAATAGTTATTCCATAAGGGAGAGAAGTCAAAATACATTAGATCGGATTTACCTTCACAATGATTCTGTAATCTTTGAGAAATTCAAAGAACAGGTTAATTCACAAACTGCCTATAACAGTAAAAAGGGTTTTATAGATACCATTCCCATAGTTGCATATCACAGTATAGATAACTCTAAGGGATCATCGGCTTTGTAGAAAACATCATCAATATTATCAGATTAGTTAGTCTATGCATATTGTATGTTATACATCTGGGGGGTGTTTAAAAAGATCGGCTGTACTGCTCAAGTATTGCACAA
>Ga0164303_10000081_pt1 | contig 16292 bp, 16 predicted proteins | sample Whisoiple_207_MG_FD_109715 | JGI IMG/M metagenome (GOLD analysis project Ga0164303, IMG submission 109715) | Soil microbial communities amended with pyrogenic organic matter from upstate New York, USA - Whitman soil sample_207_MG | ecosystem: Environmental > Terrestrial > Soil > Agricultural...
GAGCATGAGCGAACCGACCAGAAATGCGACGATTCCGCCGACTGTTAACACGCCGTGCGTCGGGGCGTAAACGTCAAAAATGAAGAGCATCAGCGCGAGCGCGATCAAGACGAGGCCGGTCACGTTCACCGGCAGAATCGCTGCCAGATAAAGCACAAGGATCAAGGCGATCGCACCGACCACGCCCGGCAGAATCGCGCCCGGTGTCGTCAGTTCGCCGATGATTCCATAAATCGCGACGAGCATCAGAATGAACATCACTTCCGGTCGCCAGAGTTTTTGAAAAACGCGCTCGGCTGGCGACATTTTGACCTCGGCAATCTCTGCGCCAGCGGTCTTGAGCGGCTTGCCATCCACTACACGGCCGTTCAATTTCTGTAACAGATCGGACATGTCAGTGGCGATCAGATCAACGACCTTTAATTCCAGCGCTTTCTGCGCGGTAATGGATGCACTATCTTTCACCGCCGACTTGGCCCATTCGACGTTACGCTGGCGTTTCCCCGCAATGGTCTCGATGTAGCTCACGGAAAAATTTTCCAGTTTCTGCTTCATGGTTTCGTCGGGCTTTTCCTCTCCGCCACTGGGGAAGCCGCCAATCGAAACCGGATGCGCAGCGCCAATAGTGGTGGCGGGAGCCATTGCAGCGACGCTGGCAGCAATGGTGATGAAACAACCCGCACTCGTGGCCGTCGCGCCGGTCGGAGCGACGTAGACCACCACCGGCACCGGTGAGGACAAAAAACTTTGCACGATCTTCTGTGTCGAATCCAGCAGACCACCCGGCGTATTCAGTTGAATGATTAAACACTGGGCGTTCTGCGATCGGGTTGCTTCGATACTGCGTGAAATGTAGGTGGCCGTTGCGGGTCCAATTGCTCCGTCGATGTTGATGAAAGAAACTTTCTCAGCCGCAGAAAGTGTGGCGCACGCGAGGCAGAGGACGAAGCCAGCAAAGAAAATGGACGGATAAGTCCGTACTCTAAGGATGCTGTAGCAAGATCCAAGGAGTGACGGCTTCCCAGCTTTCACATTTCGACGACTGCCCACGCCGTCGCGCCTTGTTGGGGTTTTTACCCGTGCCAGGGGTTTCTTCGTAAACTCAAGCTCCTTTCATCGGCTGAAGCTTGATCCCCAGCTCTTTCACTTCTGGCTTCGCGATTTTTTCGTAATCACGATAACTGATTTTGATCGCGTCTGTGTGCGTGCCCGCCTCGAACACGATGTACTCTTGCTCGGCCAGGTTCTTGTCCACATGGGTCGGCAGACCATATAAATTGCCGAAGGGCGGCATCGCCCCAATTGCGCAATCGGGAAACAGAGATTTGAATTCCTGTTCCTTATCGAGCGACACGCCGCTGCCGATTGCCTTCTCAACTTTCTCCAAATCAATCTGGTGATCTGCCGGCAGCACCATCATCAGATGCTGGTCTCCCGATCTTATCATGACGACCTTGGCGTGATGCCGGCCCTTCACATGCTCGGCCTGCGCGATTCGTTGCGCACTGACCGCCTCGGGATGATGCAGAATCTCATACTGCACCTTGTTTTGGTTTAAGCACTCGATCAGTCGCTTTGGTATTTCCATGACCGCTCCTCCGAGGAAAAGTATCACTTTCCTGCGTCATCTCTACTTTTGCGAATGAGCGGTACCTGTAGGGGAAGCTGACAGCTTCCCCCACAAGGTTTCCGTGCAGAACGCGCTCAGGCGGCAGCGCGAAACGAAAAGAATTCCCTCTCTTGAAATCAATCGATTACTGCCGTGAAGCTCACGGCGCGCGAAATTTGCGAAAACGAATATGACAAGGCGTTTGAAGTTGTCGTTGGCGGAAAGCACCACACGTTCGACAGCTTCGAGTGCGCGATCCACGCGCTGGCGCCGGTTTGTCCGCATTGTAACTGCCGGATTATCGGGCACGGCGTTGAAGCCGACGGACAAGTCTTCTGCTGCGTTCATTGCGCGCTTAGATCCGGGCAAACGCAATTGAAAGACCGCCTCTAGGTTGTACGCGAGACACGGTGCGAGTTGTTGGTATGGCGCTTGGAAGATTGAGTTGATGCGCTGGACTTTCCGCGGATTGCGCAATAGAAATGCTTATTATGAATCCGTCTCGAGCTTCGTTGATTGTACTGACATTCTTATCGTTCGCAGGTTTCAGTGTACAGGCGCAGGCGCAGGAAAAATCGTCGGCGCCATTAAAGGCGATCGCCGTGCTTCATCCCACGGCGGGCAACAAAGTCAGCGGTACGGTTATCTTCACCGAAGAGGCCGATGGCGTGAAGGTTCATGCAGACCTTACAGGCCTGACTCCCGGCAACCATGGCTTTCACGTTCATGAATTCGGCGACTGCAGTGCGGCAGACGCCGCTTCGGCCGGCGCTCATTTTAATCCAACGAACAAACCACATGCCGGACCGGACGCACCTGAGCGCCATGTGGGTGACATGGGCAATGTGGAGGGAGACGCTTCCGGCAAGGCGACCCTGGAGTACGTGGACCATCAAATTTCGCTGACAAACGACCAGCAGTCGGCGATCGGCCGGTCCGTTGTCGTGCATGCAAAAGCGGACGATCTGAAGACTCAGCCATCCGGCGACTCGGGGGCGCGCATTGCTTGTGGCGTCATTGGCCGGGCAAAAAGCCAGTGATCGCAAGTCTGTCGCGGAGCTTGATCGTCCTGGTCGTTATCAACCCCTGTCCCGGAAATCTTTCTTAAAATCTCTTTGCTCGACAGAGCAGATTTCATTTGATCAAATTAGAAAAAACCATCCTCGTACACGCTTATGCCACGAATATCCAAAACTGAATTGTTGCCGGAAAACGGCTGCGTCATCGACATGAAATGGAAACTTGGTCCGCTGAGCTATCACGCTTCGACCGCTGGGAAAGAGGCCGCACAGCTCGTGACGGAGCCCATCCGCCTGCCGGAACTCGTCCTTTACGATCACGCCGGGTTCGGAGGAGCCTCCGCGCGTACGAACTTGAGCTTCCATTACATCGGCGATTATTGGAACGACCGCATCAGTTGTCTCATCGTCGTGAACGGCGTCTGGCGTTTTTACCGCGATGATTACTACAAGGGCCCGTACTGGGATCTTGGTCCTGGCTATTACGAAAGTTTCTTCGCCGAAAAAGGTCCCGACGACGTCGTCAGCTCCTTCCAGTGCATCGCACTGACGTAAGTCGCGATTCAGATTAGACGAAATTTTTCGTCTCGTTCGCGTTAGGCTCATGCGCCATGCGATGAAGCCTGTAGCTGATCTCGTTCTCGTTAGGTCTAACGAATTTCCTATGAAGCGCGCGTACAGGAATGTTTATGAGGACCAGGCTCGTGCTCGTGCCTACGCAACGCTACAGTTTCCCGGAACTTACTCCCTTGCGTTTCGCGACCTGCCTCACTTGATTCGCCAGTATGGCAGCAGCCGGCAGGCACTGGACTTTGGCTGCGGAACTGGTCGATCGAGTCGATTCCTCAGGGACCTCGGGCTTGATGTAACTGGCGTGGATATCTCGGAAGCGATGTTGGATCAAGCACGCGCGCTGGATCCTGCGGGAGACTACCGCTTTGTTTGTGGTAGCGCGGCGCTTGATCAGTTTGCCCCAGGCAGTTTTGGCATCATTTTAGCGGCCTTCACCTTCGACAACATTCCGACCGATGCAGCGAAAATCGACGCCCTGAGCCGGCTGCGCAGTGTTCTGGCTCTAAATGGGGCTCTCTTCTTGGTGGTTTCTTCCGCCGCGATCTACGTCAACGAGTGGGCATCCTTTAGTACAAAAGACTTTCCAGAGAATCGCAATGCGCGTGATGGCGATCGAGTGCACATAGTGATGCTCGATGTTCCGGACCGTCGTCCAGTTGAAGATGTCCTCTGCAGTGATGCGAATTATCGGCGTTTGTTCGAGGATGCGAGTTTGGAACTGCGCGAGGTGCGAAGTCCGCTTGCGACAGGACAGGAGACGATTCCCTGGTTGAGTGAGACGACTACCGCACCTTGGACAATCTACGTTTTGAGCCACCTAACCCCTCGATGAAGCCAACGCCGAAAGTCTTCGCGAGCGCGCTGGCTCCACTGCGGAATAAGTTCAGAGTTCGCCAGGCGCTTGATAGAAGCGCCGCTACAACGCGACCAGGTTGAGAACCTCACGCGCACAGCCCCAGGACAGGGTGAACCCGGAGCCGCCGTGGCCGTAATTGTGAACAACGGTCCGACCATCGCGCAATTGATCGCCCTCGAGCCGGACGCCGGATCTGCGGAACGGGCGTAATCCGACGCGCTCGGCAAGAACATTCGGTCTTTCGATTTTCAGCACACGACTGCATTCAGTGACAATTCGATCTGTTGTTGCGGGATCAGCGGTGAGATCATTGCTGACATTGTTTGTGCCGCCGAAAACGCAATCGTTTCGACGCGGGATTGCGTACATGAGCGGCGCGTCATCACAAACGATTGCGCAGGGAAGATTTTCGATTCTGGGCACAATCGCGACCTGACCACGATGCGGTTCGAGATCTGGGTCCTGCACCAGATCACGCGCGCCGATTCCTGCGCAGTTGATCACCAGATCGAACTTGCGATCGACGTCTTCAAGTTTTTCAAAACAAATATTCGTATTGATTGCGCCAGCCGCTTTTAGAAAACGCGCGGCCAGGTAATCGAGATAAATAGTTGTATCCGTCAGCGGAACGCGCAACGAAAAACCACTTCGGAAGAAGGAAGAATTAACAGCAGGAGACGCCTCGACTTCGGTCGACATGACAAAAGGGAAGTTCGGGATGACAGGTTGCGCCCCGAGCGGTATAGCCCAATCCGGGATTTGAATGTCGCCAGCGCGCGAAAATTGGTGCAGCTCGATGATGGAAACGCCGGTGCGCGAATTGTTGCTCAATTCGACCAGCGTTTTGTAGGTCTCGAGCGCCCACGGAATCACTCTTTCGGCTGGTTCGGCGTCGTACGGAAACCAAATCGCCGCTGCCGCACCGGACGTTGTTTGCTGCCCGGTTTCTTTCGCGAAGATGGCGGTGCGGTACCCGCGTTCGGTAAAAACCACGCCACAGGTCAGCCCCGAAACGCCCGCGCCAATGATGGCTACGCGATCCATGATCAAAATCATCTACGTGCAATGGGTCGCACCGTCATATAAAATGCCCGGCGATGGTTTCATTGAATCGAGATGCGCTGACGGAAAGAGTTCTTGCCGGCGAACGGATTTCGACCGACGACGCGCTCGAATTGTATCGGTGGCCTCTCGAAGAATTGGGCGCGCTTGCCAATGCCAGGCGGGATTTGGCAAAGGCAAAAAGTTACGGTGGGTGCGGACGCGAGATCGTGACTTACATCGTCGATCGAAACATCAACTACACCAACGTCTGCAACGTTTACTGCAAATTCTGCGCGTTCTATCGGACCGAAGGCGACGAAGATCATTACGTGCTTTCGTTCGAGCAGATCGATCAAAAACTCGACGAACTTTCAGCAGCCGATGGAGTTCAAATTCTGATGCAGGGTGGGCATCATCCGAAATTGCCGTTCCGATGGTACATCGATCTTTTGCAACATATCCGCCAAAAGTATCCGCATATTAATATTCACGGATTCAGTCCGCCGGAATTTCAGCATTTCGCGGAGACGTTCGCCATGCCCTTGCGAGACGTGATTTCGGAATTTAAAAAGGCGGGGCTCGGCTCAATCCCTGGAGGCGGCGGTGAAATTTTGGTGGATCGAGTACGGAAGAAGATTTCGCCGTTGAAAATTAACAGCGATCAATGGTTAGACGTGATGCAGATTGCCCACGAGCTTGGATTGAAATCGAGTGCAACGATGATGTTCGGTCATGTCGAGACGATCGCAGATCGGGTAGAACATTTGCAACGCATACGTGACCAACAGGACCGCAGCGGCGGATTTACTGCGTTCATTTGCTGGACATTTCAACCGCAGCACACCGTGCTCAAGGTGAAAGAGCCGACGGGAGTGTCTGAATATCTGCGTACACAGGCGCTGGCCAGGATCTTCCTGGACAATGTTGAGAACGTGCAAAGTTCCTGGGTCACGCAAGGTCCGGGGATCGGCCAGGTAGCACTCAGATATGGCGCAAACGATTTCGGCTCTGTGATGATGGAGGAGAACGTCGTAAGCAGCGCCGGGACAACGTTTCGGTTAAATGCCGCGGAAATTGAATCGCTCATCCGCGACGCCGGTTACGAACCGCGCCGGCGAAATAATTGGTACGAACTTTTAAACTAAAAATTGAAGTCAGCCATCGTGGACAAACCGCCTGGTCCTGCGGAAAATCTCGCCTTGACGATCTCCATCTTCTTCCCGATATAGCTCGCCTGTCCTGCGTGGGTTCGTTGCGCGGGCCTGCGCTTCTTAACCTATGAGATATTTTTCTGGATGGATGCGCCCCCCGCCGTTTGCAATCTGGGTGGCCGCCATTTGTGCGTTGCTGGCCCCGGCTTTTGCCCGGGCCCAAGGTCCTCAAGCGGCACAGGGTCCTCCGATCATCCATTCGGTCGACGTGCAATACACAGGCCCCCAAACCGTCAGCAAGGACCGCATTCTGGCGCAAATGCGCACAAGGGTGGGCCAGCCGTATTCCAACCAGGTGGTCGAGCAGGATATCGAGGCGCTATATAAGACTGGGAGGATTCAGAACGTCCGAATTTTTGCTCAACCGGAAGGCAACGGCGTGAAGGTGATCGTTGCGATACAGACGCGTGCAATTTTGCGCGAGATCGAAATCGCCGGAGCCGAACGGGTCAAACCGCAGCGAATCCGAAAAGAAATCAAATTGAGACTCAACCAGGCGGTTGACGAGCAGCAACTGGAGGAAGCGCGCCAAAAGATTATCGAAATCTATCAGGGCCGGGGCTTCAATGATGTCAGCGTTGAATTTCGCGTCGATCCAATTGACGAGAAGCGCGGCACGGCGCGCGTAGTGTACACGGTCAACGAAGGCGTGAAAGGAGCGATACGCGCAATTCACTTCGAGGGAAACGCGCATTTCAGCGAACCGGTGCTGCGCAAACAAATGAAAACGCGCGGCAGGACGCTCATTTATTTCATGGACAAAACCGGGCGCCTCGATGAAACCCAGTTGCAGCAGGACCTGGATAAAATCCGCGAGTTTTACCAGGACCACGGCTACATCGACGTGGAAGTAAAAGAGGTGCGCAGGGGACGCACCGAGAAGGGTCCGATGATCATTACGATCGTGATCGCGGAAGGCCCGCAATATCACGTGCGCAAGCTGGAGGTGTCCGGTTATCAGGCCGCCAACAAAGAGAGAATCCTTAAGCTGTTAAAAATGAAAGAGGGGAGCGTCTATTCGCCAAAGCAATTGCGCGATGATGCAAAGGCAGTGGCGGACGCCTACGGCAGCGGCGGGTACGTCGATCTGGTGATTTTGCCAGAAGGGGAGCCGGCTGGCCCCGCGCAGATCGACGTGACGTATAAAATCGAGGAGGGCACCCGCTCCTTCGTCAACCGCGTCAATATTGAGGGTAACACACGTACTAAAGACAAGGTGATCCGTCGCGAAGTGCTCGTTGCGCCGGGAGATGTCTTTAACACCGTTCGTGTAGACATAACCAAGAAACGTCTCGATAACCTCGGCTACTTCGCGAAAGTTGAGACCTATCCGGAGGAAACGGACATACCTGGCCGCAAAGATCTCACGATCCTTGTGCAGGAAAAACGGACTGGCTCGCTCAGCTTTGGCGGCGGCTTTAGCACCGTCGATCAATTGGTCGGGTTCGCGGAACTCACGCAAGGCAATTTCGATCTTTTCAACTGGCCTTCGTTTACCGGGGGAGGCCAAAAATTCCGGCTGCGCATCCAGTACGGTACGCAGCGAAAGGATTTTCTTTTGAACATCGTCGAACCGTATTTGTTCGATCGACGCCTTTCGCTAAGCGGGCAGGTCTTTTATACCGAGGCGAATTATTTGAGCGCCCAATATGACCAGCGCAATTATGGATTCACGACGGAGCTGCGTAAACCGATCAATAGTTACATGTACGCGACGCTGGGATACACGATCCAAGACGTCGATATTTTTAATGTGGACCCCTCCGCGTCTGAGTTTATCCAGTCGCAAAAAGGTTCATTTGTCGAAAGCAAGATCTTTAGCAGCGTCGTCCTTGATTCGCGCGACAATCCCTTGCTCTCGCACAAAGGACAGCGCGTTACGTTTTCACCCTTTATTAGCGGTGGTTTTCTTGGAGGCGATACGCAGGTTTATGGATTGGATCTGGAGGGATCGCAATATTTTCATCTGCCCAAGGACCTCATCCTCCTGATCAATGGCGAAATCGCGACGGTAAGCCAATGGGGGAACGGAACCGATGTGCCAATTTTCGAGCGACTCTTTCTCGGCGGCTCAAATAATCTCCGCGGATTTCCGTTTCGCGAAGTCGGTCCGCAGGATGAGAACGGCGAGCCGCTTGGCGGCAAAACAATGGCGCGCACCACTGTGGAGATTACTTTTCCGATCATTGAAAAAGCGCGTGGGGCAGTTTTTTACGACACCGGGTTTGTGAACACGAGCCAGTGGTCTTTTGGTTTCAACCATATTGCGTCCGATATTGGTGTGGGTCTTCGCCTCGATTTACCAATTGGTCCGCTGCGGCTCGATTATGGATACCCGATACAGCGCGATGGATATAATGGCGGAGGCCATTTCAACTTCAATGTAGGGTATCAATTTTGAACGAATATATCTGGTTGCAGTCTAACGCGATTCCGCCCACCGTATCGTCTGTTTTATGAAAAAATCTCTGTCCACACTCTTTGCGCTGACGCTGGCTTTTCCGCTTGCGGCTTTCGCACAGGGCACAATGAAAATCGGAACGGTTGATATGCAGCGCGCATTTAAGGATTACAACAAGACCAAGGAAGCCGAATCAAAAATCAACGACGCCAAAAATGCCGCCAGGAAAGAATATGACGACCGGGCGGAAGATTACAAAAAATCGCTCGATGAAATCAATAATCTGAACAAGCAACTCGAATCCGCGGCGTTAAGCGCGGATAAAAAGACGCAGATAGCAAAGGAACGCGATGACAAGATTGCCAAAATCAAGGGCATGGAGCGGGAGATCAGCGATTTCCGCCAAACACGCGAACGGCAATTGCAAGAGCAGCTAATGCGTGTGCGTGAGGGAATCGTAAAGGAAATCACGGAAGTCGTGATGGAAAAGGTCAAATCCAATAATCTGGACCTGGTGTTCGATAAATCAGGCATGAGCATTAATGGCGTGCCGGTTCTGCTTTTCTCACACGACAACGTCGACTTTACCAACGACGTGATCGCCGTGCTGAACAAGCCTGGCCGCGCCACATCTGCGGCTGTCAAAACTTCGACAAGTGCCTCTGCCACGCCGGCAAGAGCTTCGAAGCCTTAACCAACATTCCACAATTCGAATACACGCGAGCTAAACTCGCGTGTATTTTTGTGTACAGATATAGCAACTTCCCGGACCATCATTTGTAAACGGGGTGAGCTGCGACAATGCCCAAGCAAATCCAAGTTCAACCGACGCAATGCATAGCGGCGATTTTGTTCGCGTTCTGCACCGGTTCATCCGCGGCGAATTGGCAGGCGACGATCAGTAAGGAGCCGCCCGGGACTTTCCCGGAACTGCGCCCACTCCATGCCTCCTATCGATTTGGCTGGTCTGGATTTACCGCAGCTATCGGGGACGTTCGCTTTAACAAGCCTTCTGAAGACAAATTTCAGTTTGATGGAACCGGCCGAACCATCGGCTTTGTTCGGGCACTATGGAAATTGGATGTAAGCCATCGCGCGATTGCCAACGCGCTAACGCTGCACCCGATTGAAACTCACCAAATAGAAAATTATCGATCAAAAAAAATCGCTGCCCATCTGACATTTACAAACAGCGGAGTAACTCGGTCGACAACAGAAGGCGAAGGTGGTGCTGCCGGAACAAAGGTTCGCCAGTTTAGTTTACCCAACCTGTTCGATCTTCACTCGGCGGCGCTTTATTTGCGTAGTCAGCCCCTCAAGGATCGCAGTGTTTACCGCATTGCGGTTTTCCCGACGACCAGTGCTTATCTAGCTACTGTCACAGTGGTCGGGCGGGAGAAAATCTCCGTGCACGCCGGCACTTACAATGCAATCAAACTCGATTTGCAACTAAAGCGTATCAACAAGCATCTCGAATTGGAGCCGCACCGAAAGTTTCGTCGCGGCACAATCTGGGTGTCGGATGATGCGGACCGACTTTTGCTTCGGATTGAAGCGCAAATTTTTGTCGGCACAGTTTTCGCCGAACTACAATCGGTGCGTTTCGACAGTCCACGGTCGTGAGAGGTATGACGGCTGAATCCTGCAAAATCAGTTAGTATTCAGGAACCCATTCACCGCGAACTGGTGGATGAGGACGTCCGTAGCGCGGCGGACGAAAAGCCGGCCCCCGTGGCCCGGGCAATAACCTAAGCGCCGCGAGTGTTTCCAAGTCCAGTCGCCCCGTTACAGGGAGTCTGGCCCGCGCTTGGTAGGCGCGCAGGGAAAATTCCATTGCCGGTCCATAGACCCCATTAATCTCCTCATGATAAAGGCCGCGGCGGGCCAACGCTATCTGGGCCGAGAGTAACACATTGCGTTGCACAGCCGGGGGCGCGGCCTCGAATGGTGTGCCAGCAAGCACGCCTCCGGTCGAAGTACCCGGCGCCACCGGATTGGATGGATATACTTGTTGGTCTTCCGGCGCACCTCCGAAAGGCTGAGTTGGTGGCGCGGGAGTAACGTCTGCCCTGTCGCTGGGCGATTGTTCGTCGGGCTTCCAAGGCGCAGCAGGGCTGGGCGATGCTGGCTTGGTTGCTGGTCGCGCTGAGCCCGAAGAATTAAGTCCAAGCGACTGGAGTGTCTCGTTATTGAGCTCGCCGCTAACCTGTAATCCGTTCCGAATTTGATAACGGCGAATGGCGGCAGTTACATTCGCGTTCATTTCACCGGTGACTTCGCCATAGTAGAAGCCCTGATCCTTCAGGGCCTGCTGCACACGTTCAACCAACTGATCGGCGCGCGTTAGCATCATCGATCCAAGGAAGATCAGTGCTGCGATCCTCGTGTTCATCCCCGATGCTATTTTGACGCCCTGCGTTTCGGTCTATTCAGCGACTTCCTGGCGCGGTCACCGCCAGCGCTGACTTCCGCCGGCTCGCCGCATCACGATACCGCAAAATGCCGTCCGTAACAGCTGCGGCAATCTGATCACGATAATCCTCACTCGCGAGTTTTGAAATGTCTTCTTTGTTCGTGAGAAACCCCCCCTCAATCAAAACCGCTGGAGAAGTCACGTTTGCAATTACGAAAAACTGCCTTGCTTGCACGCCGCGATCTGCGGCCCGAGTGCGCGCAACCAATGCTTCCTGAATAAGTCCAGCGAGATCCTGGCTTTCGGGATTCGGCGAATTCGAAAGCGGTCGCCATAGAAAGGGCAGCCACGAGGCGAGAAACGAACCGGCAGTAATTTGATGCGCGGCATAGTACGTCTCCACGCCACTAGCTACCGGTTTGTTATCTTCGTTGAAATGAATGCTGACAAAAATGCAATTTCTCGCCCGATTCGCTAATGCTGCGCGATCCGCCAGCGAGACGAACGTGTCTCCCATGCGCGTCATCAATGTAGCGATCCCTTCCGAGTCGAGGAGCCGGTCGATTCGGCGTGCCACATCCAAAGTCAGATCTTTTTCCAACACACCGCCACACATCGCGCCTGAGTCCTCGCCGCCGTGACCGGGATCAAGAATTACCACCGCAAAAGGCTTGGAGACAACTGAACTCTGTCCCGTTCTGGGTTCGATTTTGACAACAGGCCGCTCAGCCCGATGGAGCTGCATCCATACAAAAGACGCGACCATCAACAACAAGCCGGCAAGGGCCATCAAATTCTGAAAAACTCGTTTCATTCGTCGCCTGTGGGAAAAGAATTCTCTTCATAACTTAATCGTGAATCAAGGAGCGCAATTCCGTATCTGATAATGAACGAAAACGAATTGCCCTGTTCGCGTCGCGCTCCAGCAAAGCCGCTTCGATTCCGCGATGGGCGAGTTGTTCCTGCCGATACTTCAAAACAGCAGGACGCTCCGGCAGTTGGTTTGCATCGCTGCCTTGCAAAGACATGTGCCCGATACTCCACGCGTCCAGCGCAGAATTGAATGCGGCTTCAAAGCTTGCGTCCTGCGTATGCTGTGTTTTCAGGAACGCTTCCATCAGTTCTCCCGATTGTCGTGTGCCGCTGAGCACTGCGAAGTCCTGCCGCGCTTGCGCGTATGTTGCGCCATTGCTTGCAATTTCGCCGTCATACTCCACCCGCAAAAACAGATCTTCGCCAGGGCGTTCGCCGACCTCGGCAAACAGCATCCGCGCCAGATAAGGCGGGCCGTAAACCTGTTCAAACGCGCCCTTCATTACAGGACTTAGCGAATAATGAGCCAGGCGCCGCAGTGAAACATCCGCAGCCGATCGCGTGAACCCCTCGGTGCTCGCCAATTCAATCACTGCCATTCGCAACCGCTCGATGTCTCCGGGATGACCAATGGCTCCCATCGCGATCCGGTCGTAGATCTCGAAGATTTTCTGTCGCGACTGGCCGACGGTCAGAAAAAGAATGCCGTCCCGATAAGCGAGCGCCGCGATCGGGCTGCCGGGAGCCAGCTGCGCTTCGATGTACTCGCGTCGGTTGGCGATCGCCTCGACCCAACGATAAGGCTCTTCGATCATGCAACCGTTGCCTTGAATACGGCAGCAATTTTGCTCTCCGGCAAAGTCGTGATGCCTTCCCGTGAGACAACCTTGATCAGAGGATAAATCTTTCCGCCGCGATCGACACCGCCTGTGGCCGTGTCGGATTCTGCAGCGGTATCAAGCGCCCGTAATGCGATCGATACCGCTTCCTCTTCACTCAACTTGTGCAGAGGCTTCGCGCCCCAATTGTTTTCGTAATAGAGAATCCCCCGCACGGCAGGCCCTCCCGATCCCGTTGCAGCGTAATCAGTCGCTTCAAATTGCGCGCCCATCGCATCGTAAAAGTAAAGACGCGCCTCTTGGTGTGGATGGGAATCGTAGGTTGCGAAAATCGGCACGACAACGCCGACGCCTTGCATCACGATCCCGAAATTATCACGCAAGAGCTTGGACAGAGCGCGCACTTTTCCATCAACACTCATTTCCTGCAGCTGAGTTCGCCGGAAGAACTGGAATGAGTGTTCCAGTACGCGTGCCATTTCCCAGGCCGTCGCCGGCACGCCGGCAATTGCCATGATGGAGTGTCGATCAATTTCGAGAACCTTATCGGCACGATCGTAGACGACCGTGTTGCCAGCGGTCGCACGGCGATCTCCGGCCACCAGCACGCCACCCGAAAATTTGAAAGCCAGAATGGTGGTGGCCTCGGTGGGTTGCCACTCTTTTTGTGGCGTTCCACCCTGCGGCATTGGAGGGATGACCGCCGATGCCAGCAGCCCTTTGCGGCGCAGTAGCGCTGGAAAATCGCCAGCCGCGCCAGAAAAATTCTGGTCGACCGCAACCGGTGAGCCTTCCATTACTGACCCGTGCGCTGGCGATAGCGCTTGGATTGGTTGGGATCGACCTTGCGCATTTTCTTCAACAGGTCCTTCGTGTCTGGCCGCGAAATATCCGGTGAACGCGGACCTCCACCGTCGCCTTGTTTTGGACCCCACGGAGCCGGTTCAGGTGGCTTCTGAATGCGCTCAGGCATAAAAAAATCTAAGAGCAAATATTGGAAAGGCAAGCCGTAGAGAAATGACGAAGCACAAATGACGAATGACGAATTAATGACGAAGCGGCGAATGACAAAGGGTAGCAACGCCCTGCGTCGTTATTTCGGACTTCGTCATTTGGAATTCCTTCGTTATTCATCATTCCGCGCGCTTGCCAGACAAATCTGCCGGTGGCAAGGTCTTGGCCCGATGAAGCTGTCAGCGATTTTTTGTGCGGCGGCGTTTGTTCTGGCGTTTCGTAATGCTTCCGCTCAGACCGCTGCGCCGGACTCCGCAAAGTCAGGTGAGACTACGCAACTCGAAGCACTGGCGAAAAAAATCGACGAACAGAACGCCAAAATTGACGCGCTTTCTCAGGAAATCTTAAAGCTCGAGCAACACATCTCACAGATTCGGCCGGGGGTCATGATAGGAGAGAGTACGTCCTCGCCAGCAAGCGCTGTCGCTGCCGGCGCACCTCCATCACACCCGGTTGGCGGAAACACTCACATCGTCGCACGCGGGGAGACACTGACGTCCATAGCCAAAATGTACAAAGTGACGATCGATGAATTGCAAAAAGCCAATCACATCGAAGACGGCCGCAAATTGCAGGCCGGGCAAACGATCTCGATTCCAACGTCTGCGACGCCTACGCCTACGCCCGGATAAGGCAAAATTCTCCTAGACCGGCAATTGCTCCTCTTTCTCGAGCGATTCTGAGGTAACGATTTCCGACGGGGGCTCTATCTCTCGCAATGGAGAGGCGTCGAGCAGACTTTGCCGGCATAGCCGCGCGTATTTTCCGTGTAGCGCAAACAACTCGTCGTGCGTGCCACGCTCAATGATGCGGCCGTGATCGAGTACAAGAATTTGGTCGGCGTGCACAATTGTCGAAAGACGGTGCGCAATGACAATCGATGTGCGATTCGCCATCAAGCGGTCGAGCGCTTCCTGAATCAGGCGCTCGGTTGCCGTGTCCACACTCGCGGTGGCTTCGTCAAGGATCAAGATGGGTGGGTCCTTTAGCAACGCCCGCGCAATCGATAGGCGCTGTTTCTCGCCCACGCTCAATTTCACCCCGCGTTCGCCCACGATGCTTTCCAATCCCTCCGGCAACCGTTCGATAAATTGGCGCGCGTTCGCCGCATCCACAGCGCGCCACAATTCGCTTTCAGTTGCGTCTGGTTTTCCCATCAAAAGATTTTCGCGAATCGATCCGTTGAATAGAAAACTTTCCTGAGTCACAACTCCGATGGCTTCGCGCAACGCGCGCAGTTCATATTCACGAATTGGCTTTCCATCGACGTAGATTTCTCCGCTGGTGAATTCGTAGAAACGCACCAAGAGATTCACCAGCGTCGATTTGCCAGCGCCGGTCGCGCCGACCAGCGCAATCGTCGCGCCTGGCGTCGCATGAAATGAAACGCGCCTGAGCGCGGGCAATCCTTCCACGTAACTGAAGCTGACATTCTCGTAGAGAATATCGCCGAGAATGCGCACGTCCGTGATCGCAATACCGGCTACTGCACCGGGCTCCACTGGTTCGTCGAGAATTTCAAACACGCGTTCGCCGGCAGCGCGTCCGGCTTGGACAAGCTGGTTCAGCTGATGCAGGCGGCTGATCGGATCGTAGAGGAATGCCGTCAGCATGAGGAAGGCAACCAGATCGCCCAGCTGCATTGAGCCTGTCAGCACCGCGTGACTGCCAAAACCAACTACGAAGAGTGCCCCGATTGCTTCAAACATCGACATCGATGGGCTGTAGATCGCCCATACCCGCATCACCACCAGCGTGGCGTGTCGCAGCTGATCGCTTACCCGGTTGAAGCGCGCGTGTTCTTCTCGCTCGCGCACGAAACTCTTGATCTGCCGGACACCGGCGAGGTTGTCGTGCAGGAGCGCGTTCATTCTAGACGCGGCCCGGCGTTGTGAACGGTAGCGCCGGTGCGCGGTGAGCGTGTAAGTGAGCGCACCCGCGACAAGCAGAGGAAACGGTACCAGCGCGAGCAACGCCAGCTTGACGTTCAGATAGAACATTACGCTGACGACGATCACCACTTGCAGGATGGCGACTACGCCCTGCTCGATACCGTCAATCAACACGCGCTCGACCGAGTTCACGTCTTCAATGACTCGTGTCATCAGGTCGCCAGTGGCGCGATTGTCGAACCAGCGCAACGGCAGCAGTTGAATGTGCGAATACAGATCGCTGCGCAAATCAAAGATCACTCTTTGCTCGAACGTGTTATTCAGTACGAGCCGCAGCGCGTTAAGTCCGTGTTGAACAAGAAATGCGCCAGCGGCCAGCATGATCAACGGTAGTAATTTGTCCGGCTGATTCGCGCGCACCACATCGTCGATGATCCACTTCGTTGCCGCCGGGAAAACGATCACCATCAGCGTGCTCAGGATCGCGCAGGTCAGCGTTCCCCCAGCCAGCCATGGATACCGCTTGAGATAGGAAAATACGCGCCAGACAGTTTTCATCGCGCACTCAACCTCAATGCGCGCGTCATCACGTCAAGGTAACCACGTAC
>Ga0164303_10000084_pt1 | contig 16240 bp, 17 predicted proteins | sample Whisoiple_207_MG_FD_109715 | JGI IMG/M metagenome (GOLD analysis project Ga0164303, IMG submission 109715) | Soil microbial communities amended with pyrogenic organic matter from upstate New York, USA - Whitman soil sample_207_MG | ecosystem: Environmental > Terrestrial > Soil > Agricultural...
GATCTTTTGCCACCTTCGCCGGCGCGCCTTCGGCAATTTTCTCGCCGGCGCTGAGCACTACAATGCGATGCGACACATCGAGCAACGCCCAGACGATATGTTCCACCAGAACGACGGTCAGACCGCTACGCTGCAGCTGGCGGAGAAGGTTAATCGCCGCTGCCGTTTCAGCCGGTGTCAGTCCGGCCATGAATTCGTCGAGCAGCAAAAGTTTGGGCGCGGTCGCAAGAGCACGTGCGAGTTCGAGACGTTTTCGGTCCATGACCGTGAGTGTGCTTGCGGGACGATTGGCCCTGTCCGGCAAACCAACCGAAGTCAGAAGTTCGCTGGCTCGGTCGCGCGCCTTGGATCCCGTAAGCCGATCTCTGCCGTAGCCGAGACCGACGAGAACATTCTCCTCCGCCGTCAAGCCGAGGAAGGGGCGCACAAGCTGAAAGGTTCGCGCCAGCCCGCGATGACAGAGTCGATGAGGTGGTAAGCCGTCGATGCGCTCGTCTTGAAAGAAAATTTCCCCGGTGTCGGGCGTAAGCGCGCCGCTAACGAGATTGAACAGCGTCGTCTTTCCGGAGCCGTTGGGCCCCATGATGCCGAGGATCTCACCGGCTTCGACGTCCAAGCTGATGTTTTTGACCGCAGCGACACCGCCGAAGCTCTTGGTAACATTCGTAACGGTGAGCAGGGACATTGTTGAATTGGCGAGAGGGAAGTCGAGGGAGAGACAGCTTTAACCTCACGTAGCCAATGCGACACGCCTTTCATATATGCAGGCGCACATTCAGCCTGAGCGCAGCCGCGTTGATTCGGCCTCCAGACGTTTAGCGTTGGCTAAAAGCCGGTGCGGGATAGCCAAAGGGCGCCGTGGCAAATTCCTTGGGCCAAACCAACTCCTGTTTGCCCTTGAGCCATTGTTGAATGAAGACTTTGACTTCTCCGGTTCCATCAGGGCGGAATTGAACCGGCCCGACAACCGTTGTCATCTTCGTGGCGGCGATGGCATCGCGAAGTTTGTCGCGGTCCAAAGTTTTCGCGCGTGCGACCGCATCGGAAATGATCTGCAAGCAAGCATATGATGGGCCGACCAACGGGTCCGATGGCCGGTTAAAAAGTTTTTGATGCGCTTCGTTGAGCTCCGCCACCCTTGGATACTTCGCCGCGAAGTGCCACCCAGGCATAAGCAGGGAATAATCGCCATCCTTGCCTAGATTTTGCGCCCACACCGGCGGATCAGCGGCACGAATGAAGACGTTGACCTTGGAGTTTAAATCCAACTCCTTCATTTGTTTCACGAGCGTCATGCCATCCGGCGGTGACGGCATTGAGAGGACGGCTTCGGCGCCGGCCGATTTGGCTTTCAAAATCAAGTCAGAAAAATCCTTCGAACCGGGCGCGTATTCGCCACTGGTGACGATCTGATAACCGTGTTTCTTGGCGGCGCTCTCCCAGAGTGCTCCCATCTCCTTGCCCCAGTCCGTCCGTTCCAGCAGAAGTGCTACTTTGCGGGGGCGTTGAGCAGCGGGAACCGACGCGTCGAGGAAAACAAATGTCTCGCTCGTTAGGTCGGGCGATTTCGGAAAAGGCGAGAAGAGATAGCGCAAGCCCTGCTTGTGAATGCTGTTAAGCGCAAAGCCGATACCGAGATAGGGAATTTTGTTCTTGTCGCCGATGGAAGCTGCCGCGGCGTGAAGGTCGGAGCCAGCTCCACCGAGATACGCCACCACGCCCTGGGTGGCGAAGGTTTCCAGGCGCGCAACGGTTTTTGTCGGATCCGATTCATCATCCAAAATGGCCAATTCAATCGTCAGATTTTTTCCACCGACGCTCACGCCGCCCGCGGCGTTGATCTGCTGCACGGCGATCTCGTAGCCGGTCTTTACCTGGGCGCCGAGCGCTGCATACCGGCCGGTCAGCGGCAGCACGGCGCCGATCTTGATCGTTTGTGCGGAAAGGCTGGTGCGGAAGCCGAAAAATGCAATGATCGCCGCCACCGAAATGAGAATTACTCGTTTCATGCGATTCTCCTTGCCGGAGTTTTTGCCGCGACGATAGATAGCATTGAGAAACTGGGAGGTCAAAAACTAATTCGAGCCCCAAACCTTGCGGGCAGTGTCGACGACCAGCTTTAGTTTCTGCCACTGCTGTTCTTCGGTGAGCAGATTGCCTTCCATTGTCGAGGCAAACCCGCATTGCGGGCTGATGGCGAGATTCTCCAGTGGAACATACCGGCTCGCATCGTCAATGCGTCTGGCGAGATCATCCAGCGATTCCATCTCCGGCAGCTTGCTGCTCACCAGCCCGAGCACCACGGTCTTGCCGCGCGGTACGAAACGCAATGGCTCGAAGCTGCCAGCGCGCTCGGATTCGTATTCGAGCAGAAACGTATCGACATTGAGCTGGCCGAAAAGTTTTTCGGCAATAGCGTCGTACCCGCCCTCGGCGTACAACTGGCTGCGATTGTTGCCACGGCAAAGATGAATAGCCAAAATTACTCCTGAGCGCTTCGCGCTTTGCAAACAGGCATTATCCACGCTAATCGCTTCGTCGAGGGCTTGCTCGGGATCGAGCCCCATCTCATTTTTTATGTAGCCGCGCCACTTGGGATCGATGTAATAGCTGTAGCGCGGCGCATCGATCTGCACGTACTGGGCGCCCTCGTTCACCACGGCCTGAATCTCGGTCTTGATGATCGGCACAATGTCCTGCAGAAAGTCGGAGTAGGTCGGATAGATTTTGTCGCTGATGCCTTTCTTGTAATAGATCGCAGGAAATTGATTGGCGGTAGGCAAAGTCACTTTGACGTCGCCGGGACTGTGTTGCTTCGTAAAGGCAAATTCATGTTCCGTTAAACGCCGGGTCTGTTTAATTTTGCCGACCACGATGCCCGGCACCCGCGATGGCTGCGTTCCAGTTCCAGAGGCGCTCGCTTGCCACGCGCGCAACAAGTTATCGCTCTCATCGATGCCTTCCACGGCCTCGTTGAAGTCACTCATAAAATTGATACGGCGCAACTCGCCGTCGGTGAAGATCTTAAAGTCGAGCTGCTTTTGCCGTTCCAGCACCTCTAGAATGTGTTTGTCCTCGAGCCTGCGAAGTTCCACCGCCGTAACCCTTGCGCTGCGCGCTTGAAGCAATTCCGGCGGTCGAAGAAAGCTGCCGATGTGATCCGCGCGATATCGTGCTGGCATAAAGACTCCTTTAAGAACGGAGTAAGGGAGTGGAACTCTTCCCCAAGCAAGCTTATCGAAAAGCTTCTTTAATATAGCGGTAGGCGGCAATCGCTGCGGTCGCGCCATCGCCGGCGGAGGTGATTGCCTGAGCCGCCGAATCCTGCCGGATATCACCCGCCGCGTAGAGGCCTTCCCGCTCGGTTCTCATCCAGCCGTCGGTGGGTACGTGGCCGCCGTCGCTGAGACGGACGAGGTCTTTCAAAAAAGCGGTATTCGGCTTCATGCCGACATAGACAAATAATCCGGCGAGATCGATTTGGAACGATTCGTTGCCTTCCAGAGCGCGCACGCGCACGCCGCTCACGACATTGTCTCCCAAAACCGCCTCAATGGCAGTCCGATGGCGGGCTTCTATTTTCGGTTGGCTCAATGCACGCTCGACATAGGAAAACTGGGCATCAAAGCTTTCCTCTTGAGTAAAAATCAGGACCGAGGCGGCATAATTGGCGAGAGTCAACGCTTCCTGCAGGGCGGAATCACCGCCGCCGACCACGCCGACGGTTTTCTCATTGTAAAGCGGTCCGTCGCAACTAGCGCAATGACTCACGCCACGACCCATTAACTTGGCCTCTCCCGGGACGCCGAGTTCTTTCAGCGATGAGCCTGTGGCGACGATGACCGCTTTGCCCCGATGCCGTTCTTCATCCGTAATCACCAACCAGAAAGGACCTTCCGGATGCAAATTTTCAACCTCAGCGCGTTGAAATTCGGCCCCCTGATCTGCGGCCTGACGCTGCACCGTAGGGCAGAGGTCATAACCGGCAATGCCCTCTGGAAATCCAGGAAAGTCCTCGATCTTTTCGATGCTAATCAGGTGGCCGCCGGGAATGTTGGATTCGAGCACAAGAGTCGACAGACCGTATCGCGCAGCAAACAAGCCAGCGGTGAGGCCGGCGAGGCCGGAGCCCACTATGATGACGTCGTAGTCCGACATGACGAGTTAAATTCTGGATTCAAAAAGTTAAAATCGTTCAAATCGATCCCCCCTCCTTCATCCTCCCCCGCGTCGCGGGGGAGGAAAGAGTGGGGGTTATCTCCACTCATCGATCGAGACAGTCTTCTGGTAATTGCAGCCCATGATGCGCCAGTAGCCGTTGGTCTCTCCACCGACGACGACGATGTGAATCTCATCGGGTTTGAACATTTTAATCATTTCCTGCGGGGCCGCTTTCAGCTTCGACGCATAGGGTTCTTCACCGAATGTCGCGCGCGGGTAAATATAATTCTGGATCAGCTGATAATCCCAATATTCGCCAGCCGGCATCAACGCATTTTCGTAAACCCATTCGATCAACTGTTCTTTCTTATCGAAGCCGCCGCGATCGATGAACTGCCGTGCCGCGATCGGATCGAGCAGAAAGGTCGGCGCGCTGTGCGCGTCCATGCCGCGCAGCATGTTGCGGACATGCTCGCGCCAGTATTTTTCGCGCACTCCGAGCGTGAAGGCCGTCGAACGACAGCCGGTGAAAATGCTCACCGTGCTGTCGTTGGGCTTGAATCCGTGCTGAACATGAAATGGCGTCCACGGGCTGCGCTCTTCGTTTTCCGCAAAAGTGACGGTTCCGTATGCGTAACCGTTCCCTTGAGAACCCATGTAGCTGTCCCCGGGGGTCGACCCGCCCTGGAGATTTTGTGACAGCAATCCGTAAGCACGTCCGATCGTCGCGTTGGCATGATTGTAAGGTGCCATGGCCCCAGTCCCTGCGTTCATGCCGATTTCCTGGCGAATCGGACCGTTGACCACGACCATTGCCGCCATCGAGCTAGTGGTGCTACCGCGGGCGCTGACGCCGCTGGCGGCGAGCGCCAGGATCACTGGAAAATATTCCGGCTGCGCGCCACCCATGACTGCATTGACCGCGACTTTCTCCACCGTGAATTCCCAGTGTTGACGGAATTGATTCGAGCGCAGATGCCCGGCGATTTCGTCCGGCTTACGGCTTGTGTGCCGCAGCATTTCTTCGACCTTTTTCTCCGTGGGAAGAACGATCGGCAGTTTGTCAGTCCAATTATTATCCAGAAAAAACTGTTGCAAATTATCAGCGCTGTCGCCGTCCACTAGTCTTGGCATCGTGCGATCGAATTTGGTTTCCTTGAGATGATCGCCCTCGGCGGGACGCGTGAGACCTTCGATCACCTCCTGCATCACCGGGCGGCCGCTGATGGGACTCTTGCCATCGACATAGGCGCGCAGCTGCGCCGCGGTTTTGCCCATTACCGGCTGGGGCACGAAGGTGTAGCGGGCCTGCGGCATGCCGTGCATCCGGGTCACCGATTGGACGGCTTTTTCGAAAGCGTTTGTATGAATAGCGACGGTGGGCACATTGTATTTGCTATCGAGAGCAATTGCGTGCACGGCGACCGCCGGCGCACAAGTGCTTCAATGGCCGACGCCGATAATCGCGCCGTCACCGTTGGCCTTGATCATCTCCCAGGTTTTCGGATCGTCTTTGGTGTAGACGCTCGACATTTCGACAAGCTCGGTTTTTACCGAAGGCATGTGGTCGGCGAACCAATCCTTCACCTGACGCAAAAAGAGTCCGGAGTCGTCGAAGCGCGGATCGACCAAATAGAGAGTCTTTCCATCGAGAGTATCCAGTCGCGGCGCCATCGACTTTGGTGTGACCTTTGGCGGATATCCTACAGGGTTGAGGACTGCAAATTTGCCATTATTTGTGTCGGACATAAGTTTTTCTCCTTGGGTTTCGCCGCGCCATCGAGTCGCCTCGCAATAGAGTGGTTCTCCGCTATGCCTGTAGGGTTAAACTATGCGATAGGCCGAACGAAGGTCAAGCCGCAATGCGTCTGCAGAACGTCTGACTAATGGATGACTCCGGTCACACTGTCGTAGGTGAAGCTCGGTTGTGAGCCGCCGGATTTGGACGCCGTCAATTGATAGGCGGTCGGCGACACGACGAGCAGTGATAGTGTAACCCCGGTAGTCGATTGAAAGCCGTACCCGGCGGTTTCTGCCATGGAAGCGGGAAGAACATTCTTTTTGGCGTAATAGGCTTCAATGGCTACTGCCGCATTTCGCAGATCCGATTTTAATTGAGCGTTGATCGCCTCGCTTCGATAGCTCATATATTGTGGGATGGCGATCGCCGCCAACAGTCCGATGACGACAACAACTAGAAGAACTTCGAGAAGACTAAAACCATGGTCTCTATGTCGTAAGGAACGGAAACGAGCGATTGGCCAAATCACGAATTACGCTCTGGGACAGTGCTACTTGTGCAGTTCGCCGGCTCGGGATCGACTGTGTATTTCTACGCCAAATGGAAAATTAGCTGAGATTAACGACTCACCAGTCTTTCTGCAAGTAAAATCATCGACAATTTGAGTCTCCCTGATTGCACCGCGCGTGCCGACCCAGAATGCTGTTGACGTTTCTTTTGAATCTGACTTAAGTTCCAAGCCCAGCGGTAAAGGCTGTCCGAGCCGGAAGATAAACGTGGGAGGCGCTATGTCAAAGAAGGCAATTTGTTTATGCATGCTTCTGTGGGCAGCCGAGGCTGCCGCGCAAACGCCGTATTTCCAAGGAAAGACGATCAGAGTCATTGTCGGTTATCCGGCCGGTAGCGCACATGATATCTGGGCGCGGATCATTGCCCCGCAGTTGACCAAGCAGATTCCGGGTAATCCCGCCACCGTCGTACAAATTATGCCGGGCGCCGGTTCCATGACGGCGACCAATTATATCGCGGGTATCGCCAAGCCTGATGGTTTGAGCGTCGGCGTCATCAATGCCGCGCTCTATTTCGAGCAGCTCTTAAAAAAGAAGGAAGTTCAGTTCGATTGGACCAAGCTCGCATGGGTCGGCAGCACGACGCGAACCAGTCCTATTCTCTATATGTGGGCGAACACGCCGTACAAAACGATTCACGATGTGCGCACTGCGACAGTGCCGCCCAAATGCGGAGTCACCGGCACGGGAAACACCGGCTATTATCTTCCGAAACTCCTCGAAGAGGCGATCGGCGCGAAATTTCAGCTGGTCACGGGTTACCAGGGCGGCGCGGAAATCGAATTGGCGGTGGAACGCGGCGAAGTGCAGTGCCGCGCCTTTACCATCCAAGTGTTTTTTGGGCGCGAGCCGTTCAACACATGGCGCAGCAAAAATCTCGTCCGTGTCTTGGTCTACGGTGGCAAAACACGCGATCCGCGTCTTCCTGACACGCCGCTTTTGAGCGAGCTGATGGATCAGTACAAAACATCTGAAACGAATCGGCGGCTGGTCGCCGTGATGCTCGGTTCAGGGGAATTCGGCAGCGCGCCGATGTTCGCTGCACCGGGTACTCCGCCGGAGGTCGTGAAAATCCTGCGCACAGGTTACGCCAGAGCTTTCAGCAGCCCAGAGCTGATCGCGGAAGCCAAAAAACAAGGACTCGACGCCGAGTTGATCCATGGTGACGAGCTGGAATCGCTGGCGAAAGAAGTAATGAATCAGCCCGCCGAAGTGATCGGGCTCATGAAAAGAGTCATGGGCGAATAGGTTGTAGGCACAAATCGCGAAAGATCAGACTATGAAGACGCGAACGACACGAAGGTTCTCGTTGAATCCAGTTCTCGATTGCGATAATCGCTCGAGATAGAAATCATACACGTTGAGAGGTGAATCGTGCTTCAGGGAAAAGTGGTTGTCATTACCGGCAGCGGACAAGGAATCGGCAAGCACGCGGCCAAGACCTTCGCTCAGCAAAAAGCCAAAGTTGTCATTGCCGATTTCAACCTGGATCTGGCGAAGAAGACTGCGGCGGAAATCAGCGAAGTCACGGAATCGCTCGCGATCCATACGGATGTGCGTAGCGAAGACAGTGTTAAGAAAATGATCGATGAGGTGATCCGTCGCTTCGGTCAAATCGACGTCATGATGAATAACGCCGCCATCGTGCCGCACTTTGCCTGGAATATTCCGCGCTGGCCGCTGATTGCCGATATGCCCGTGGAGTTTTGGGATCGTGTCATTCACACGAACCTTTACGGAACCTTTTTCGGCACCAAACACGCGCTTCCACATATGATGAACCGCAAGAGCGGTCACATCATCAATCTTTACGGTGGCGGTGGCGTGAGACCCGGAGGCGCTGCGACGTACATGGTGACCAAGGATGGCATTCGGACGTTTACGCGCTATGTCGCGGAAGAAGTGCGAGATGCAAATATTTGCGTCATAACCTTTTCGCCGCGTGTGCCGATCGCGACCGAGACTGCGCCAGAAGAGGCGCTGAGGCGTTTGCCCGGGCCAGAAATCTTGGGGCCGGGTTTCGTGCTTTGTGCGCAACTGTCAATGGCCCAAAGCGGCAAATGTTTCGCATATGAGAACGGCAAACTGGTGGACGAGCTGCCGAGGGAAGGCTGAGAAGAAGGCCACAAGAGCAAAGACAACTGAGACGTGCGTAGGACGGAAACGCGGATGGAAAACGTAGGCGCGACCAGCCGCGGTCGCCGTTTCAAGAGAGTAGAGAGTCGGAGAACAAGAATGAGAGTTATCGATGCGGATGCGCATGTAATCGAAAATGAATCGACCTGGGACTACATGCTGGAATCCGAGCGGCAGTTCAAGCCGAAAGTCGTGGCTGCCACGAGCGCGAAAGACCCTTTCGATTACTGGTTGGTCGACGGCAGAATTATTCCGCGCAGCAATGTAGGCAGAGACCTGCCGGTGACAGCGCGAGAGATGAGTGACCTCGGTGAGCGCATCAAGCACATGGATGAGCTCGGCATAGACTGTCAGGTGATCTATCCGACTTTCTTTATCACGCCGATAAGTCGGCGGCCGGACATCGATCTCGCGGTCGCGCGGAGCTACAACCGCTGGATGGCCAATATCGTCCGAAAAGAACCGGATCGTTTTGGCTGGGTGCTCGTGCCGCCGTTGCAAAGCACAGAGCATCTGGCTGAAGAATTGAAATACGGCAAAGAAAACGGCGCGTGCGGGATTTATCTGCGCGGGTTAGAAGTCGAGCGCATGCTCAGTGATCCCTATTTCTATTCATTGTATGAGCAGGCGAGCGCCCTGGATCTCCCGATCTGCATTCACTCGGCTAATGGCGCGTTTACCACCTATGATTTTTTTTCGGACGATCCCGGTTTTTCCAAGTTCAAGCTCGCGGTAATCGGCGCATTTCATGCGCTTGTCTTTCACGGAATTCCTCAGCGATTTCCTAAATTGCGCATCGGTATTATCGAAGTCAGCGCGCAGTGGATTTCGTATGCGGTGCACGATTTGAGACGGCGCTTCGCTCGGCGCGCCAAGCCCTTTCCCAAAAATGTTCTGCAAGAAAACCGCGTCTACGTAACCTGTCAGACCGACGACGATCTCGAGGATGTCCTTAAATATTCGGGAGAAGACAATCTGGTGATCGGAACGGACTACGGGCACGCGGACAACGCGGCGGAAATCGAAGCACTGCGGAAGCTACGGAACGAAGGCAGGCTCCCCGGGCGTGTGATCGACAAGATTCTCGATGATAATCCACGGTCGCTGTACGGACTTTAAGAATTGGTCATAGCTCTCGAGCGGTACTTGAGTCATTGATAAAATCCCCCTCGATCCCCCTTTAGCAAAGGGGGAACTCAAATCAGACGGCATTCACCGCTCTTTGTAAAAGAGGGGGAGGAGAGATTTTTGCTGAGCGTCAAGACAATTATCATGGAGGGTTTCGAATGCTGACCATCGATGCCGATGCGCATGTGATCGAGTGCGAGAAAACGTGGGACTATCTCGAAGGCAGCGAAAAGCGCTATCGTCCCGTGCCCATCGCGGTCGATATGCCAACCGGTAAAAAGCAGAATTTTTGGATCATCGGCGGGCGATTGATCGGCGGCCGCGACAACATCGGCCAGGATACTTCGAAGGAATCGCGCGAGATGGCCAATATCGACTCGCGCTTGAGGCACATGGACGAGATCGGTACCGGCGTGCAGGTGCTCTACCCGACGCTCTCGCTGCGGCCCGTTACGGACAATCCGGCCATCGAGCTGGCGCTCTGCCGATCGTACAATCGTTGGATGGCCGATATTTGGTCGAAAGACAAAAAGCGTTTGCGCTGGGCAGTGCAGTTACCACTGCTGACCATGGACAAGGCGCTCGATGAGCTCCGTTGGTCGCACGGAAACGGCGCGTGCGCGGTTTTCATGCGCGGCATCGAAACCCATCACGTGCTGCACGATCCCTATTTCTTTTCACTCTACGAGGAAGCGAGCCGGCTCAATATGCCCGTCGGCATTCATTCCGGTATCGGAAATTTCACGGTGAATGAAATGCTCGGCGCGGAGCCGTTTCGGGTCGCCAAGCTGATGGTCATCGGTGGTTTTCATTCGATGATCCTAAACGGCATCCCGGATAAATTTCCCAAGCTCCGCATCGGCGCCATCGAAGTCGCAGCGCAGTGGGTGCCGTATCTGGTGCACGATCTCAATTTGCGTTTTCCCAAGCTAGCCGGAAAGCAAGCGCGTCCGGACGTACTGAGCGGCAGTCATCAACTGTTCGTCGCCTGTCAGACTGACGACGATCTGCCGTATGTGCTGAAATACGCCGGTGAAAATTGTCTCATGATCGGTTCGGATTACGGTCATGCGGATAACGCCAGCGAGCTGCTCGCTTTGGCCAAGCTCAAAGACAATGGCGAGATCGCTCCCCATATCATCGATAAAATTCTTATCCACAACCCGACGAAGTTTTACGGGTTGGATGGGGATTAGAGCTGATCGTGGTCGCAGGAGGTGGATTGTAATGTGTGCGGCTCTGTCCCTCTCCCGCTGGGAGAGGGCAAGGGTGAGGGGCCGTAAGGATTCAGAAGCCCTCATCCCTACCTTCTCCCACGGGAGAAGGAGCAATCATTCGAGCCCAATAGGTCATGAATGGAGCCAGAGCGATTAATGAGTGTCGCTTTTGATCTTTTGCTGACTGGCGGGATAGTCGTCAATCCGGCAACAAAGACCAATCAGAAGCTCGATGTCGGAATCACGGATGATCGGATCACCGCGATCGGAACAGATCTGCCGCGCGCGAGCGCAAAGAGAATCATCGATGCGAGCGGCTGTTATGTCACGCCGGGGCTGATTGATTTTCACGTGCACAGCTATTGGGGCGTCAATCCGTATGGCTGCAATCTCGATGCGCTTTGCCGTGCCACCGGCGTGACCACGACCATGGACGCCGGTTCGGCCGGACCTATAAACCTTCTCGGATTCCGCAAACTGGTTCACGAGCCGTCGAAGACTCGCATGCTCGGTTTCGTCGCGCTCGCGCAGCACGGAGTGCTGAACGCCCCCGGCGAATTGTTGAATCTGGATTTCGCGGATTCCGACGGCGCCGCGCAGGCAGTAAGCGATAATCGCGATCTTGAAGTTGGTATCAAAGTCAGGCTGCACAAAAAGGCCATCGGCGAAAATAGCCGCCAAGCGTTGCGTCTTGCGATCAAAGCCGGAGAGGCGACGCGGACGCCGATCATGGTTCATGTGGGCGATACGGCGATTGGCATGGATGAGATCGCCGCAACGCTGCGCGCTGGGGACATCATCACGCACTGTTATACGCCGCAGAAGCCGTCAATTATCGACGAAAAGGGCAAACTGTTGCCCGAAGTGCGCAACGCTAAAGAGCGCAGTGTCATTTTCGATGTCGGCCACGCCAGCGGTCACTTCGATTTCGATCTGGTCGAGCGGGCGATGGGCGAAGGCTTGCTGCCGGATATCATCAGCTCGGATCTTCACGGCCGGATGATACAGCCCGGCTTTGGCATTGTGGGCGACTTACCGACGACACTCACCAAATTTTTGTCGCTAGGTTTGAGCTTCGAACAAATCATCGCGAACTGCACCATTAATCCTGCTCGCGCGGTAGGTTGGCAGGATCGGATCGGCAGTCTGGAAATTGGACGCGAAGCCGATATTGCGGTATTGCGCATCGTCGAAGATCCCGCAATGTTGCGCGATTCATCAGGTAAAGAACGATTGCACAAGCAGCGCATCGCGGTGCAGTGGACGATTCGCGCTGGGGAAGTTTTCGAAGGGCGAGGTTAAGGAGGGAGGTTTATGCCGTCATCATGGGAAAAGGTAAAAGTCGGTGACTCCAACATGCGGCTCTATGTGAGCGCGCCGGAAAATCAACGGCCCGCCGGAGCCGTTGTCGTCGTTCAAGGACAGACCGGTGTGCATGATATGATCCAATTCTCGGACCTGGCCGCGCAGAACGATTTCATTGCCGCCGCGCCGGATTTGTATCATCGCGATCCGCCGGATTGCAAAGACGATTGGCCAACGCGGCGGATGAGATTGACCGGTTCCATGGTAATAGCATCAATGCGACCGTGGATTTTTTGAAGTCGCATAACTCTGTGGACGCTGGACGCATCGGCATCGTCGGCTTTTGCATGGGCGGTCGCGCGGTTTATCTCATGTGCGCCGTGAACCCGGAGATCAAAGCCGGAGTCATGTACTACGGCGGCGATACGTTCTCAGCATGGGGCGATGGCCCGTCGCCGTTCGAGCGGACCAAAGACATTCACTGTCCGATCATGGGGCACTTCGGCGAAGACGATAAGAACCCATCACCTGCGGATATGAAAAAGCTCGATACCGAATTGACTCGGCTCGGGAAACCGCACGAGTTCTATTCCTATCCAAATGCCGCACACGCGTTCGCCAACTTCGGCTCGAGCAATTACCGCGAGCACGCGGCGGATGCTTCATGGCCGCGGACGTTCGGATTTTTCGGCAAGTATCTCGGCGGCAAATAGCCGCATTAAACAAATTCCAAGTCTTTCTATTCGGAACAAGAGGCAGAAGACGAAAGGAATTAAATCCTTTTTTTTCCCCCTTTTGTCAAAGGGGGACGAAATTAAATCCGCTACCGTACGCGTATTTTGAAGAAGACTAGACTGAAAAAGAGAATTGGTTTTCAATCGGTCGTGAATTGACCTATTTCCGCGACCAACTGATTACGCCGCCCCAAAGCACCAGGATCACGCCGATTGCCGCCAGCGTCAAACCGACGAATGGAACAATGATCGCAAGGCCCAAACCCAAAGCCGCCAACAAAATGCCGGCAGCCAATGGATTGCTCCGGGTGCGCGGCGCTGTCATTTCCGCGGCTCCGGCTTCCTCTGCGATCGTTACGATCTCTTGGTGAAGGAGAGTTTCCGCCAGTTCCTTTAATCCTGCACGCCGCGCAGGCTCCGCATTGCGGATCACGCGGCCGATATCGCCCACGAGCTTTTCAACTTGCTCTTCGGTTCTAACTTCGAACTCGTTTTGGCGAAATGAAGGAGTGGCGGTTTCCATAAGATTCCCTCCGCATTGGACGCGCTTTCCGCAAATAGCCGGGCCAGACGATCCTAGTCCGTAACTTCTGAATTGCCAAGATGTGATGCGGCGCGGAGGAAATTGGATCAGGCAATTTTCCAAAGCGTCCAAATCGTAGACGAACGCAGCTTTCTGGGGTATTTATTTATGACCGGTTGCTCGCCGCTCGTCTTCGCGTTCTTCAGCGAACGGCAAATCATTGGTGATCAAACGGGCAGCGCGGTTACGGCTCATGTAGTACCAACCCCACTGAATCAGCACGAGGAGTTTATTCTCGAACTCAATCAAATTGCTCAAATGAACGAACAACCATGCGAGCCAAGCGAGAAATCCCGAAAAGCGAAAGCGCCCCATCTCCGCCACGGCCGACCCTCTGCCGACGATCGCCATGGAGCCGTGATCGTGGTAGCGAAACGGCGGGATGGTTTGATTTTTTAATCTCCCGGCGATCACTTGCGCGACATACCGGCCTTCCTGGATCGCCACGGGCGCAACGCCCGGAAGAGGTTTTCCGGTCTGGTGTGAATAGTTGGCCAGATCACCAATCACAAAGATTTCCGGATGCCCCTTCACCGTGAGATCCGGTTCGACCTCTACTCGACCACTACGATCGATTTTAGCGCCGGTTTTGCTGGCGATGAGTTGACCGTGCGGCGACGGCTTCACCCCCGCCGCCCAGATCACTGTATGACAAGCGATGCGCTCGGGGGTGTTCTCATGCTCGACGGTCACAAATTCTGCGCCGACGTCAGTGACCGTCGCGTTTCGAAGAACCGTAACTCCGAGCGTTTGGAGCGTCGCGGCTGCCTGTTCCGACAATGTTGGATCGAAGCTCGGAATAATCCGCTCGCCGCCTTCGATTAGCAGGATCGTCGTCGTCGAGGGATCGATATTACGAAAATCGTTTTTGAGCGTATCGTGGGCGATTTCACCGAGAGTGCCCGCTAACTCGACGCCCGTCGGGCCGCCGCCGACAATTGCGAAGGTAAGCAAAGCTTTGCGCTTGGCAGGATCGTCTTGTCGTTCCGCGGCTTCGAATGCCTTGAAGATTCGCCGGCGGATTTCTGTGGCATCTTCGACTGTCTTGAGGCCCGGCGCATACGCCGCCCAATGATCATTGCCGAAATAGTAGGTGCTCGATCCGGTCGCAAGGATTAGCGTGTCGTATTGAATCTCGCCGTCGTTGAGCAACACGCGGCGCTTCCCAACATCGAAATCTTTGGCCTCGCCCAACAGAACGCTGGCATTTTTTTGGTGTCTGAGAGTGGCACGCAGCGTTGAAGCGATGTTTGCCGGAGACAACCACCCGGTGGCGACCTGATAGAGCAATGGTTGGAAGAGATGAAAGTTCCTTTGGTCGAGCAACGTGAGCCGAACCGGAACGTTCTTTAATGATTGCGCGGCGGCGAGGCCACCAAAACCGCCGCCGATAATAACGACATGGTCCATATGGCATAGGCGCGCCGCATCCGCAGCGCTCTGGCGAACGCTGTAAATCTCCCAGAGAATTGCGGCAAGCCCGGCACTAAAAACAAAATCCCCCTCCATCTCCCTTCGAAAAGGAAGACATTGGGGGATTTGGATCACAGCATGGTTTCGGCTCTCGCGACAGGGCGTTCAGCGTGTGGTTACGAAGGAGAGGTGCCCTTGCGCTTGGCTGTGATGCAGCTAGACCTGCTCAGCTATGCTGCTTGGAGCAGTTCTTTGTCTTTGTGACGCAAAAGGCTTCTTCGGATATAACCTGGATCGATGTTCAAAATCCCGCAGACGCTTTCCAGACTAAAAATGCCATCACCGCTCGATCCAAAGAACCACTCTTCAGCCTCGCGAAAGCTTCTCTTGCGATGGCGGTTTTTCGCGCAACAGTCGCGCAAATAGCAATCGATCGCGTCACGAAGAACTGCTGCCAGCAATCTGCGCTCGGGCGTTTCCGCAGGACGGCATTGATACACGTACAGGTACTCGTGCACGCATAAAACATCGGGTTGTCCAAACATCCGACGCTTCTCGTCCTGCGAGAAACGATCATCGGCAAATTCCCGATTGGTGATATAGTCCTGACTTATCATAGTTTACCTCAACCGCCCCGCCTGCATGCCTATCACAGAAGCGTGTAGCGGCCTTTTATTTTATTTTCATCACAGATGGCTCTGCGACCGCGCTACGGCAGTTCTGCAACTCTTGTACCGATGCCGTGTTTCGCTCTGCCGCCTTGAAATTTTTAGAAAAACAATTTCGCTGCCCGGCTATGGAATCAAGCACGAAAGGGAAAGTCGGACACCTGTCAGGGAAAGCCTTACACAGATTGAATCTGGGCGGGTAATATAGGGCTGGGCAGCCGATCGGGGCTATTCTTTATAGACAGCATCGATAAACCCGGATTTTTCAAGCCGTCCACAAGCGACAAGTCGACCAGCCGTTCGGGTTTGACATCTACCTTCCCAATCGTGCCGCTATCGATAACCTGTTGAATCCCCCTGATTGTGGACCGCGGCGAGCGCAGCAGCATGAATCGGCATCTCCGAGCAATCAACAGTTGCATGAAATTGAAATCGCCCCTCTTTGGCAAAGAGGGGTTGATGCGAAAAAGAGCATAACAAGGGGATTTTCTCTTCGTTCGACTGATGCCATTCTGATTTTCAACGCAATTGGGGCTTGGAGAAAAAATCGTTTCATCCTGGCTGATGTAGCCGCTCGAAAAATCC
>Ga0164303_10000086_pt1 | contig 16158 bp, 15 predicted proteins | sample Whisoiple_207_MG_FD_109715 | JGI IMG/M metagenome (GOLD analysis project Ga0164303, IMG submission 109715) | Soil microbial communities amended with pyrogenic organic matter from upstate New York, USA - Whitman soil sample_207_MG | ecosystem: Environmental > Terrestrial > Soil > Agricultural...
TCAGCAATCACATCAATCTGAGAGCATGCACCATCTGATTGCAAATGACCTCAGATAGGGGTAGCTTCGCCGTCATGGCACCGACCACCTCAATTTCACGAAATGATGAGTTCGACTTCGTCATCGCGGGCGCCGGCAGCGCAGGCTGCGTGCTCGCCAACCGCCTCACCGAAGATCCATCGGTTCGCGTCCTACTACTCGAGGCTGGAGTGGAAGACAGCCACGATGGGATCGAAATACCCGCGCTCTTTGGCTCACTGTTCGGGTCGGAGCTGGACTGGAACTACCAGCTTGAACCGCAGGCCGACTATCGCGGCTCTTTGCGTTTCCCCCGTGGCAAGACACTGGGCGGATCCTCTTCGATCAACCTGATGGTCTACATCCGGGGCGACCGCAGCGACTTCGACGGCTGGAGTCAGTCCGGTTGCGAAGGGTGGGACTATGAGAGCGTTCTGCCGTATTTCATCAAGGCCGAACACAACAGCCGACCCGGCGCTCCACTGCACGGATTCGACGGTCCGCTGCACACCGAAGATCGATTGTTCACCCACGAGCTGTCCCACGCCTGGGTTGATGCAGCCGTCGAGTGGGGCCTGCCACGCAATGCTGACTTCAACGGTGAATCCCAGCTCGGAGCGGGCGCCTACCAAGTGACATGTCACAACGGCCGCCGGTGCTCGACGGCAAGCGGCTATCTTCGGCCAGCGCTCGACCGGTCGAACCTTGTGGTGCGCGTAGGCGCTCATGTAACTCGCCTTGACTTCGATGGCGCTCGGGCTGTCGGCGTCACCTATCTGCGCGACGGCACCGAAACGTCGGTGCGGGCGGAATCCGAGGTGATCCTGAGCAGCGGAGTCATCAATACGCCGCAACTACTTCTGTTGTCGGGCATCGGACCGGCCGAACAACTGCGCCGACTCGGCATCGATGTGATTGTCCACCTGCCCGGCGTTGGCGAGAACCTGCACGACCACACCATGGTGCCGCTTGTGTGGGGGACTCAGCATTCCAGCGACCTGTTGGAACTCGCCACTGCGGAGAACATGGCCGTGTGGCAACGCGGTGACGGCGGCCCGTTTGCCTCCAACGGATCAGAGGTCGGCGGTTTCCTGCCTCTGCCGGGCGGTGGGGTGCCCGACATCCAACTCATGGGTGGTCCCACTGCGTTTGTCGACCACGGCCTCGTCAGCCAGCCGATGCCCAACTTCACCATGCTGGCCGCGGGTACGCATCCCCTGAGCCGCGGCGGACTCTGGCTGCGTAGCACTGACCCCCTCGCGCACCCACACATCGACCCGGCCTACTTCTCCGAACCGACCGACCTGAAAGTCATCATTTCCGGCCTGCGAGTGGCATTGGAGATCGCCGAACAGAGCCCGATTGCCAAGTACTTCCGCGCATTACGGCTACCAGAGGCTCAGAACCCGAGCGACGAAGAACTGACCGAACACGCAAGGCGCTGGGCTCAGACCGAGTACCACGCTGTGGGCACATGTGCGATGGGCGTCGACGAACGCGCCGTCGTCGACCCCGATCTGAAGGTCCGGGGTGTCGAAGGATTACGCGTTGTCGACGCGTCGATCATGCCGACGGTGATCAGCGGCAACACGAACGCCGCCACCGTAATGATCGCGGAAAAGGCTGCGGACCTGATCAAGAACAGCTCTCAGCGATAAATATGTCTGTGCCACAGTATGATTGGGTCGATCACGGTCACCGATCGGCAGGCGACACAGCGTCGAGGACTCCGTGGCGGGCGATCGCCCGCTACGGGGTCCGGCCCGGCCCGGGCGGATTGGCACTGGTACACGACTTCCTCAATACCCGGGCCACCCAAGAGAACGGCGCGGACCTGCTGGGCGATGCAATGCGGGCGACTCAGTGGATGAGAACAGCCATTCGCACCTGGGCGCGCGCGAACAGCAGGCATTACCCGTTGCAGCCTCTGACTCATCACGATGCGCAACGATTGAGAAAGCTGCGCGATACCCTGCTCACATCGCTGACCGGTGTCCCCGCGGAATTGCAGACCGTCGGTGCGGCTACCTTCACACTGGCCGAGACGGGCGAGATGTCTTGGGCGCCAAGCGGCGCCGGATGGCGCTGGATCTATGGGGCCATCCTCGGCGAGGTGTTGTTGAGCCAGCGGACGGGCACGTGGAGACGACTCAAGCGATGCCAGCATGAAGCGTGCCGGGGAGTCTTCTACGACAGCTCGTGGAACAACAGCGCTGTGTGGCACAACCCGGGAATGTGCGGGACGGCGACACAAACACCTGAACAGCGTTGAATCCGCAACGAGTCGATATGCAGCGCAGACACATTGACCATCACCCACGAGGCCGTCACTGCGTTCTGGCCCAGTCACTGTCGGCGACCCACGGCGACGCCGACCCCGCGATCGTCCACGCCAGCTCCGCCGGAACGTCGATCACCCGATAACTCTTCACTCCTGCCGCGGTGGCAGCGATCAACGTCGCCACCCCCGCCCGCCGCTGCAGCAGCGTCTGGCGCACCGTCCACCCGATGATTCCCGCCGCGGCGATGCAGTCCCGCCGCCGGTCCAGGCTGCCCGCCCTCGCCACCAGCCACTCGGCGTCCACCCGATGGCCAAGGGCCCGCGACCGGTCGACCGCCAGCAGCGCGCAGCACACCGTCAGCACCACCCAAATCGGCCACAGCCACACCGGCGTCCACGAATACCACGCAACCATCGCGATCAGCAGCACCGCTGGCAGCGCCAGTGCCCGCGTCCAGCGCCTGCGCGTCGCCGCCGCGCCGTGTGCGCGCAGCGGGCCGGTGACCGCGTCCGGCCGGGCGATCAACTCCGACAACACTGCTTCGGCCGTAGCCCTGGGGCACGGCGGCAGCAGCAGCGACGCCTCTCCCGCGCCGTCCACGCCCGTCATCACCGCGTCCAGCCGGGCGCCGCCGAACAGCCGCACCAACAGCGGCGACCGCAGCGTTCCACCACGCAACCGGCGCATGTCGAACGTGTGCTCGCGCACCCTCAGCAGGCCGTGCTCGAGGTGCAGCACCCCATCATTCCCGGCGAAGTCACGCCGGAGAAGGACCAGATTTCCATACGTCACCAACGAACGCAGTACTGACAGCACCACCGACACGACCAGCACCGTAACCACGACCACCGCCAGACTCGCAAAAACCCCGAAGCGCTCAGCCGCGTCCAGCCCGGACCGCGCAAGCCTCGAATCCTGCAGTGCCGCACCGACTCCCGCCTGATACGCCAGCCCGACCGCGGCCAGGATCATCGCCAGCCCGGTGAAGCTCAGCGGGCTGTAGCGCAGCCAGGACGGCTGCCAGCGGGCGAGCTCTCGGCCCGGTTCGTTCGCGTCCTCCTCGGCGGGAGCCAGCGAATCCGCCAGCAGAATCGCCCTCAGCCGGGGTACCTGCTCGGCCTGAACCGCATCGAGCGCGAACGCACTGTCGCCCTTGGCCTCCTGACCCGTGCTCACCCGCAGCACCGTCAACCCGAGCAGCCGATGCAGTAGCCGCGCGTCGGTGGACACCGAACGGATCCTGTTGCGCGGCACCGAAAGTACCTTGCGCTGAAGCACACCCGTCCGCAGTTGTACCTCGTCGGCTCCGATGCGATACGACGTGGTGAACCAGCGGGCCAGGCCGTACCCGACGATCAGCGCCAGCCCGAACAACGCCCACATCGGGTTGCCGGTGGCCGAACCCAGCACCAGCGAGCCGATCAATACCGGGATCTGCCGCAGCAGCTCGTGAACCGGATGCACCACCAGCATCCGGGGGCTGAGCCGCTGCCACGCCTGCCCGACCTCAACGGTCACGTCGCGTCCTCACCGCCGATCGCGGCGATGTCGGTGAGTCGAGCGACGACGCGGTCGGCGACGTCGGAGTCAAGGGCGACGATGCGCACCGCGCCCGCCGAAGACGCCGTCGTCACCGTGACATTGGCCAGACCGAACATCCGGTCCAAGGGACCACGGTAGGTGTCGACGGTCTGCACCCGCGAGATCGGCGCGATCCGCCGCTCCTGCACCAGCCAACCCGTGCGGGTGTACACCGCCTTTGGTCCGATGTCCCAGCGGTGCACGCGATAGCGCCACACCGGCACGACGGCCACGAAGACGACGAAGCCGAGCACCGTGACGGCCGCGGCGGCCGCATGCAGCAAGCCCAGGCGGCGATCGAGCGCAAACCACACCAGCTGCCCGAACGCCAGCACAAGCCACGGGATGGCGGCGCCGATCGCCCACACCAGTGGTGCCTTTCGGCTCGGCGGGTTCGCCGGCTCAACCAGATTCATGATTTTTCGAGGTGCAGACATTGGCTGACACCGAACAACCGAAGCATTCGCATCGTCCCTCTCGGGATCGATCCCGCCACATCGGAAATGGCGACGACGGTTGGACTATTCACCTCGACGCGCACGCCCTGCGTGAGCACCGTCGCAGAGCCGGCATCGAGCACGTTGCGCACCCAGTCGGCACGGGTTCCGTACGGCAGGGCGACGAGCATGCCGGTCGGCGTTTCGATGATGTCGATGGGCGTTTCGTAGGTCCGGCCAGACTTGCGCCCGATGTGCGCGATGACCGACGTCTGCGTCGCTGCGGTCCCCGCCGTGCGCATCACCCGCGGGTTCGTCACCGACCGGTTCATGCGCCGAATGAAGTCCAGCACCGGCCCGAACTGCCATCGCAGCCCTGCCAGCAGCAGTCCAAGAAACACCACAACGGCACCGATCAGCGTGCCGCCAACCAGTGCGATAACTCGGGAACCCACAGAACGAAACTAACCGGCGGCGCAAGGCAGTTGTCGCTGAGTATGTTGAGCCCATGAGCAGGAAGTGGACCGCGGCCGACGTGCCCGACCAATCCGGCCGGGTGGCGATCGTGACGGGTGCGAACTCCGGCCTCGGATTCGACACCGCGGCCGTACTGGCCGACAAGGGTGCGCACGTCGTGCTGGCGGTGCGCAGCCTCGACAAGGGCAACCAGGCCGCCGACCGCATCAAGACGAAGAGCCCCAACGCCGTCATCGCCGTTCAGGAGCTCGACCTGACGTCGCTGGAGAGCGTTCGCAAGGCGGCCGACGAGCTGCGCTCCACCCACCCCCGCATCGACTTGCTGATCAACAACGCCGGCGTGATGTACGTGCCGACGCGGGAAACCACTCAAGACGGCTTCGAGATGCAGTTCGGCACCAACCACCTCGGCCATTTCGCATTGACCGGTCAGCTACTCGACAACATCCTGCCGGTCGAAGGGTCGCGGGTGGTTACGGTCAGCAGCTTCGGTCACCGTATATTGGCCCGGATCCATTTCGACGACCTGCAGTTGGAGCGCAAGTACAATCGCGTCGAGGCCTACGGGCAATCCAAGCTCGCGAATCTTCTGTTCACCTACGAGCTGCAGCGGCGCTTCAAGCTCAAGGGGGACCCCACAGTCGCTCTGGCCGCGCATCCCGGTTTTGCCGACACCGAACTCATGCGCCACCTACCCGGTTTCATCCCAGACTTCTTCTGGCGCCCCTTCGCCCAGCCCACTGACATGGGCGCGCTGCCGACGCTTCGCGCGGCCACCGACCCCGGTGCACAAGGCGGCCAGTACTACGGGCCCGACGGCATCGGAGAAGTGCAGGGCTCCCCGAAAGCCGTTGAGTCAAGCAAACAGTCGCACAACGAGGACCTCCAGCGCCGACTGTGGATGGTGTCCGAAGAGCTCACCGGCGTGACGTACCCCGTCTGATGCGCACCGTCGAGGAACACCAGCGCGTCGTCGCCGGACTGATCACCGGAAGGCCACCGGTCGGGTTGCCGCTCTCCGACGCACTCGGCCTTGTGCTGGCCGAAGATGTAGTGGCGCCGCTGTCGCTACCCGGGTTCGACAACTCGGCGATGGATGGGTACGCCGTGGTGGCCGACGACGTCGCCGCCGCGACACCCGAGCAGCCGGTGTTGCTGCCCGTCGCCGAGGACATCCCCGCCGGCCGCACAGACCCGCTCATACTGAAACCCGGTACGGCACACCGCATAATGACAGGTGCGCCGGTGCCGACGGGTGCAACCGCTGTGGTGCCCGTCGAGGCCACTGACGGCGCAACCGACACCGTGTCCATCCAGGCGACCGCCAAAGCCGGTCAGCACATCCGCCGTGCGGGCGAGGACGTGACGGCGGGTACCACGGTGCTGCGGGCGGGCCAGGTGGTCACCCCGGCCATGCTGGGCCTGGCCGCTGCGCTCGGCTTGGGTGAGCTGAAAGTGGTTCCGCGGCAACGGGTGTTGGTGATGTCCACGGGCTCGGAGTTGGTGGCGCCCGGCACGCCGTTGCGACCTGGCCAGATCTACGAGTCCAACGCCGTGATGTTGGCTGCGGCCGCGCGCGACGCCGGCGCACACGTGGTCGTCGCACCGATGACCAGTGACGACGTGGACACGTTCCGCGAGGCGCTGAGCCGCCACACCGGCGAAGCCGACCTGATCATCACCACGGGCGGGGTCAGCGCCGGGGCCTACGAGGTGGTCAAGGATGCGCTCGGAGCCGGAGGGCCGGCGACGTCGGGCATCGGAGCGGGAGGGCCGGCGACGTCGGGTGGAAGCGGCGAGGTCGACTTCGTCAAGGTGGCCATGCAGCCCGGCATGCCGCAGGGCGCGGGCTTCGTGAACGGCACGCCGATCATCACCCTGCCCGGCAACCCGGTCAGCTCTCTGGTGTCGTTCGAGGTATTCGTCCGCGCGCCGTTGCGCACCGCGATGGGGCTGCCGAATCCGGACCGCCCGCGACGCACCGTCGTGCTCGCCGAGGACCTGACCTCACCGCGCGGCAAGCGTCAGTTCCGACGAGGTGTGCTCGACCGCGACGCGGGCACCGTCACCAGCTACGGCCCGCCCGCCTCACACCATCTGCGCTGGCTGGCCTCGGCCAACTGCCTGCTCGAGATCGACGAGGACGTCGCCGAGGTGGCCGCCGGGTCGCCGGTGCAGGTGTGGGACCTGACCTAAGGCCTATGGGCGCGACTACCCGCCCGTAGAATCGCTGCACGATGGCCAGACGCCCCGATCTCAAATCCGGCCCCGCGCGGCTCCTGGCGCTGGTCCGCACCACCGTTCCGCCGATGCACTCTGCAGGACTGCCGTTCGTCGGGGCCAGCCTGGCGCTAGCGGCGGTCGGGCGAAAGAACCGGTGGCTTCGCCGGGCGGGTCTGGCTTCGGCCGCCGCCCAAGCCGCATTCTTCCGGCATCCGCCGCGAGTGCCACCGACGCGTCCCGGTGTCGTCGTCGCGCCTGCGGACGGGCTCATCTGCCTTATCGAGGAGGCGCTGCCGCCTGCCGAACTCGGCCTGCCCGCAACGCCGTTGCCGCGCATCAGCATCTTCCTGTCGATTTTCGATGCGCACGTGCAGCGGGCACCGATCAGCGGTGAGGTTGTCGCCGTCGAGCACCGCCCCGGGCTGTTCGGCTCGGCCGAACTGGAGGCCGCCAGCGAGGACAACGAACGCAACAGCGTGCTGATCCGTACTCCCCACGGCGCCGAGGTGATCGCCGTACAGATCGCCGGCCTGGTCGCGCGGCGCATCGTTTGCGATGCCAAGGCCGGTGACAAGCTGACGATCGGCGACACCTACGGCCTTATCCGATTCGGCTCGCGACTGGACACCTACCTGCCCGCGGGCTCCAACGTCCTGGTCACCACGGGACAGCGGGCGCTGGCCGGCGAAACCGTGTTGGCCGAGCTGCCGTGAAACCGCACATCAAGGCGCCCGTCATGAGCCTGCGCATCCTGCCCAGCGCCATGACGGTGGCGGCCATCTGCTTCGGGCTGAGCGCGGTCAAGTTCGCGCTCGACAATCGGCCGACCGAGGCTATGGCCTTCCTCGCAATCGCCGCGATCCTCGACGCGCTCGACGGTCGCATGGCCCGCGCCCTCAAGGTGACCTCCCGCATGGGCGAGGAGATCGACTCGCTGGCCGATGCTGTGAACTTCGGTGTGGCACCGGCATTCATCGTCTACGGCACACTGCTCTCGCATTCGCGTGTCGGCTGGATCGTGGTGCTGCTGTATGCGGTTTGCATCGTATTGCGGCTGGCCCGCTACAACGCGATGCTAGATGTCGATCAGCCCGCCTACGAGAAGAAGTACTTCGTGGGCATGCCTGCGCCGGCAGGCGCGATCGGCGCGATCGGGCCGTTGGCCGCCAAGATGCAGTTCGGCGAGGGCTGGTGGACATCGGAAGTGGCCGTGGTGATCTGGATGATCGGCGTATCGCTGCTGGTGGTCAGCACGCTGCCGATGCGCAAGATCCACACCTTTTCGGTGTCGCCGAACATGGTCGCCCCGTTACTCGCGGCGCTGGCGATCCTCGTGGCAGCGTCAATTCTTTACGGCTACATCACGATCCTGGTGATCATCCTCGCCTACGTCATCCACATCCCGTTCGCCATCCGCACCAGGCGTTTCCTGGCCGAGCATCCGGAGGTGTGGGACGACAAACCACGACAACAGCGCGCGGCGCGCAGGGCGCTCCGACGGGCGGCAGGCCCACAACGCCGCCGGTCGATGATGCGGCTCGGCCTACGCAGACCGGGTGCGTGAGATGACGCAGACGCAGGTCGAGGCGGATCCGCCGCTGAGCCACCTGCGGCTGACCGCACGCCTGAACACGTCGGCGCTGGACGCCCGGCGTGGAGTGGTGCGTCTGCATCCGGAAGCCATTGCGGCCCTTGGCATTCGGGAGTGGGACGCGGTGTCGCTGACCGGTTCGCGCACTACCGCCGCGGTGGCCGGGGTGGCACCTGCGGGCACGCCGACCGGCACCGCGCTGCTCGACGACGTGACGCTGTCCAACGCCGGGCTGCGCGAGGACACCACCGTGATCGTCTCGGCGGTCACAGTTTACGGCGCCCGATCGGTGACGGTGACCGGCTCGAACCTGGCCACCCAGTCGATCTCGTCGGCGACACTGCGTCAGGCCCTGCTGGGCAAGGTGATGACCGTCGGCGATACCGTGTCGCTACTGCCGCGCGACCTGGGACCCGACATCCCGACCTCGGGGGCCGCTGCGGCGCTGGCGTCGTCCGTCGGCATCACGTGGACCTCCGAGCTGTTGACGGTCACCGGCGTCGACCCCGCGGGACCGGTTAGCGTGCAACCGAATTCGGTGGTGAGTTGGGGCGACGGGGTGACCCCGACCGCGCCCGCCACCGCGGGCCAGCACACGGTGTCAACGCCGACGCAGTCGGCGACGGTCAACATCGACGATCTCAAGGGCTCGCACGCCCAGGCCGGCCGGCTCACCGAATGGCTCAAGCTCGCACTCGACCAGCCCGAGCTGCTCGAAACGCTTGGGGCCACAACCAATCTCGGCGTGTTGGTGTCCGGGCCCGCGGGCGTCGGCAAGGCCGCGCTGGTGCGTGCCGTGTGCGCCGATCGGCGGCTCGTGGAACTCGACGGCCCCGAGGTGGGCGCGCTGCGCGCGGAAGACCGGCTGAAGAGCGTCGCGTCGGCGGCCGCCACCGTGCGCGACGGCGGCGGTGTGCTGCTCATCACCGACATCGACGCGCTGCTGCCGTCGACCGCCGATCCGGTGTCGACGCTGATCCTCGCCGAACTGCGCAGCGCGGTCGGCACGCGCGGCGTCGCGTTCGTCGCCACCTCGCAGCAGCCCGACGGCGTCGACCCACGACTGCGGGCACCCGACCTGTGCGACCGCGAGCTCGGGCTGAGCCTGCCCGATGCAGCCGTCCGCAAGCAACTGCTCGAGGTGCTGCTGCGCGACGTGCCGTCCGATGAGCTCAATCTGGACGAAGTCGCCGCGCGCACACCGGGTTTCGTCGTCGCCGATCTGTCGGCATTGGTGCGGGAGGCCGCGTTGCGGGCGGCGGCGCGGGCCAGCACGGACGGCAAGCCGCCGGTGTTGATACAGGACGACCTGATCGGAGCGACGACTGTCATCCGCCCACTGTCGCGTTCGGCCACCGAAGAGGTCTCGGTCGGATCGGTGACGCTCGACGACGTCGGCGACATGGCCGCCACCAAACAGGCACTCACCGAGGCGGTGCTGTGGCCGTTACAGCATCCCGAGACCTTCCAGCGCCTGGGCGTCGCCCCGCCGCGCGGTGTTCTTCTCTACGGCCCCCCCGGATGCGGCAAGACCTTCGTGGTGCGCGCGCTGGCCAGCTCCGGGCGGCTGTCGGTGCACGCGGTCAAGGGTGCCGAACTGATGGACAAATGGGTTGGCTCCTCGGAGAAGGCGGTGCGCGAACTGTTCCGGCGCGCCCGCGATTCGGCGCCGTCGCTGGTGTTCCTCGACGAGATCGACGCGCTTGCGCCCCGGCGCGGGCAGAGCTTCGACTCCGGCGTCACCGACCGCGTGGTCGCGGCGCTGTTGACCGAGCTCGACGGCATCGAGCCGCTGCGCGACGTCGTGGTGCTCGGCGCGACCAACCGGCCCGATCTGATCGACCCCGCGCTGCTGCGGCCGGGACGACTCGAGAAGCTGGTGTTCGTCGAACCGCCCGACGCCGAGGCGCGCCGCGAAATTCTGCGCACCGCAGGCAAATCCATCCCGCTCAGCGACGACGTCGACCTGGACGCACTCGCCGGAGAGATCGAGGGTTACAGTGCAGCCGACTGCGTGGCGCTGCTGCGCGAGGCCGCGCTGACCGCGATGCGCCGGTCGATCGATGCGGCCGACGTGACCGCCGCCGATGTCGCCAAGGCCCGCGAGGCCGTGCGGCCGTCGCTGGACCCGGCTCAGGTTGAGTCGCTGCGGGCGTTCTCGGCCGCACGCTAGGTCAGCTGTGCTCGGCGAGCTCGGCAAGCCTCTCGATCGACGCCCGCAGTTTGTCCGCGGTCATGGCCCGCGCGATTGGCAGGCGCATCTCGTCGGTCAGCCGCGACCAGTCGTAGGTGTGGGTGACCAGCGTCCGTGACTCCTCGAGGGATTCCAGCTGCCATCGCCACAAGTGACCCGGCGGCTCGTGCCCCGGCTCCGAGGGCCGCCACGCGATGAGCCGGCCCTCCTCGAACTCGACGACGTGGTTCTCCCGGACGCTTCCCATGGTGATCGTCATCGTGAACACATCACCCACCGCCCGCACCCGTTGACCGGTTGGCGCTTCGGCCAGGTTGTTGTTGCCGTCCCATCGCGGCTGCAGCGATGGATCGGCAATGAGTTCGAAGATCTTGTCCGCAGGCGCCGCGATCTCGCGGCTCGAGCTGACGACCTTGGGAGCCTCGGTGTGCACGATCCGATTCAACAGCATCTTGACAGTGACAAGTTTACGAGGCATAGTCAGCTCCAGAACTTGCCACTGTCAAGATTGAGCATCGGAGGCCTCATGACCGCCCCAACCACCACGTTTGTTCGAGCCGGCGATCGTGACCGCGAGCGGACTGCCAATCAGCTGGGCCGGGCGCTGTCCCAGGGGTACCTCGCGATTGACGAGTACGAGAACCGGCTTCAGGCCACCTTCGCAGCTCACACCACCGCCGAACTGCGCCAGCTCGTCGCCGACCTGCCACTCGCGCAGCTTCGCCGCAACGATCCCCGGCGGCAGGCCGCACGACGGCGCGCCGCACGGCTTGGCGTGCGGATTCATCTCGGCGCCGACCTGGCGATGGTCGTCATCGTGCTCACGGTGTGGCTGGCAGTCGGGCTCACGGCAGGCGCCTGGTACTTCTGGCCGATCTGGCCAATCCTCGGCGCAGGCATCGGCGTTGTCTCCCACGCTGTCCCCGTCCGCTTCGCGGGCCCCGGGCTATGCCACTCGCGTCTGGCGATCGACGGCCGCCGCCAGTTCAGCAGCATCAGGTAGCCGCTCGCTTGCCCACGCGACATAGCTGTCGGGACGGACGAGCACGGCGTCGGGTAGCTCCGGATGGGCGTCGACGGCACGCACGATGTCCTGCCGATCCAGCTGCACCGGCGCGGCCGTCACCAGGACGAATTTGCCTTCGCGGAGCAGTTCGTACACCCGCTTGCCGCTGCATACGATGTCGGGCATGCGGCGGCCGACCATCCAGTCGTCGCCACGCTCGCGCGGATAGGCGATCCCGATGCCGCTGAGGCGTTCGGCGAGCAGCCGCCTGCCGCGGGGCACCCGGGTTACGGTTCCGAGCAGCGCCGCGCGCAGCAGACGCCGCGGCTTGGAGCTGCTGAGCACGAGCTGATTGAAAGTGTCGGTCAGCCGCAGCACGCTGGCGCCGACAGGATGGCGTTCGGCCTCGTAAGTGTCCAGGAGCGACGGCGGCGCGGATCCGCGCACGGCGGCGGCCAGCTTCCAACCCAGGTTCATCGCGTCGCCGATGCCGGTGTTCATCCCCTGACCGCCGAGCGGCGAGTGCACGTGGGCGGCGTCACCCGCCAGAAAGACGCGGCCCTTCCGGTAGTGCCTTGCCTGCCGGCGCTCGCTGAGAAACCTAGAGCTCCAGCGCATCTCGGTCATGCCGTAGTCATGGCCCGCTATGCGCTGAAACGAGTCGCGGATTTCGGAGACCGTCACCGGTTCCCGCAGCGGTGCCTGTTCGCGCAGTCGGTCCCACGCGATCGCGCGGAACCAGCCGTCGCCGAACGGAATGACGAGCACCACGCCCTTCTCGTTGGTGACGCCCGTCAACGTCTCGCTCGGTGCCCTGGTCAGCTGCACGTCGGCCAACAGGATGTGAGTCTCGTATTGCTTGCCGACGAAGTCGATACCGAGCAGGCTGCGCACGGTGCTGTGTGCGCCATCGCACCCGATGACGTAACCGGCGCGCACGCCGTCGCCGCCGGCGCACTCGACCGTCACTCCGTCGCCGTCCTGCGACAGTCCGACCACTTCGGCGCCCCGGACGACCTCGACGCCGAGCTCGTCGGCGCGTGCCTGCAGCACCCGTTCCGTCCCGCTTTGCGGAACGATGAGCACCATCCCGAACCGGGTGGGCAGCTCGCGAAGATCCAGCGTCGTGCCGCCCGGCGGGGCGACCTCACGCACCGGCACCCCGCGAGGCAGCAGCTCCCCTACCAGACCTCGCGCGTCAAGCAGCTCCAGAGTCCGGGCGTGTACCGCGAATGCCCTGGTGATGTTGGGCGTATCGATACGCTCTTCGAGCAGCCGCGCCTTGGCGCCACCGAGCGCCAGCTCGCACGCAAGCATCAGCCCCGTCGGTCCGGAGCCGACCACGACAACGTCGGCGGTGGCCACGACCCGGATATTAGCCGCTCAGTCCGGTTCGCCGTACTCGTCGAACCAATAGGCGAGTTTGCCGCGCCGACTGACCGCACGCAGTCGTCGTTCGGCGGACTCCCGGGTCCTCGTGGTGGTGACGATGAGCACCTCGTCGCCGGACTGGATACGGGTATCGGGCTGAGGAACGAACGAATGTCCGTCTCTGATGATCAAGGTGATGACGCTGGGGTCTGGCAGGCGCAGTTCAAGAACGGTGACGTTATGCAGGCGCGACTGCGGCAATACGGTCATCGTGAGCAGTTCGGCCCCCAGCACGTCGAGAGGCGCCGACTCGACCTGGATTTCACGGGTGTTGTCACGTCGCACCAGTCCCAGTCGGGCCGCGACTACGAGCAAGCTGGGCGCCTGAACGAGCGTGAAGACCACCACGAGAATGAACACGATGCTGAGCAGGCGGTCGCTGCCGGGAACTCCGGACACGATCGGATAGGTTGCGAGCACGATCGGAACCGCGCCGCGCAGACCTGCCCACGACAGGAAGACCTGATCTCGCCACGGTACGCGAAAGCCGATGAGCGAGACGACGACCGACACAGGCCGCCCGAGGAGTAGCAGCACCAAGCCGACAACAATCGCGGGAATCACTTGGTCGCGCAGCTCGTTTGGCGACACCAACAGACCCAGAAGGACGAACAGACCGATCTGGGCCAACCAGCCGGCACCTTCGGCGAACGACCGGATCGCCGACCGATGGGGCAATCCGGAGTTCGCGAGCATCAGCCCGGCCAGATATGCCGCGATGAAGCCGCTGGCATGTGCCGCGCCGGCGGCGGCGAAGGCGACCATTCCCAATCCGACGGTCGCAATCGGGTACAGACCGGAGGCGGGCAGCGCTATCCGCCGTAACGCGAACGCTCCGAGGAACCCGAAACCGAGACCGATCGCAGCGCCGATTGTCAACTCATACAACAACGTTGCGACAATGATTCCTGGCTCGAGGTGAAACGGTGTGGCACTGAACAAGAGCACGAGGATGACGGCTGGGGCGTCGTTGAATCCCGACTCTGCTTCAAGAAGGCCGGCCAGGCGTCTCGGCAGCGGCACCACCCGAAGGACCGAAAAGACTGCGGCCGCATCGGTACTGGAGACGATCGCGCCCAACAGCAAGGACAGTTGCCAGTCGACGCCGAGCAGTAGATGAGCTCCGGCAGCGGTCACCACCGTGCTGACAACGACCCCGACGGTCGCGAGAATCGCCGCCGGGGTGAGAACGTTGCGGATATCGCTGAACCGTGTGGTCAGGCCGCCCTCGACGAGGATGACACCCAGCGCGGCCGTGCCAAGGTCCTGCGCGAGTTGGGCGTTGTCAAAACGTATCCCCAACACGCTTTCCCCGAGCACAACTCCTACGGCGAGGAACAACAGCAGGCTGGGAAAGCCGACCCGGCTCGCTATCCGCGTGGCAATGATGCTGGCGAGCAGCGCCACACCCCCGGCAAACAGCGCCACGTACAGCTGTTGCAGGGTCATGTCAACCTCGTTCGCCGCCACGGATTCTGGAGCCTGGAGTTGTACAGGTGTCAGTTAATCAGTACCGACTTCTATGAGCGCGACAGCTCAGAATGGAGCAAAGTAAGTCCATGCGCATCGCGATTGCCGGAGCAGGCGCGGTCGGGCGGTCGGTCGCGGACGAACTGGTAAGCAATCATCACAAAGTCTTGCTCATCGAGCGGGAATGGACGCGGTATGAGCCCTCTGCGGTACCGGATGCCGACTGGCTACTCGCCGACGCATGTGAGCTGACGTCACTTCAAGAAGCTGAGCTGCAGATCTGCGACGTCGTGATCGCCGCCACCGGTGACGACAAGTCGAACCTGACGGTGTCGTTGCTGGCCAAGACGGAGTTCGCAGTCGACAGGGTGGTCGCGCGCGTGAACGACTTCCGCAACGAATGGCTGTTCACTGAGGCATGGGGCGTCGACGTCGCCGTCTCGACCCCGGTGGCCATGGTCGCTGCGGTGGAAGGCGCCATCGATGTCGGCCACCTGGTGCGCTTGAAGGGGCTGCGGCAAGGAACCGCCAACCTCGCCCAACTGACGCTTCCCGCCGACAACCCGCTGGTCGGGCAGCGCGTCAGCAACCTGGTGCTCCCGGCGAACAGCGCGCTGGTGACGATCCTGCGCGGCGATCACGTGATTCTTCCTAAGGGCGACGATCTGCTCGAAGCCGGCGACGAGATGCTGTTCGTGGCGGAAAGCGACGTCGAAGACCGGATCAGGGCCATGGTGCACGGCCAACCACCGCCGGGCGGCCCGCGGTGAATCAGCCCCCGTAGACTGGGGCCAATCCAAAGTCAGTCCAGCTGACACCCCGACAGAAATCGGAGTGCCATGCTCGCCATCCTCTGTGCCCACGCGGTTGCGACCGCGCTGGCTCCCCTGCTCGTCTACCGGTACGGGCGGATGGCGTTCTATCCCCTGGCGTTGGTGCCGCTGGGCTCGTTGGTCTGGGTGGCGCTGAACTGGCCGGGGTCTGTTGTCGCCGGCCAAGCGGCTCCGGGGCCCGGCCGGGGGACATCGGTCAACATCCAATGGCTACCCGAGCTGTCGATGAACATCACCCTTCGATTCGACGCGCTCGCCGCGATCATGAGCGTCCTGGTGCTCGGGATCGGCGCGCTGGTCCTCTTCTATTGCGCTGACTACTTCCATCATCACGACGGGCACACCGAGAAGCGGTTGCCCAGCTTCGCCGCCGAACTGGTCGCGTTCTCCGGCGCGATGTTCGGTCTGGTGGTCAGCGACAACATGCTGGTGCTCTACGTGTTCTGGGAGCTCACCACGGTCCTGTCGTTCCTTTTGGTGGGCCACTATGCCGAGCGGTCCACCAGCCGCCGGGCCGCGACTCAGGCGCTGCTGGTCACGACGTTCGGCGGGTTGGCCATGCTGGTCGGCATCGTCGTGCTCGGCAACGTGTCCGGCACCTACTTGCTGTCCGAA